>Ga0302228_10002305_pt1 | contig 13079 bp, 9 predicted proteins | sample II_Palsa_N1_2_FD_193519 | JGI IMG/M metagenome (GOLD analysis project Ga0302228, IMG submission 193519) | Peat permafrost microbial communities from Stordalen Mire near Abisko, Sweden - II_Palsa_N1_2 | ecosystem: Environmental > Terrestrial > Soil > Palsa > Peat permafrost | place: Sweden...
CACCCCTTCGCGGGTGCAATCGAACACTGCTGCGGCCTGGCGCAGGCGTTCGCGGTTTTCCTTCAAGGGCTGCTGGATCAGATTCGCCCGGGTAAAACGGGCACACAGGAAAAAAATCACTAACGCACTGAGGCCGGTCCACACGTAACCGCGGATCAGTTGCCAATGGATGATCTTCAGCGGTTCATCAAGAAGATTGATCAATAGATGCTGACTGAGCTGTATCCAAACAATAGAAACCAACAGGTACAACAGCCCCACACGCAGGGCACCTCGGTATGAAAACAGCATATGGTTAGTAATCCTTACTAAAAAACCAGATTCGCCCTACAAAGGCTGGGGATTATAGAATAAGAAACATCCAGTCACTCCTATCTGAAAGGGCGACTGGTTTTATCTGTGGGCTTAGTGATAATGCGTGAGCTGTTTTTTTCTTTATCTGAGGGCCATACAGCCTATGTGGTACAACGGTTTTCTTGACTTGTCGCCTTGGCAACTGGTGGCAGTCACCCTGTTGATGACCCACGTGACCATTGTTGGCGTCACGGTCTATCTGCACCGCTATTCAGCCCATCGCTCCCTGGAGCTCAATGCCGGCCTGAAACACTTCTTCCGCTTCTGGCTGTGGCTGACCACGGCGCAGAACACCCGCGAGTGGACTGCCATCCACCGTAAACACCACGCCAAGTGCGAAACCGTCGACGATCCCCACAGCCCGGTGATCAAAGGACTGTCCACTGTCCTGCGCAAAGGCGCCGAACTGTACCGCGCCGAGGCGGAAAACCCCGAGACACTGCGTATCTACGGCAAGAACTGCCCGGAAGACTGGATCGAACGCAACCTCTACACCCGTTTCCCGCTGCTGGGTGTCGCCATCATGGGCGTCATCGACCTGCTGCTGTTCGGCACCATCGGCATCACCATCTGGGCGATCCAGATGATGTGGATCCCGTTCTGGGCCGCCGGCGTGATCAACGGCCTGGGCCATGCGGTCGGCTACCGCAACTTCGAATGCCGTGACGCGGCGACCAACCTGATTCCCTGGGGCATCATCGTCGGCGGTGAAGAGCTGCATAACAATCATCACACCTACCCCAACTCCGCCAAGCTGTCGGTGAAGAAATGGGAGTTCGACCTGGGCTGGGCCTGGATCAAAGTATTCAGCTTCCTGCGCCTGGCCAAGGTTCAACGCGTTGCGCCGATTGCCCACCGGGTCGAAGGCAAGGGCCACCTGGACATGGACACCGCCATGGCGATCCTCAACAACCGTTTCCAGATCATGGCCCAGTACCGCAAGCTGGTGATCGCGCCGCTGGTCAAGCAAGAGCTGGAGAAGGTCGATCACTCGGTCCGTCACCAATTCCATCGCGCCAAGCGCCTGCTGTCACGGGAAACCAGCCTGCTGGATGATCGTCATCATGTGCGCATCCAGAGCATGCTGGAGCACAGCCAGGCGCTCAAAGTGATCTATGAGAAGCGCCTGGCACTGCAACAGATCTGGCTCAAGACCAGCACCAATGGGCATGACATGCTGGCGGCGATCAAGGAGTGGGTCCACGAGGCCGAGGCCAGTGGGATTCAGTCCCTGCGCGACTTCGCCCATCAGTTGAAAACCTATTCGTTGCGGCCTGCCAAGGCCTGAACACCAAGCCGACATATCCGTAGTAGCTGTCGAGCTTTAGCGAAGCTGCGTCAAGGACGACCGGCTCGATGGCTGCGGTACGACCAACGCAGCCTCGCTGGGGCTCGACAGCTACTACAGGGTTGCGAGGCGCTCCTACAGGTTTTTGGCGCCATTTCACAGGCACCCGTTATCCCGCCCATTCGCCCCCGATAACGGAACTTCGCTGCAAATCCCTCCTCTCAAGCAACGCTTCGCCATCCTGGCGAGCCTTGTTGTGACCGCTGTCCGATCCTGCGGCACGCCCAGAGAGACTTGTGCCGATGGTCCACGATACGACCACCCCAACACCTGCGTCCTCCCCGCCCACGGCTGAACACCCGCGCCCTACTGCGGCCGCTACGTTACTGGCCCTGATGCATGCCCAGGGCGAAGTAGAACGCCTGAGCGAACGTGAACAATTGTTGAGCTCGCTGCTGGTCAGCGTGAATGCCGTGCTCTGGGCAATCGAATGGGATACCCGTCGTGTGCTGTATGTCAGCCCGGCCTACGAGCGGGTTTTCGGACGTACGGCAGGCTTACTGCTGACCGACTATCGGGAATGGCGCAACAGCATCCACCCTGAGGACCTCGACTATGCCGAGTACAGCCTCGCTCAGGTGCTGGACAAAGGCATGGTGGAAGACCGCGAGTACCGCATCATCACGGCAGACGGGCAGATCCGCTGGATCAGCGACAAGTGCTATATCAACCAGCACGCCGAGCCCGGACAACCGGTCATCGTCGTGGGCATGGCCGAGAACATCACCGAAAAGAAGCAGTTGGAGCTGGAGTTGCACCGCCTGGCCACCACCGATGTGCTGACCCAGAGCAGCAACCGCCGGCACTTCTTTGAATGTGCCAACCGTGAATTCGACCGTGCCTGCGCCCAGGGCACCCTCCTGACGTTCCTGTTGCTGGACATCGATGACTTCAAGGTCATCAACGACACCTACGGCCATCTGGAGGGCGATCAGGTGTTGCAGCGCATCGCCGGGAGCGGTCGAGGGGTTTTACGCCGTGGCGATCTGTTCGGGCGCATTGGCGGCGAAGAATTCGCCGCCGTGCTGCCCGGTTGTACACCCGAGATGGCCTTGCAAGTGGCGGAGCGGTTGAGGCACGAAATCCAGCAGTTAAGTTTCAGCCATGAAGAGCAAAGCTTCAGCGTCACAGTCAGCCAGGGCCTGGCCAGCCTCAGCGCCGAGGACACCAACCTCGACAGCCTGTTTGGTCGTGCCGATACGGCGATGTATGAAGCCAAGCGCCAGGGCAAGAACCGAGTGATGGTAGGTTAGCGCTAAACCTTGCGCATCCGGGTCAGTTCCGGCAACCCGACCTTGAGTAACCGCGCGGTCTTGCTTCCGGCCAGTTCCTCGACGCCTTCATGCTCCGTCAGCCGCGCCAGTTGCGCGGCCATGTTCATCACCAGTGCTTCGCGGGAATACACCCCACCCTCCAATGAATAAACCGCCGCGATCAACTGCCGCAACTCCAGCGGCAAGCGCCAGCGGGTGCGCAGCGCCGAGCCGTAGCTGGCGCCGAAGGTAAAGAGCGACTCGCCAATCAGCTCGTCATCCAGTTCCCCACCGCCCTGGCGCCACTCCTGCAAGCAACGCAGCAGCGCCAGATCGCCGAGGCGATGCAGAATGCCAGCGCTGTAGCAGCGCTCGTGATCGAGGTCGAGCATGCGCGCCAACGAGCGGGCGTACTCGGCGGTGCGCTGGGACAGTTGCCAGTGGCGCTCGGCGTAATCCACCAGACCTGGGTCGCTCAAGATCACGTTGTGCTTGAGGGCCAGGCCGAGGATCAGGTTCATGCTCTGCCCGGCGGCCAACTTGTGCAGCGCCATGGACAAGGTTTGCACCGGCGTACCGTGATGGCCGGCGCTGTTGGCGGCGGCGATCAGCACGGCAGTGATTTGCGGGTCCACACGTACCTGTTCTTCCAGGTGCCGCAGGTTCAGGCCTTCCGGCTCAAGGCTGTGTTGCACCGCCACCTTGACGTCGACACGTAGCGGCGCGCCATCGGAGGTTTCCCGGCGGCGCTCAAGAAACACCGGCAAGGTCATGCCGGGCGCCAACGCCGGGACGTCGCAGTAAACCGTCTCGCCTTCGTTGAGCAACAGGTCTTGCAGACGCTGGGTCAGGTCTTCCATGTTCAAGGGTTTGGTCAGGTACGCCGTCGGCGCCAGGGGCAAGGCTTCGCGCACACTGGCGCTGTCATTACGGGTACTGAGCAGGATAAACGGCAACGCCGGGGAGCGTCGCTGCTGGCGTACGCTGCGCAACAGGCTCAAGCCGTCGACACCGGGTAGCTCCCAGTCGGCAATGATCAGGTCATAGGTTTTTTCACTCAGCACCAAGGCCGCTTGCTGCCCATCCGCACACAGATCCAGCCGCGCATCACAGCGCACATTCAACAGCACCTGCTTGAGCAGATCCCGCGACCAGGGATCAGCCTCGGCAATCAGCACACGGGGTACAGCAGGCAAATCAACAGCAGTCATCCAGGACGCTCCACACGCAATGTTTGCACCTTAGTCAAACGCGGCCCGTTGATACAGGGTAAATCGGGCAAAAACTTGTAAAAGCGCGATCCAGTGCGCGTTTTCGCTCTCCTGCGCGCCCTCCGCGTCCCAGCAGGACACTCGACATTGCCACTCTAAAACAAATGTTATAATGTATCCATTGATAACGATTCTCAAATTATAGAAAGCGTTTTAATCCACTCATGGATCAAGGGAACGAGTGATGAACGAGCGGCAGGGAATACCCATTCGGTTTGCACCCGTGTTGGCCACAGGGTTGCTCTGTGCCCTGAGCGGCATGGCCAGTGCCGATGCGCAGAGCGTCAGCGAGGAGCGCGAGGAAGCCCTCACCGAACTCGATCCGACCCGCATCAGCGCCCCACCGCTAAACAACGCGTTCGTGGTCAATGCCGGTGGTTTCGGCGCCAAGGACCCGATGGAAATACCCTTGGCCATCCAGAGCTACACCGCCAAGACCATCGCCGACTCCTCCGCGCGCACGGCGGGCGACGTCCTGACCCTCGACCCCTCGATCCTCAGCGCGTCCTACGGCAGTTCCTTCGACAATTTCCGCCTGCGCGGTTTTGCCATGGACAACTTCAACACCATTCGCCGAGACGGCCTGACCCTGGCACCGCACCATGACGTGCCTCTGGAAAACATCGAGCGAATTGATGTGCTCAAAGGTCCATCGGGTTTTCTGTATGGCTTCAACTCACCCGGCGGCACCATCAACTACATCCTCAAGCGCCCGACCCGCGACCCGCTGCTCAACGTCACCGTGCAAGGCTCTTCCCTGCTCGGTCGCTATGTGGCGGTCGACACCAGTGATTCGTTCAACGAAGGCGCTTTCGGTTATCGCCTCAACGCCGGCTACGAGAAAAACGGCGACTACGACCATGCCCGTGACATGGAGCGTAAATTCATCGGCCTGGCCACTGACTTTCGCCTCAGCGACCGTGCGCTGTTGCAGCTGAATGCCGACTGGTCATGGAAATCCACCGTGGCCGACCCGTTGTTACGCGCCGACCAGAGTGGCCGTGCCAACCCGCTGGACGCTTCCAGCTATGTGCGCCCGCCGAAGATTGATCGCCGGGATCTGTTGACCGGCTCCTGGTTCCGCCACCAGACCGAAGGCACCAACCTCGACGCCAAGTTCGAATACACCCTGGACGACAACTGGACCTCCATCACGCAGGCCAACTATTCCCGCGCCGAACGTCACGGCGGCTACAACGATTTGTTCGACATCCAGCCCAACGGCGATATCGGCCGTGCCGATTACTACCAGTCCCGTGGTGAAGTGTTCAGTACCTGGTCACTGCAGTCGTATCTGGCCGGAAAATTTGCGACCGGCAACATCTATCACGACGTGTTTTTCGGCAGCTCCTACAAACAATTCAAAGACCGCAGTCTGTTTTGGGACTCCGTCGATAGCAGCACGCCGGGTATTAGCGTGGCAGACGTATCGGTGAGCAATATCCTGCATCCGGTACAACCGAAAAAATGGGATTTCGGCCCCAAACAGGATGTCGACTTCGTCTCCAACATCAAGGAAACCTCGGTCTTCGCCAGCGACCTCATTTCCCTCAACGAGCAGTTCCAGGTCATGCTCGGCGGGCGCTATATCTGGTACCGCGCCGATCACCTATCTGCCACCGCACCGCCCCAAAGCCATAACGTATTCGTCCCCAGCGCCGCACTGATCTATCGCCCCCTGGAAAGCCTGATGACCTACATCAGCTACTCCCGGGGCTTCGAGAAAGGCGACTACGCGCCCTACAACGCCACCAACAGCAACCAGCCCACCGATGCCATCGAGTCCGAACAGTATGAAGTCGGCCTGAAAGTCGACCTCAACGATCGCCTCAATGCTGGTGTCGCGGTCTTCGATATTCGCCGCAAGGCCAGCTATCTGGAAAGCCACAACACCTTCGTCAGCAACGGTGAATACCATCACCGCGGCATTGAGCTGACGTTGTCTGACCGCATTACCGATGCCCTGACGCTGACCGGTAACGCCGCCTACCTGAGTACCCGGCTCGACGATGTAGATGACATCAGCGTGCGCGGTAAACGCACCGAAGGCGTGCCGAAATGGAAAGGCGCCATCGGTGCGCTCTACACCGTCTCCAGCGTGCCCGGGCTGTCGTTCGACAGCACCGTGAGCTATGTCGGCAGCCGCCCGGTGGATGCGCAAAACAGTGGTTACGTGCCCAGCTTCACGCTGCTGGACGCGGGCGTCAGCTACCACTCGAAACTGAGCGGCACCCCAGTGACGTATCGCTTGCACGGCAAGAACCTGACCAACAAGTACTACTACGCCAGCACCTACCAAGGTGGGCTGGAGATCGGTCGTGAGCGAGAAATTTTTCTCTCGACCCAATTCGAGTTCTGAGCCCAGTCACGCATCACAAGGAACGTCGATGACCAGTCCAATCACCCCAGGGGGCCTGCCCAGCCTACGCCACCCGTGGGTCGAGCAACTGTTGAACGAGCATGCGCCGACACTTCACGAACTGGTGGAAGGCCTGGGCTCACCCCTGCACCTGGTGTTCCCGGCGATTCTCGGCGCCAACATCAAAAGCTTCCAGCAAGCGTTCACCGAGGCGCAAGTCCCCGGCAGCGTGCTGTTCGCCAAGAAAGCCAACAAGGCCGAAAGCTTCGTCAGGGCCTGCTCCGAACACGGTATTGGCATCGATGTGGCCAGCGTCGCCGAACTGGAAAAGGCCTTGGCCGGCGGCATTGTCGGGCGCGACATCGGCGTCTCCGGCCCGCAAAAGACCGACCATCTGCTGAACCTCTGCCTGACCCACCAGTGCCTGCTGGCCATCGACTCCCTGGACGAACTGCACCGTGTGTATCACCTGGCGCAGTCACGCCCGACCCTGGCCCGCCTGCTCCTGCGCTATCGCCCGGACACCCAGGCCCACAGCCGCTTCGGCCTGACCGACCGTGAATGCGACCAGGCCGTAGCGTTGTGCCGAGACCACACTGACCGGCTGATCCTCGAAGGTTTTTCCTTTCACCTGAGTGGCTACTGCCCTCAAGCACGGGCACACACCGCCAGCCGGCTGATCGATCGCTGCCGCCACAGTGGCCTGCCGCTGTGTCGCCGGGTCAACCTGGGCGGCGGCTTTGCGGTGGGCTACGTGTCCCCCGAACATTGGCAAGCCTTCACCAGACAAGACAGCCCCGAGCACTATCACGGGCAAAAAACCTTTGGCGGCTTTTACCCCTATGGGTCATCGCGCCCTGGGGCTCTGGCCCTGTCGGACGCACTGGCCACGCCTGTCGACGGCTACCCAAGCCTGGCTAAAAAGGCCCAGGCACATCAGATCGCGCTGATCGTCGAACCTGGCCGAGCGCTGCTGGACCAGGCCGGTTTGAGCCTCTTTCAGGTCCAGGGTGTCAAGGACCGCCACACCACCGAGGGCTACGCCCACATCACGGTACAGGGCACCAGCTTCAGTCTCTCCGAGCAATGGTTCAACAGCGAGTTCCTGCCCGAGCCCCTGCTGTTAACCGCTTCACCGCGCGCGGCCTCGCCGTTCGTGGCCTGCATTGGCGGCGCCACCTGCCTGGATGGCGACATGCTCACCTGGCGCAAGGTCACCTTCAATCAGCCCATCCAACCGGGAGACCTGCTGGTTTACCTCAACACCGCCGGGTATCAGATGGACTCCAACGAATCGCCTTTCCACAGCGTGCCACTGCCGCAAAAAGTCGCAGCGCACCTGAGCACCCGACACCTGCACTGGAAGCTGGACCACCTGGCCTGAGCCTTCAGGCCATCACTCACAGGAGAACACGGTGAACATGCCCAACCAACACATCGCCCCCGGTGACTTATGGGTGCTGCCGCAGGCCGCCCTCGAGGACCTGCCCATCAGCTATCACAGGGTATTGGAGGTGGTCGAACAGGCTTACAAAGCCCTGCGCGATGGCGATTCGCAGAACCCGCTGAAGACCATCGTCGAACCCCGCGACCGGCATTCCATCAGCTACTCGATGGTCGGGCGCGACGGCGCGAGCAACACCGTGGGTTTCAAAGTGGTCTACGAACATGACCCGCAACGCAGCCGAGACGCCTATCAGTTCCACTCATTCATCTTCCTCTGCGATGACCTGACCGGCCGCCCGATTGCGCTGATGGATGTGGTCAAACTCGGGCCGTTGCGCACCTCGGCTACCTCGGCGCTGTTTGCCCGCGCGGCCTGCCCCGATGCACGCACCGCACTGGTGGTCGGCACCGGTGTGCAAGGCCAGATTGCCCTGCCGATGTTGCTCTCGGCATTGCCCCGCCTGGAACGCCTGTGTGTCTACGGTCATTACGCCGAAGGGCTGAAAGCCGTGCGCGAGAACCTCAAGCGCCACTACCCCGACCGCGATGTCGAGGTGGTTGAAGACCTGGCCAAAGCCGCCTCCGAGGCCGACATCATCCTCGGCGTCGCCGGGCTGTCGGCCCGCGAGCAAGTACGCCACGCCTGGCTCAAACCCGGTGCCGTGGCGGTGCTGGTGGGCTACGGTGTAGACGCCGACGTCCTGCACGGCGCCGACTACCGCATCACCACCGATATCCCCCAGATGCACGTCACCTGCACCGACTTGGCCAAGCCCGATGGCAGCCTGCCCGCCGTCGACGCCGAGCTGCCCGACATCCTGCTGGGCCGCGCCCCGGCAAGGCGTAACGCCCGCGACATCGTGTTCGCCTACAACAGTGGCATGGTGGTGACCGACGTCGCGCTCGGCCGCCTGATGGCCGAATTGGCCCTGGCGAAAAACCGTGGCCAGAGGGTCAAGTTATGGTGACCTTGTGGAAGAAAGAGTCCGCCGCCCTGCTGTACCTCGCGCTGCCGCTGATCCTCACTAATCTGGCGTATGTCGCCCTCACCACCATCGATGTCGTGGTGCTCGGTACCTTGGGCGCCAAGGAATTGGCCGCAGGCGGCCTGGCCATCGCTCTGTTCAACCAGCTACGGACTACCGGCACAGGGTTGGTCACTGGTGTCAGCAACCTCGTGGCAGAGGCCAACGCCCGGGGCGATGAGGTGCGCGTACGAGCACTGCTGGTAGCCGGAATGTTCTGGGCGACCATCAGCGGCCTGGTGTTCATGGCCGTGTTGCTGATGCTGGAAAAGCCTCTGACCTGGCTCGGCCAGGACGCAGACGTGGCGGCCAACGCCGCTGGATTTCTGCTGATCCTGGCACCGGGTTTGCTGCCCTGCCTATGGTTCCAGACCCTGCGCCACTTCACCGTCGGCCTCAAACACCCCGGTCCTTTGCTGGCCATCACACTGATCTCCATTGCCCTGACGGCGGGCCTGAACTACGTGCTGGTGTACGGAAAACTCGGCTTCGCAGCCTATGGTTTCGAGGGTGTTGCCATCACCAGTGTCGTGGTGTTTTTGCTGTCGTGCCTGATGTTCCTGGGGGTGGTGTTATGCAACCGCAGGTTGTCCGGCTACTTCGTGCTATCGCAATTGACGTTCTCCTGGGCCGAGATCAAAGCCGTGTGGAAACTCGGGCTGCCGATTGCCGGCACCTACGCCAGCGAAGCCGGTTTTTTCAGCGTGCTGACATTATTGATCGGCACGCTGGGGATGGAAGCACTGGCCGCACAAACCGTGCTCAACCAGATCATCTACATCGTGTTCATGTTCTCCGCCGGCATCTCCCACGCCGCCTCGATTCACATCAGCGAAGCCTGTGGTGTCAGCGACTATCAACGCGCCCGGGCGCTGGGCCATCTGGCGCTGGTGATGGGGCTGGTGACCATGTTGTTGTTCGCGATTCCTTACGCCCTGATACCCGAGCAGGTGGTCTCTCTGTTCATCAGTGCCGACCACGCCGGCAACCTGGATGCGGTGCAACTGGCAGCCACCGGCCTGTTGATTGCCATCGTGCTGCAGATCTTCGACGCCAGCCAGAACATCGGCAACGGGATCCTGCGGGGAATCGGCGACACCGCCGGGCCGTTCCGTATTTCGTTGTTGGGCTATTGGCTGGTGGGCCTTCCATCGGCCTATCTGCTGGGCATCGTCAGCCCTTACGGCATCTTTGGTGTATGGAGCGGCTTGGCAATCGGCCTGGCAGCCACGGCCCTGTTACTGGTGTGGTCGTTCGAGAAACAGCTCAAGGCCCTGAGCCAAACCCTGCCTGAGCAAGGAGTACACGGCCATGCATGACCTACACGCTCATCACCGCCTGCAAACGCTGATCCGTCCCAGTGTGCGCGACCTGCCGCTCTATGATCCGGGTGCCGATCCACAGACCCTCACCGCACCCAACATCGCCAAGCTGTCGAACTGCGAAAACCCGTTGGGCGTCTCGCCAGCGGCCGCCCAAGTCATTGCCGACTGCACAGGCGCCGGCCTGGAACGCTACCCCGACCCCACCGGAAAGGCGCTGCGACGACTGCTGGGGCAACACCTGGATGTCGAGCCGGCACGAATCATCCTCGGCAATGGCTCGGAAAATATTCTGGAGCTGCTGTGCCTGGCGTTTCTCGACCCTGGCGAACGCGTCGTCACCCAACAACCCTGTTTTGGCTTGCACGAAATTTTCCCGCGGATGATGGGCGCCCACGTCGACAAAGTGCTACCCAACCACGACTTCGGTTTCAACCTCCAGGCCTGGCAAGCCGCCCTGGCGTTACACACCAAAATGCTCTTGTTGAGCACCCCGTCCAATCCAGTGGGCACCGCGTTGTCAGGCCCGGAGTTGACAAACTTGGTAGCCGCTACTGGGCAAGACACCTTGCTGGTCATCGACGAGGCTTACTACGAGTTTGCCGTCGGCCACGCCGATGCACTGGCCATTCTCGGTGCCCAATCACGGCCCTGGATCGTGCTGCGGACCTTTTCCAAGGCCTATGGCCTGGCGGGCCTGCGCGTGGGTTACGGCATTGCGTCCCATCCCGAGCTGATCGATGCCCTGCATCGAGTGCGCACACCGTACAACGTCAACCAACTGGCCCAGGACGCAGCACTGGCCGCCTGGCTCGACCACGAACACCTGGAGCGCAGCCAGGCGTTTGTGCTGATGCAGCGTCAGCGTATGAGCACCGCACTGATCAACGCAGGCTTTCGAGTAGCACCTTCCCAAGCGAATTTCCTGTTCATCGACACCGGGTGCAACGGCCTGCAGGTGGTCAACGAGCTGCTCAAGGATGGTTTCATCGTCAAGGCCTGGCGCGAGCCGGGGTACGCGAACTTCATCCGGGTTTCACTGGGCCAGGAGACACAGAACGATCGATTTCTCGGCAGCCTGCTTCGGGCCGTCAAAACGTTGACCCCATCACCTGTTTTTTCATCTGCCCAGAGGTCGTCATGATCAAGACTCACGTCTCAGAACTGATCGGCGGCTCGCCGCTGCTGCAACTGTGCGTCACTGCCAACGGCACCTGCGTGCTGCTCAAGCTGGAGCAATTCAACCCCACGGGCACCGCAAAAATCCGTATGGCCCGGCAGATGATCGATGAAGCCGAAGCGTCGGGGCAGCTCAAACCAGGCGGCTGGATTGTCGAGTCGACCTCAGGCAACACCGGATTGGGACTGGCCATGATCGCAGCCGAACGTGGTTATCGCTTCACGGCAGTGGTCGATCATCACTCCAGCCCCGACAAACTGCGCGGCATGCAGGCATATGGTGCACAACTGGTGCGGGTTGGTGAGCCTGGCGCAGGACTGGCCACCGCCGACCGCGATGCTACCGCTGGCCGCATCGCCCAAGAACAAGGCGCCTATTGGACCCAGCAACACCACAACCCGGCCAACGCCAATGGCTACCGCGCGCTGGCCGAAGAACTGCGGGCCGAACTGGGCGATGAAATCCATTACCTGGTAGGCGCCGTCGGCACCGGGGGCTCGCTGTGCGGCACTGCGCGCGCCTTGAAGCATCCCGCCAGTACCCTGCAAGTCATAGGTGTAGAGCCTTGCGGCTCGGTGATTTTTGGCGGACCTGGGGCGCCCTATCATCAATCCGGCACAGGCACGCCTGAGGGTGCCGAAATCGGTGCTCTGGTTGATTATGAGCTGATCGACCAAGGACTGACCGTCAGCGACTCGCAAGCCTTCGAGACGGCCCGCTACCTGGCCCGGCACCATGGCCTGCTGGTCGGCGGATCAGCCGGCGGGGTGATCTACCAGGCACTGCGTCAAGCGCAACATGCGCCGGCACACAGTGTGATCGTGGCCCTGGTATGCGATGGCGGCGAGAAATACCTGGAGACGGTGTTCAATGATGAGTGGATGGCCGCTCACCAACTGTTTGCACCGCAGGTGAGTCGTGAGCTGACGCAATGGCTGGCCCCCGCCCCGCACGCGCGCGTCACCCCCCAAAACGAAAAAGCCGCTGAGCGTTAGCATCAGCGGCTTTTTTGAATGAGCCTTGCGGCTCAGGCGTTACGCCAGCTCAGAGAAACATTCTTCGATGATCGCCAGGCCTTTGTCCAACTGCTCGTCCGGCGAGGTCAGCGGAACCAGTACGCGCAACACGTTACCGTAGGTACCGCAGGACAGCAGGATCAAGCCCTTGTCGCGCGCCTTGGCCACCACGGACGCCACGGCAGCAGCGTTCGGCTTGTGGGTGTCACCGCCTTCAAACAGCTCGACCGCGATCATCGCGCCCAGGGCACGCACTTCACCGATCACCGGGTACTTGGCCTGAATGGCTTTCAGGCCAGTCACCAGACGCTCACCCACCGCCTTGCAGCGATCCAGCAGGTGCTCTTCTTCGAACACTTCCATCACGGCCAGGGCCGCGGCGCAAGCGATCGGGCTACCGGCGTAAGTGCCGCCCAGGCCGCCGGGGGCGATGGTGTCCATGTATTCGGCCTTGCCGCACACACCCGCCAGCGGGAAGCCGCCAGCGATGGATTTGGCGAAAGTG
>Ga0302228_10002315_pt1 | contig 13031 bp, 12 predicted proteins | sample II_Palsa_N1_2_FD_193519 | JGI IMG/M metagenome (GOLD analysis project Ga0302228, IMG submission 193519) | Peat permafrost microbial communities from Stordalen Mire near Abisko, Sweden - II_Palsa_N1_2 | ecosystem: Environmental > Terrestrial > Soil > Palsa > Peat permafrost | place: Sweden...
CGTCGGCTCGTTGTGGATCATGCATAACGTCAGCATGAACATGATGTCGCGCTAAGCGCATACAGCACGTTGTACAGATAGAACGGCCCCTCCTGGAGGGGCCGTTTTGCATTCGATCACCTTCGACGCGAAGCCTTAGGCGCCGACGCGGTTGTATCGCGAATCACCAGCTCCGAGAGCGGCACCTTGTACGCATCGCGTTTGGCCTTGACACCTTCGATACGATCGATCGTCAGCGCGACCGCAATCGATGCGATCGCGGCGGTCGGAAAGCCCACCGTGGTCAGTGCAGGGCGGAACTGATGCGCGAGGTGGATGTTGGTCAATCCGATCACCGACAGATCATGCGGCACGCGTTTGCCGATGTCCGTCGCGGCCTGGATCGCGCCGATCGCCATCAGGTCGTTGGTAGCAAACAACGCGGTTAGTTTGGGCTGCTCACCTAGCAGCGCGCGGGCCGCTTCGTAGCCGGCCTCGATCGAGTCCTTGCACGAACGAACCTGCACCGCGTCAGCGGCGACGCCTCGCGCGGCCAATGCGTCGACAAAACCGTGGAGCCGCGTCGATTGCGGGCCACCGGAACCTTCGCCTAACAGCGCCCCGATCTTCCGATGACCCAGTTCGTGAAGATGCGCGGCGGCGAGCCCACCCGCATGAATATGATCGACCGTGACGCAAGGCAACGCGCGATTTGCCTGCGCGTTCTCCCACATACACAGCACGAGCGGCGAGCCACGCTGAGCGATCTCAGCGAGTTCGCCGGCGCTGACATCGGTGTTCATCACGATCACGCCGGCGGCGAGCGTACCGGCGATCTTGTCGAGATACGCGCGAGCGATGGCTGGGTTGTCGTCCGTGTTGCACACCAGCAAAAAATAGCCACGCCGTCGCGCCGCTGTTTCGGCTTCCAGCACGAACTCCGGATAAAACGGGTTCGAGATATTGGACAACATCAACGCAAGCGTGGACGTGCGTCCCTCGGCCAACGCGCGCGCCGTGAGGTTGGGGCGGTAACCGAGTTCGCGCACGGCCACCATGACGCGTTCGACGGTGGTCGGCTTCACTTTTTGAGGATTGCGTAACACGTTCGATACCGTGGCCGCGGTGACCTGCGCGCGCTGCGCGACTTCGGCCAGCGTCACCATGTCTGGTGCACCGCGTCCAGGGTTAACGAGCGTCGAACGACGACAAATGTCTGCGTTTCTGGCATTTCACCCATATATTGAGACGTTTTGGTAAGGGTTGCGTGTCGGGAATAGCTCGGCTACTTTCACGATTAGCCACAGAAGGAAGACATGTTAATTCAAGCGGCAGTTTTTCCACCGGAAAATTTAAGCGCTTAAATTTTGTGAGTGTTTCACGAACTATTTCACGAACGTCAACGAAGAAAATGACGAAAGCGGCGATGCAGTAGCTGTGATACGTCACCTTTTGCTTCACTGGCCGGTTTGCTATGAAGCGGCGACTGACGCGAGGCGGCTGCCACCATAAATTGAATATTGGAGACGAGCATGAAATTCAGAGCTGGGAAGGTTTTACTGGCCGGCATCGCGTGCCTTGTGATGGCGACCGCGACCTACGTGGAAGCCGCCACGCTGCGGGTGACGGTATCGGCGCGCGGCAATCAGCGCGCGGTATGGCAAGACGCGTTCGATCAGTTCAAGAAGGCCAATCCCGATGTCGACCTGAAAGTGACCTACGTAGGCGAGGAGGCCTACAAGGTGCAGATGTCCGGCTGGCTCGCAACAGATCCGCCCGATGTGCTGAGCTGGCACAACGGCGAGCGCATGGCCTATTTCGCCAAACGCGGTCTGCTCGACGACCTGACCGCCGACTGGCAGAAAGACGGCTGGAACCAGACCTACGCCGCAGTCAAGCCGCCTTCAACGTACGCGGGCAAGCAGTATGCCGCGCCGCTCGGCTACGATTCGTATGGGTTCTTCTATCGCAAGGACCTGTTCCAGAAGGCAGGCATTGCTGGCGAACCAAAGACATGGGATGAGTTTCTCGCCGACTGCAAGAAACTGAAGGATGCAGGAATCGCACCGATCGCCGTGCCGGCGAAGGACTCGTGGACGCTTGCAGCATGGTTCGACTACCTGGACCTGCGCATCAACGGCTACGCATTTCACGAGCAACTAATGGCCGGTGAAATCCCCTACACCGACGCGCGCGTGCGCAAGGTCTACGCAACATGGAAGACGCTGATCGACGACAAGTACTTTGTCGACAACGCGCTTTCGTACGACGTGGATTCGGTTAGTCCGCTGCTCGTCAACGGTCAGGCAGCCATGATGTTAATGGGCACGTTCTTCTCCGCGGGTCTGCCCGAAGCGACGCGCGACAAGATGGGCTACTTCCGTTTCCCGGTGATCGACGCGTCCGTGCCGATGGCTGAAGACGGTCCGGTCAACATCCTGATGATCCCGGCGAAGGCGGCCAACAAGAAGGACGCGCACCGGCTGCTCGCTTTCATCGCGCAGCCGCAGATCAACGGCGAACTCGCGAAGGGCTGGGGCCAGTTGCCGTCGAACAATCAGGCGCCGGAACCACAGGATCCGATCTCGAAGATTGGCTTCCAGATTCTGTCGAGCACGCCGGGCGGTGTCGCGCAGTTCTACGACCGTGACATGACCAAGGAAATGGCCGACGAAGGCATGAAGGGGATGCAGCAGTTCTACAGCGACCCGAGCCAGATCGACGCGATCCTGAATCACCTCGAACAGTTCCGCCAACGGATCTACAAGAAGTAAGCTGTGGAATGTCTGGGTTGTGGTGGCTAAAGCATCACGCCGCAGCTCAGACAACCCGCATCCGTACGAGGAACCTGAACGTGTCGACCACTATGTCAGACAAAGCGGCCTCAATCGGCCGCGCACGCCGGCGCCAGCGGGCGCCTGCGCCGCTCAGCCGCCGGCGCAATCGCACCGCGTTGCTATTTCTGCTGCCAGGCGGCCTGCTGTTCGCGCTATATGTGATTTACCCGGTGATCAGCAGCATCTTGCTGAGCTTCTACAACTGGGACGGCATGACGGCCAGGGCCTTCGTCGGACTCGACAATTACCGCGAGCTGTTCCACTCCGACACGTTCTACACAGCGCTGAAGAACAACGTCATCTGGCTCGTGCTGTTTTTGCTCGCGCCGCCGTTTGGTCTCGTGTTCGCGCTGTATCTGAATCAGAGCGTGCGCGGTATCCGGCTCATCAAGTCGTTGTTCTTTGCACCGTTCGTGCTGCCGGGCGTGGTGGTCGGGCTGGTGTTCGGATGGTTCTACGATCCGACCTTCGGCTTGCTTAAGCTGATCGTGGGACACGGCATACCGGTGCTTGGCGATCCGCGTTACGTTACCTACGGAATCATTTTCGCCGCGCTCTGGCCACAGATTCCGTTCTGCATGATTCTCTATCTGACCGGGCTCACCGGCATCAACAGCGAAATCATCGAAGCGGCCCGCATGGAAGGGGCCCAGGGCTTTGCGCTGCTTTGGTATGTGATCTTGCCGCAACTTCGGCCTGCCACCTTCATGGCGTTTGTGCTGACTGTGATCGGCGCGCTACGCAGCTTCGATCTGATCTCGGTGATGAGCGGAGGCGGCCCATTCGACAGTTCGACTGTGCTGGCCTATTTCATGTACGACCAGGCGATCAAGTATTACCGCGAAGGGTACTCCGCTGCGATTGCGGTGGTGCTGTTCGTGATCATGCTGATCTTTATCGTTTGGCAGTTGCGGCGGCTCGTGCGCAGCGAAACCTGAGGAATCGACATGTATCCGATGCCCGTTTCCCGCTGGCGGCCGGGTAGCCGTCTGCTCTACAAAATTTCTCTGCCCGTCGCATTGCTGCTATGGCTATTGCCCTTGCTCGCTGTACTGGTGACGTCGGTGCGCTCCAGTGACGAACTTTCTGCGGGCAATTACTGGGGTTGGCCCGAGCATTTTGCATTGATCGAAAACTATGGCACAGCGCTCACGCAAACGCCGATGCTGCATTACTTCCTGAACAGCGTGTTGATCACCGTGCCTTCGGTGCTGGTGTCGATTTTCCTGGCATCGATGGCAGGGCACGCGCTCGCGAATTACCGCTTTCGCGGCAATCTGGTAGTGCTCGCGATTTTTGTTGCGGGCAATTTCGTGCCGGTGCAGATCCTGATGATTCCGGTGCGGCAATTGACGCTGGATTTCGGCCTGTACAACACGGTGTTGGGGCTGGTGCTGTTTCACACCGCGTTTCAGACGGGATTCTGCACGCTGTTCCTGCGTAACTTCATTCGCGCGTTGCCGTACGAGCTCATCGAAGCGGCGCGGGTTGAAGGCGCGAGCGAATGGTCGATCTACTTACGCATCGTGCTGCCGCTCATACGGCCCGCACTCGCGGCGCTCGGCATTCTCGTCTTCACGTTTGTGTGGAACGACTATTTCTGGGCGCTGTGCCTGACGCAGGGCGATGACGCGGCGCCAATTACGGTAGGCGTCGCCGCGCTGAGAGGCCAGTGGACGACCTCATGGAATCTGGTTTCCGCGGGTTCGGTGCTGGCCGCATTGCCTTCGGTCGTGATGTTCTTTGCCATGCAGAAGCATTTCGTGACCGGTCTCACGTTCGGCGCCACCAAGGGATAGCTTGGCGAGCGGGCTTCGATGGCTCGCCACAGCCTTGCGACTTGTCACCACCCAGAACACAAACCTAACTACGTCTAGCGAGAGCACCATGCATTTAGGAGTTTGCTATTACCCCGAGCAATGGCCGCAGCATCAATGGGAAAGCGATGCGCGCCGGATGGCGGAACTGGGCATCAGCCGCGTGCGGATTGCCGAATTTGCATGGAGCAAGATGGAGCCCGAACTGGGCCACTACGAATGGGCGTGGCTGGATACCGCGATCGAAACGCTGGCGAAACACGGCCTGAAAGTCGTTCTCGGTACACCCACGGCGACGCCGCCCAGGTGGCTGGTGGAACTGCATCCCGAGATCCTGCCGGTCAATAAGGACGGCGTCACCCTGAAGTTCGGCTCGCGGCGGCACTACGATATTTCGAGCGAGGTGTATCGCGAGCATTGCGCGTGCATCGTCAAGCAGATGGTGCAGCGTTACGGCAAGCATCCCGCGGTGATCGCCTGGCAGACGGATAACGAGCTGGCTTGCCACGATACTTCGCCGACTTATACGGAAGAGGCTCGCGTGCGCTTCGGCAAATGGCTTGCAGCGCGCTACGGCGAAGTGGAAAGGCTGAACACGGCATGGGGCAATGTGTTCTGGAGCATGGAGTACCGCAGCTTCGACGAGATCGGTTTGCCGAACCTCACGCCCACCGATGCGAATCCGAGCCACTGGCTCGACTTCAGGCGTTTCATGTCGAGCGAGGTGGCGAGCTTTCACGGCCTGCAGGGCGACCTGATTCGCGAGCATGCGCCGGGACGCGACCTGCTGCACAACTTCATGGGCTTTTTCACAATTTTCGACCACTACGAGTTCGCCGAAAGCGGCCTCGATGTCGCCGCGTGGGATAGTTATCCGCTGCCGCGCACTGAAGTGCTGTGGTTCGACGACGCCGAGAAACACCGCTGGGCACGCACCGGTCATCCCGACATTCCAGCCTTCAATCACGATCTGTACCGCGGCGTCGGCAAAGGACGCATGTGGGTGATGGAACAGCAGGTCGGCCCGGTCAACTGGGCGCCGTATAACCCGGTGCCGAAAGCGGGGATGGCACGTCTCTGGACGTGGGAGGCGTTCGCGCACGGCGCCGAACTGGTGTCGTATTTCCGCTGGCGCCAGGCGCCCTTTGCGCAGGAGCAGATGCATTCGGGCATCAACGCACCGGACGACAAACTCACTGCCGGCGGCCACGAAATTGCCCGCGTGGGGCGTGAACTGGCGGCCTTCGACGAGGCCGCGGTGGCTTCAGTCGCAGCGGCGACCGCCGAAACGAAGCGAGCGCCCGTAGCGTTGCTGTTCGACTACCCGGCAGACTGGATCGTGCAGATCCAGCGCCACGGGGCCGATTTCGATTACCAGCGGCTCGTGTTCGAGTGGTACTCGTGTCTGCGCGAGATGGGCGTAGATGTGGACATGTTGCCCGCCACCGCCGATCTGAGCGGATACCGGCTGGTCGTCGCGCCCTCGTTGCCAGTGGTGCCGCATGCGCTGATCGCGCAGATCCAGGCCGGCCGCAGCCACTGGCTATTCGGCCCGCGAACGGGTTCAAAGACCGCGGACTACGCAATCCCTGCAACGTTACCGCCTGGCCCGCTACAGGCGGTTCTGGACGTGCGAGTGGCGCAAAGCGAGTCGCTGCGTCCGACGCTGCGGCCACTGGCAAGCTTCGATGGCGTGCAAGGGCAGGGCAGAAGCTGGCGCGACCATGTCGAGCCAGGTCCTGGGGTAGACGTGCTTGCCTCGTTCGATGACGGCTGGCCGGCGCTCGTGCAATCCGGCCGGGTCCGCATGACGACGGCCTGTTTCGACCCAGCGCTGCAGCGGGCGCTGCTCGAACGAAGCGTGCGCGACGCCGGCATCGAGGTCGTCGAATTGCCGGAGGGCGGCCGTTTGCGTCGCCTTGGCAACGTGCGCTTTGCCTTCAACTACGGCGAAAATGCATGGCGGGTGCCCGCTCCGGAGGACGCGCACTTCGTGCTGGGCAGCCGCGAAATCCGGCCCTGCGACGTGGCGGCGTGGATCGAAACGCACTGACGTCGCGTGCCGATGTGCTAACGCGTTCCAGCAAGCTTTGGCATACTGCCGGTTCACCCGTGCGTCGTACCGGCTACTGTTTTGGGATAACGGTGCACGTGCCATTGCCGATAGCCAACTGCGTGCGCTGAGCGGATTCCGCGCGACGACGCATGCAGTCAGCATTACTTCGCGTCATCGATGAACTACTCCCGGCTCCTCAGCCTCACGCGCATCCCGTCCTTCATGTCACTGGCGGGCGCGACCTTGATGCTCGGGGTCGCCATGTCGTTTACCGCTCCGTATCTCTCGCTGTTCGGCGTTGAGCGGGCCGGCATGACCCCGCTCAAGCTCGGGCTGTTCATGACGCTGATTGCGGCGAGCGGGGTGGCGGCGAGCGGTTGGGCCGGCAAATGGTCCGATCGACACGGTCATCATCGCACGCTGCTGCTCGCAGCGCTGGGCGCGGCGGCGCTTGGCTTTCTGCTGCTGTGCTTCGTGCGCGACTATCGGGCTCTCCTGATAATTGGGATCGCGTTCCTCGGCGCAGGCGGCTCGGCGTTGTCGCTGGTGTTCTCGTTCGGACGCGCCGCGTTGCCGGTGACGAACGAATCCGAGCGGACCTTTGCCACCGCGACGCTGCGCACGGTGTTGTCGGTCGCATGGGTGTTCGGGCCCTCGGTGGGGGCGCTGGTGCTGGCCGCCATCGGCTTCTACGGGCTTTTCCTGTTCGCGGCGGCGTGCTTTGCCGGCTGCGGCGCGATCATCTGGCGCATGCACGAGGCGCCAGACGGTGAACTGCACAGCGTGGAGGACCACGTCCCCGGCGATCCGGCATCGTCGCTGGAGGTCACCACGGTCGAGCCGGAGACGCCGGTCAAGCCCGATCTCATCCATCCTGTGGCGCCGCCGCGCATGATCTGGCGCACGGTGCTGGCACTGACGCTGATCGGTCTGGCCGCCAACGCTACGATGATCGTGTTGCCGCTCTATGTCACCCACGGACTGCACGGCACCCGCATCGACGTGTCGATCATGCTCGGCCTGGGCGCTTTCCTCGAAATTCCGATGATGCTGGCGCTCGGCGCCCGTGGCTCGAGCCTGAACAAGCTGCGCTGGCTGGCCGCATGTGCCGGCGTGCATATGCTGTACTTCATCTGCGTGGCGGCGGCCGGTTCCATCTCGTTCCTGATTCCGATGCAGGCGCTCAACGCCTTCGTGGTGGCCGTGACGTCGTGCCTCGGCATGACCTATGTGCAGGATCTGATGCCGCGCTCGCCTGGCCAGGCGACGGCGCTGTTCTTCAATTCGGCTCGCGTCGGCTCGATCCTCTCGGGTGTGCTGTCGGGGCTGCTGGTGGCCGGGGTAGGGTACCGGGGCACCTTCCTGTTCTGCGGTTGCCTGGCATTAGGCGCACTGATCCTGTTCGCCGATCCTCCGTGGCGGCTTATGTTCCGCTACGTTCAGGACAGGTGGCCTGGTCGTCGGGCGGAGTGATGGCCGCGCACAACTGGGTCGATCTACGCCAGCACGCCAGCACCGGAATCGAAACACTGCGCGCGCATTTCGAAGGCCATGCCTACGATCCGCACTGGCATGACGCCTATCTGCTTGGCTTTACCGAGCAGGGCGTTCAACAGTTCGATTGCCGCCGCGCGCGTCTGCATAGCACGCCGGGTCACGTGTTCATGCTGGAGCCAGGCGATATCCACGACGGCCATGCTCCGGCGCAGGGCGGCTTCACTTACTCGATGCTGTACCTCAGGCCCGATTGGCTCGCGCGCGAACTGCGGGCGTGGTCCGATGAGGCGCCCGTTACCGGACAGCCGCAGTTTCCCGCCACGTTGATCGACGACATTGCTTTCGCCAAGGCGATTGCGACGCTATTTCGCGTGTTGCGGGGCGAAGGGCAGCCGCGTCTTGTGACGCAAACGGCGATCGACAGCTTGCTCGAAAATCTCGGCCGTCACCTCGACTGGCGCTTTCATCGTGAGCGTGATCCCCGCTTGCCCGAAGTCGCACAACGCGCGCGCGATTATCTGCACGCACATTTGCACGACGATATTGGACTTGATGAGCTGGCGATGGCCTGTGACGTTGACCGGTTTCGTCTCACGCGTGCTTTCAAGGCCAGTTTCGGGCTTGCTCCGCATGCGTATCTGATTCAGTTGCGGTTGGCTACAGCGCGTCAGTGGCTCGCCCGTGGCGTCGCGCCGGCCGAGGTTGCCCATGCGCTGTGTTTTGCCGATCAGAGCCACCTCGGGCGCTGGTTCCGGCGTGCTTACGGGCTGACGCCTGCTCACTACGGCAAGCGCTGCACAAACGTTCCAGACTGAGCGCCAAACCACGATTAACCTTGCCCAGAAGGGTCCGGCGGGCGTTGCCCGCACGAGGATGAGTCAAGGTGAAATCGCAAAGGAATGGAACGGATGGAGTTCGATACAAAAGTTGTGCTGGTGGTTCGTGAGGATCTGGCGTCGTGGCAGAAGCTCAACGTCACGGCGTTTCTGGCAACGGGGATTGCCGCGGCGGCACCCGAAGCGATCGGCAAACCCTACGAGGACGCGAACGGCAGGCACTATGCCGCGTTGCTCGGGCAGCCTGTGATGATCTATGGCGGTGATGCAGCGGGAGTGTTGCGGGCGTATCAACAGGGCCAGCAAAGAGAATTGACCATCGCGGTCTACGTGAAGGCAATGTTTTCTACCGGAAATGATGACGATAACCGTGCCGCGTTCCGCGCTGAGTCTGTGGAGGACCCCGACCTTGTGGGAATCGCGCTGCGTGGACCGAGGAAGATGGTCGATAAGGCCGTGAAGGGGCTATCGTTGCATCCGTGACGTGTGCCACTGTGTTGCGCCGCTTAAAGGAAGTGAGTGACTGGTCGCGGGTTCGAGCGCGGTGCGTGCGGCCGCCGCCACCTCCACCGTCAACGCCACCGCCGCTCAAGCTTTCCCAGCGAGATCCGCGAAACTGACCGCCTTCGCTTCGCAAGCGATCGTCAGCGCCGCGTCGTAGCTCGTGAAAAACACCACGTGGTCCTGCCCCAACTGCCTGAACAACTCGACGAGCACACCACGCGCAGGGGCGTCGAGGCCGCCGCTCGGCTCATCCGCGATGACGACGGCCGGCAGTCCTATCGAAGCCGCTGTCAGGAAGATTTTCTTGCGCGTGCCGAACGACATTTGCTCGAAGCGCTTCTCGAGATGCGGGGTGAGGCCGAATCGGTCGGCGAGTTCGAGCACGCGGCTGTCGAGTGCGATCTGCCGCTCCCTGGCTATCCGTTCGAGAAAGTCGCGCCCGATCTCCATCGAACCCGGGAGACAGTCATCCGGCACGTATGCGAGCGCTGCTTTCGCGGCGAGCGGAGCGCTTCGCAGCGAATGGCCGCCGACCCAGACCTCGCCCGCGTCCGCTTCGATCTCGCCGGCAAGGATACCCAGCAGAGTCGATTTCCCGCTCCCGCTCTCATCGTTCAGTGCGACGCAACCGGCATCGATACTGCAATGCAGTCCCTGAAAAATGGTGTGTTCACCGTAACGTTTGCAAAGGTTCTCGAATCGAAGCATTGATAATCCGGGTTCTCAGACAAAGAAGATTCGCGATGCGGCGGCGAGCCAACGCGCGGGTGCAAGTATAAATTGCGCTTGCGTTCCTGGTTGGCATCGCCGACTACTCTCGCGTTTCTTCTTTAGCCTTTGCGGAACGCCGGTGCGCCCCACGGTGCTCCTGTCGAGCCACCGTCGACAACGATCTCCGCCGCCGTAATTCCAGACGCATCGTCCGAAGCCAGGAACAGCGCAGCTGAGGCGACTTCTTCAGGCGTGGCGAAGCGACCCATCGGAATGAGCGGGGAGATTGCCTTTTCGGTCTCATCGACGGTTGCCCCGGCTCGTGCGCCGCGCGTCCAGATCGGCGTGCGCGTGCCGCCCGGGATCACGGTGTTGACGCGGATGCCGCGCGGGATGAGTTCCGCCGCAAATACCTTTGCCATTCCGGTCACGCCTGCCTTGGTGGCGGAATAAGCCGCCGATCCCGGCGAACCGAGTTCGCGCATCACCGATCCGTTCAGTACGATCGAACCGCCCGCACTCATCAACGGCAGCGCTCCCTGCACCGTGAGGAAAACCCCGGTCAGGTTGGTGCGCAGAATCGCCTCGAACGCGGCTGCCGTTGTGCTGCCAAGCGGCGTCGAACCGGGAATGCCCGCATTGGCGAACACGATGTCCAGCTTCCCGTAGGCTTCCTGAATCTGCTTGAACAGCGAATCGATCGCCGCAGGATCGTCCAGATCCGCCTGAATGCCGAGCGCGTTTTCGCCCAACTCCGCGACAGCGGCATCCAGCTTTGTGCGATCGCGCCCCGTGATCGCGACACGGCCGCCATCCGCGATCAGAAGTCGTGCCGCCGCAAAGCCGATGCCGCTATTGCCGCCCGTCACAAGCGCTGTTTTTCCGGTAAATCGCATGTTCCTTCTCCTGTGTAGTGCGCCGCGAGATCGCCGGCATCGCGGCGTCTGCTCGCATTGCGAAAAGACCCTGTCAAGCGGCGCAGGACAACGGCCGCATCTGAACATCACGAGCATCGTCAACAGCTGAATCTGTATGTTGATCATCATGCACAAATTCAGTATGATAAGCGTCATGCTGATTGTCAAGCATGACGGAGCAGAAAAATGGGTTATTCACAGGCACAGAAGGCTGAGAGTAGGCAGCGCGTTCTGGAGAACGCGTCGCGGCAGATTCGCGAGAACGGCATCGAGGCGCTCGGCGTAGCCGATTGCATGCGCAGCGCCGGGCTGACGCACGGCGCGTTCTATGGACACTTTGCATCGCGCGATGCGCTGATCGTGGAAGCGCTGGAATACGCGCTCACGCAAAGCCGGGCGCGCATCGCCGCGCGCGATAGCGATGCCGGCAAGCGTAGCGAGACGCCGCTGCAGTCCATTGCGGAGGCCTTCCTTGACGAGCGTCACGTAAACGATCCCGGCACCGGGTGTGCGCTATGCGCTCTGGCGGGCGAAGCTCGGCATGCAAACGCAGATGTGCGCGCTCTGTTGACGCGGTATTTGAATGAACTGACGGCACGCGTTGCCAAGGCGGCGCTTCGCGGCGGCGAGAAGTCGGCGCTCGGTATCGTGGCGACCATCGTAGGTGCGATCACGCTGGCGCGAGCGGTGGACGACGACGAACTGGCCAAATCGGTTCTTTCTTCGTCGCTCGCGCTGGTGATGACGCAGGACGACAGCGGCGGCAGCGCGCATTAGCGTTTTAGCGCATCAGCGAACGGTCGCGGCGCGACGGTTTTTTGAGCGTCCGGGTATGCTGGCGAGATCGAGCGAATTCTCAAACGCATCCACGGCATAACGTTCTCAAGAGGCCAAAGCATGTCGGACCATCCCATCGACAACCCGTTTCTCGAATCGCTCGGCGTGCGGTTAACGCAATGGCGTGAGGGCTATGCCGAGCTGACCATGCTGATCGACGCCAGCAAGCTCAACCGGCAGGGCGTCCTGCAAGGCGGTGCGATTGCGACCCTGCTCGACGCGGCAGCCGGATACGCAGGTATCTTCGCGCCACCAGGGCAAACCGCGCGGCACGCCTTCACGCTCTCGCTGACGACCAACTATCTCGACAAGGGGCTCGGCGAACAGGTGACCGCAAAGGGGTTTCTCGAGCGTCAGGGCCGCTCGATCTTCTTTTCACGCGCCGAGGCCTGGGTGGACGACCACATTCTGATTGCGAGTGCGCAAGGCACGTTCAAGTATTCGAAAACGGCCGGGTAGGCGCCGGCATGCGCCGACCACCCCCAATGCCGAGATCGAAGAATCCGCTCGCCTCCTGGTCCCGGACTAGCCCTTCGAACTCGCTCGACTGGCCAGCCATGCCTGGGTGCGTGACTCGATGTAATGCGCGTACTCCGCATTGGTCCGCAAAGCGGGCATCTGGTGATGCATGCCCCCCTTCGCATCCGGCACCGGCAGTCGCGACACCAGTTCCGCGTGCACTTCCTGCAGGTGTGAGGGTTTGTCTGCCGAGGGATTCGTACCCTTCGACGTGGGCACGACCACGCCGGAGAGTGGATCGTCGGTACGCGGCGTCGTAAGCGTTAACGCGTCGCCCACGTCGGGCGCGGCGGAATCGCGGGCCGTGAGGGCCGGCACACCCCAGCGCGTTTCGACCGTCTTCAGGATCGACGTGTGATCGAGCGGCGTCGTGCCTGCTGGAACGCGGAACACGGTCCCCGCTGCGATCAGTGGCGAGACCAGCACGGTGGGCACACGCAAGCCGAAGCGCGTGAAGTCGAAACCGTATTCGCCTGCGGTGTTGTCGGGTGGCACGGCGCCCAGCGGCGGCGAAACGTGGT
>Ga0302228_10002316_pt1 | contig 13030 bp, 11 predicted proteins | sample II_Palsa_N1_2_FD_193519 | JGI IMG/M metagenome (GOLD analysis project Ga0302228, IMG submission 193519) | Peat permafrost microbial communities from Stordalen Mire near Abisko, Sweden - II_Palsa_N1_2 | ecosystem: Environmental > Terrestrial > Soil > Palsa > Peat permafrost | place: Sweden...
TGTTAAGGATCGGGTTGATTTCCATGGCGGGCAGCACTCGTTGGCGAACTTTTGAAAGCCGGCGAGTATAACGGCAAACGGCTGAAAACGGCAGTCCGCTTGGCTGAAAAGGCAGGTTTGCGTGCGATCTGTGCATCAACCAACACAGAGCAAATGTGGGAGCGGGCCTGCTCGCGATAGTCGTAGTAGCCGCTGCCGAGGTACGAGGCTGTGATGCGTGTCCGCAGGGCCGCCCTTGGGGCCGCTGCGCAGCCCATCGCAGCCTCGTACCTCGGCAGCGGCTACACGCAGGTAAGCCTTACAAAGGTTTTGTAGTGTTCCGGCTATTCGATACCCACCTGATTGCGCCCATTATGCTTGGCCAGGTACAGCCCCTTGTCTGCCGCAGAAATCAGCTGACGACAATCGGTGCCCTGCAAAGGCGTCATGGTCGACAGACCAATGCTGATGGTCAGGCTCGCGCCTTCGGCCGGAGTGATGTGGGGGATTTTCAGGGCCGCCACAGCCTGACGCAGCTTCTCGGCCACCAGCCGTGCACCACCCGGTGAGGTATTGGGCAGCACCAGGGCGAACTCTTCACCGCCGTAACGGGCCGGCAGGTCCGAGGGACGACTGCTGGCGTCGCGAATGGTCGCGGCCACTTTGCGCAAGGCTTCGTCGCCTTCCAGGTGGCCGAAACTGTCGTTGTAGGTCTTGAAGAAGTCCACGTCGATCATCAGCAACGACAATTGGGTCTGGTCGCGCATGGCACGGCGCCATTCCAATTCCAGATACTCGTCAAAGTGCCGGCGGTTGGACAGCCCGGTCAGGCCATCGGAGTTCATCAGGCGCTGCAAGACCAGGTTGGTGTCGAGCAGTTGCTGCTGGCTGACTCGCAGCGCGCGATACGCCGCGTCCCGCTGCAACAGGGTCATGTAGGAGCGCGAGTGGTAGCGAATCCGCGCCACCAACTCGATATTGTCCGGCAGCTTGACCAGGTAATCGTTGGCCCCGGCGGCAAACGCCGCGCTCTTGATCAGCGGGTCTTCCTTGGTCGAAAGCACGATGATCGGAATATTCTGCGTGGCCGGGTGGTTGCGGTATTCGCGTACCAGGGTCAACCCATCCAGGCCCGGCATCACCAGGTCCTGCAGGATCACCGTCGGCTTGATGCGGATCGCCTGGGCAATGGCCTGATGCGGGTCGGCGCAAAAGTGGAAGTCGATATTGTCTTCTTGGGCCAGGCCACGCCGCACGGCTTCGCCGATCATCGCCTGATCGTCGACCAGCAACACCATGGCGGCGTTCTCGTCGGTCTTGAAGTCATCGAGTTGTAAATCATTCATTTGCGGTCACCTGAATTACTACTTTGCCGGCCAGGACGCGAGTTATATCGGTCATTTTGCGAATATCTCCAGCAATCGTGGCGCAATTCTGTCCAATGGGCGAATTTCAACAGCAGCGTCAATCGCGGCTGCCGCTTTGGGCATGCCATAAACCGCGCTGCTTTGCTGGTCCTGGGCGATGGTCAGGTAGCCTTGCTGACGCATCAGTTTGAGTCCCTGAGCCCCGTCGCGCCCCATGCCAGTCAGCAATACGCCGACGGCATCGCCGCTCCAGTAACTGGCGACACTCTCGAAAAACACGTCGATGGACGGCCGGTAGATCTCGTTTACCGGCTCGGCGGTGTAAGCCAGCGTGCCGTTCTTCAACAGGCGAATATGATGATTGGTGCCCGCCAACAACACCACGCCACTTTGTGGTGGCTCACCTTCCCGCGCCAGGCGTACCGGCAGGCCCGAAGCACTGCCCAGCCATTCCGCCATGCCGGCGGCGAAAACCTGATCCACATGCTGCACCAGCACGATGGCCGCCGAAAAATCTCGCGGCAAGCCCTTGAGCAGCACTTCCAGGGCGGCCGGACCTCCGGCGGAAGAGCCAATGGCTACCAGCCTCTGGCGCTTACCCATGACCCGCTGCGGCGCGGGTTCGGCACGTACACGAGCGCCACGCTGGCCAATCAGCCAGCCGATATTGAGGATCTTGCGCAGCAACGGCGCCGCCGCTTCCTTGGCATCGCCCACACCCAGGGCCGGGGTATCCACTACGTCCAGAGCGCCGTGGCCCATGGCTTCGAAGACACGGCTGACATTGGCCTGGCGGTCCACGGTGACAATAACAATCGCACACGGTGTCTCAGCCATGATTTGCCGGGTAGCCTCCACGCCATCCATCACCGGCATGATCAAGTCCATCAGGATCAGGTCCGGCGTCAACTCGGCACAACGCTGCACCGCTTCCAGGCCGTTGCTGGCCACCCACACCACTTCATGGGCCGGCTCCAGGCTCAAGGCCCGGCGCAACGCCTCAACGGCCATGGGCATGTCATTGACAATAGCGATCTTCATGCCCTGGCACCTCCAATCAGCTCCACCACCGCATCCAGCAGGGCATCATCATGGAAACTAGCCTTGGCTAGATAATAGTCGGCCCCGGCGTCCAGTCCACGACGCCGGTCTTCTTCTCGATCCTTGTAGGAGACCACCATCACCGGCAGCGACTGCAAACGGGTATCGCGGCGCAAGAGTGTGACCAATTCGATACCGTCCATGCGAGGCATATCAATGTCAGTGATGAGCAAGTCAAAGTCTTCGGAGCGCAAGGCGTTCCAGCCATCCATGCCATCCACCGCAACCGCCACGTCATAACCACGGTTGAGCAGCAATTTGCGCTGCAACTCGCGCACGGTGAGCGAATCATCCACCACCAGAATACGCTTGCGCGCCACTTCGACGACGTGCTGATTGCGCCTCGCGATGCGCTCCAGACGACCGGTATTCAGCAATTTGTCCACCGAGCGCAGCATGTCCTCGACATCGACGATCAACACCACCGAACCATCATCGAGCAAGGCGCCGGCGGAGATGTCCTGGACCTTGCCCAATCGGTCATCCAGCGGCAACACCACCAGCGTGCGCTCGCCGATAAAACGCTCCACGGCAATGCCATAGACCGCCTCCCGCTCGCGGATCACCACGACCTTGAGGGTCTCCTCATTGCTCTGCCCAGGCGGACGATGCAGCAATTGACTGGCAGCCACCAGGCCAACATGCCGGCCTTCATGCCAGAAATGCTGACGACCTTCCACCTGCACGATGTCATCGGGCTCCAGGTCGCACATGCGCTCGATATGGGCCAATGGGAAGGCATAGGCCTCCTCCCCGACTTCCACCACCAGGCTGCGCACCACCGACAGGGTCAGAGGCACTTCCAGATGGAAACGGCTGCCCTGCCCCGCCGTCTGCTCCAGCAGCACCGCACCGCGCAACTGGCGGACCATATGCTGCACCGCATCCAGGCCGACGCCACGCCCGGACACTTCGGTAACCTTGTCCCGCAGGCTGAAGCCTGGCAGGAACAGGAACGTCAGCAGTTCTTCCTCACTGAGTCGCAGGGCAGTTTCCAGCGGCGACAGATTGCGATCGACGATAGTCTCCCGCAGGCGTTCAAGGTCAACACCGTTGCCGTCATCGCTCAGTTCCAGCACCAACAGACCGGCCTGATGAGAAGCCCGCAGGCGGATCAGACCTTCTGCCGGTTTGCCGGCCAGCAGACGTTGCTCGGGCGTTTCAATGCCGTGGTCGACCGCATTACGCAATAAGTGGGTCAGCGGCGCTTCGAGCTTTTCCAGCACGTCACGGTCGACCTGAGTCTTCTCACCCTCAATCTCCAGGCGCACTTGCTTGCCCAGGCTACGGCCCAGGTCACGGACCATCCGTACCTGACCGGCCAGCACGTCGGCAAAGGGCCGCATGCGGCAGGCCAACGCGGTGTCGTAAAGCACTTGGGCACGCTGCCCGGCCTGCCAGCCGAACTCATCCAATTCGGCGGTTTTTTCCGCCAGCAGCGACTGTGCCTCACTTAACAGACGGCGAGTATCGGCCAGGGCTTCCTGGGCCTCCAGGCTCAGGTCCACGAGCTTGAGCTGGCCATCAAGGTTGTCCAGCGCACGGGAACTGTTGCTCTGGATACGCTTGAGACGTTGCAGGCTGGCGAGATAAGGCTTGAGCCGCTGGGTTTCCACCAAGGATTTACTGGACAGGTCCAGCAGGCTGTTCAAGCGTTCGGCGGTGACCCGCAACACCCGTTCGCCGCCTTCGGTCATCCGCTTGTTCTGTCGTGGCACATCGCTGCTGACTGGCGGCGCTGGCTCGGGCTCCGGCGGCAGGTCTTCGACAAGCGGCGCAGGGGCTGGCGCTGGTTGCGGTGTGGGGGGTGCGACTTTGGCGTTCAACTGCGACGGATCAAGCAAACGCTCCATCAATTCCACATAGGCCTCGATATCTGCCGTACCCACCGTGTTGCCGGGGGTGGCAATACGCATCAGCAAGTCAGTGCCCTGCAGCAACGCATCAATATGTTCGGGTTGCAGATAAAGCCGGCCCTCCTGGGCGCTGACCAGGCAATCCTCCATGACATGGGACACGCTGACCCCGGCATCCACGCCAACAATCCGGGCAGCGCCCTTGAGGGAATGGGCGGCGCGCATGCAGGCTTCAAGCTGATCGGCCTGGGTCGGGTTGCGCTCCAGGGCCAGCAAGCCTGCACTGAGTACCTGGGTCTGGGCGTCGGCTTCCAGGCTGAACAGTTCCAGCAGCGACGCATCGCGCATCTGGTCGGGGGTCATGTGAGACTCCGGGTCACGGCGGACAACAATTGCTCTTCGTCCAGCCAACGCAGGCTACGGCCTTTGAACTGCAACACCCCTTGGGTGAAGCGGGCGCTGGCCTGGGTACCGGACGCAGATGCAGCTTTCAAGGTGCGCTCATCAATGGCATGGATACCGTCCACTTCATCCACCGGCACCACCACCGGGCCATCCTGCGCCGCGATGATCAACATGCGGGGCATGATCCGACCGCCGCTCGGGCCGCTGCCGGAGCCGTCCAGCCCCAACAACTCCACCAGCGACAGGCACGCCACCAAGGCTCCACGCACATTGGCTACCCCCAGCAGTGCCCGCGAACGCTGGTGAGGCAAGGAATGAATCGGCTGCAACGGCGCCACTTCCACCAGGCAGCGGGTGGCGATACCCAGCCACTCCTCGCCGAGGCGAAACATCAGCAGCGAACGCGTGACGATATCGCCATCAGCCTCCACTGCGGCCACCGAATGGCGGCCGTCCTGCTGCAAGGCATAACGGTCAAGCAAGCGGGTGGCAGCAGCGGAATACACCGAACAGTTACGGCAGTGAATGTGTTCGGCCAGCAAAGGACAGGACTTGTCACCGTGGATACCGATGCGATTCCAACAGTCGTCGATGGCCTGGGTGTCGGCCAGGGTCAGGTCCATACCGAGGTCCAGGGGTGCAGGATCAATCATCGTTTACGCTCACTGTCTGCTCGCTCGCTGCGGGCGGCACGGGCCTGCAAGCGGCGGGCTCCCGCCACATCGCCCTGGGATTCAAGCAACGCAGCCAAATGCATCAAGGCCTGCGGGTGCTGGGGCTCCAGGTACAAGGCTTTTCGATAATAACCCTGGGCTTCCAGGGCGCTGCCGGCCACATCACTGAGCAAGCCCAGCCAATAAAATACCTGGGCCGCCGGTGGATGGTTCTGTAGATAACGTTCGCAGGCGGCACGGGCTTCGAGGCTTTTGCCTTCATTGGCCAGGATTGCGATCTGACTGAGCAAATCGGCAGCATCCGAATGTGCCGGCTCCCCCTTGATCGGCACCACCTGTGCACTGAATGAGCTGAAAGGCCGAGGCTTCACGGGAATCGGTGCCGCACTGCGCTGAGGTATCGGCGCCGGCATCGGCACAAAGACGGGTTCAGGCACCGGCTCGGCATGCCGACTGAACGCAAAAGACTGCGGCACACCAATCGAACGCATGCCCAGGCGCCCCAGCAAGCTGCCCTCGGCGGGGCCGATAAACAGCACACCGTCGACATGGGTCAGGGTTTTGAGTACTTCAAATACCTGCTTCTGCGTCGGCTGATCAAAGTAGATCAGCAGGTTGCGGCAAAATACGAAGTCATAGGTCGGCTCATTGGCCAGCAACGCGGGGTCCAGCAAGTTGCCCACTTGCAGGCGTACTTGTTCGCGAACCCGGTCCGAAATGCGGTAGCCATCGCTTTGCTCGGCGAAATGACGCTCGCGAAAGTCGATGTCCTGCCCACGAAAGGAATTCTTGCCATACACCCCACGCCGGGCACGTTCCACCGACAAAGGGCTGACATCCATGCCCTGAACCTTGAACTGATGGGGCGCAAGCCCCGCATCGAGCAAGGCCATGGCAATCGAATAGGGTTCCTCGCCGGTGGAACACGGCAAGCTGAGAATACGCAACGCGCGCATCTGCTTGATCTCGGCCAGCCGCGACAGGGCCAGCCGAGCCAGGGTGGCGAAGGATTCGGGATAACGGAAAAACCAGGTCTCTGGGACGATTACCGCTTCGATCAGCGCTTGCTGTTCGTCATGGGAGCCTTGCAAATGCAGCCAGTACTGATCTGCCGTCAGCGCTTGCAAGGCCTGACAGCGCTGGCGCACGGCACGCTCAATGATGGCCTCGCCCACCGAGGCAACATCCAGGCCGATGCGTTCTTTAAGGAAATCGAAGAAGCGTTGGTCACTGCTCATCACCCCTCCTCAGGCGTCAGATCGGCAGAAAACAACAAAGCCCGCACCTCGGCCGTCAGCAGGTCGGCCACCCCAATCCATTGCATCAAGCCCCGCTCGTCTTCGCGTACTGGCCCCAGATACGGAGCCTGACGGTTATCCAGGCCATAGGGTTGGAAGTCCGCCGGGTCACAACGCAGGGTATCGGTGGCCTGCTCAAGAATCAGCCCCAGCCAGCGCGCATCCATCCAAGGCTCGGGCCGATAGTTGACCAACACCAAGCGTGTACTGGTTCTGGCCTGGGCCGGTGAACCGAAGGTCAGGGCACTGAGGTCGATGACCGGCACCATCATCCCACGATGGGCAAAGATCCCCGCCACCCAGGCGGGTGCATGGGCAATAGGCTTCAATGGCAAACGCGGCAGCACCTCGGCCACTTCGGTGGCCTTGAGGGCGTAACGTTCGCTGGCAATGTGAAACACCAGGAACAACGCTTTTTTCGCTGCCGTAACGGCGCCGCGTTTAGCCGCGAGGTCGCTCATCAGACTTTGAAACGCGACACGCCACTGCGCAGACCAACCGCGACCTGGCTCAGTTCATCGATGGCGAAGCTGGCTTGACGCAGAGACTCCACGGTCTGGCTGCTGGCATCGCCCAGTTGCACCAGGGCATGGTTGATCTGTTCGGCACCCGTGGCCTGGGCCTGCATGCCTTCGTTGACCATCAGGACACGAGGCGCCAGGGCCTGGACTTGATGAATGATCTGCGACAGTTGCTCGCCCACTTGCTGCACTTCAGACATGCCACGGCGTACTTCTTCAGAAAACTTGTCCATGCCCATCACGCCTGCCGACACCGCCGACTGGATCTCGCGGACCATCTGCTCGATGTCGTAGGTGGCCACGGCAGTCTGGTCCGCCAGACGCCGCACTTCGGTCGCGACCACGGCAAAGCCACGGCCGTATTCACCGGCCTTCTCGGCCTCGATCGCGGCGTTGAGGGACAGCAGGTTGGTCTGGTCGGCGACCTTGACGATGGTCACCACCACTTGGTTGATGTTGCCGGCCTTCTCATTGAGGATCGCCAGCTTGGCATTCACCAGGTCGGCGGCCCCCATCACCGAATTCATGGTTTCTTCCATACGGGCCAGGCCTTGCTGGCCGGAACCTGCAGCCACCGAGGCCTGATCGGCAGCGGTGGACACTTCGGTCATGGTGCGCACCAGGTCCTTGGACGTCGCCGCAATCTCCCGGGACGTGGCACCGATCTCGGTGGTGGTCGCCGCGGTTTCAGTGGCCGTGGCCTGTTGCTGCTTGGACGTGGCGGCAATCTCGGTAACCGAAGTGGTGACTTGCACTGACGAACGCTGAGCCTGGGACACCAAGGCGGTCAGCTCGGTCATCATGTCGTTGAAGCCGGTTTCCACGGCACCGAACTCGTCCTTGCGCTCCAGGTTCAAGCGTTTGCTCAGATCGCCGGTGCGCATGGACTCGAGGATATCGACGATGCGTTTCATCGGCGCCATGATTGCCCGCATCAGCAGCAGGCCACAAAGGCCGGCAGCGAAGATCGCCAGGATCAACGAGACACCCATGCTGATTTTCGCGGCGTTCACGGCATCGTCAATGGCGGCAGTGGCGTGATCCGCCACTTGTTTGTTCTCATTGATGATGTCGTTGAGCTTCATGCGCCCTGCGGTCCAGGCCGGTGTCAGTTGCTCGTTGAACACCTTGACCGCATCGGTTTCATTGTTAGCCAAGTGCAATTCCAGAACCTGAGCGAGGATTTTGTTGTAGTCCTGATGCTGGTTTTCGAAAGTATTGAACTCGCTCCGATCCTGGTCCGTGTTGATCGTGGCCGCGTAACTGGCCATGTGCTGCTCAAGGCGTGCTTCAAAAGACTTGTAGTCCTGCTTGTCGGCGTCAGAAATACCCTGGTTTTTATGCAAACCAATCAATTCCTGGGTTTGCAGATAGCTGTCGACCCAGGCGCTGCGGATCATCGAGCTGAAAAACACCCCCGGTACGGCGTCGTCGCGGACCGATGTCTCGCTGGTCTCGATCTTCAGTAACCGTGAATACGAGACCACTACCATCAGCAACATGATGGCGATGATGACCGCAAAGCTCGCCAAAATCCTTTGGCGCAAGGTCCAGTTCTTCACAGTAATTCCTCGAGGGCCGATCAAATGGAGGGGAGTATAGCTGAGCAAATGCCATCATCTATCAATGGGTTGTGGGGTGGGTCTCAGGGAATGCAAAAAGATTGTGGTCGCGGGGGATTGACTTGTGGCGGGGCTGTTTGGGGGGCGAGGTGTTTGGTGTGTATATCCGTTTCTTTGGTAATGGCGGCTATTGGTTCCGCTTTTACAGCGGGTCACTTTGGAAAAGCCGGAATGCCGGCCCAGCCCAAAGTAACCAAAGGGCTCTTGCCCCACCACTCGGCACCTCGCTCAGGCTCGGTGTGCCCGTAATCCGACATTGATTTGGGGGGCCGCCGCCATCGGCCATCCATGGCCGAGGGCGGCTAAACCGGCGTCCTGCCGGTTTACCCCCCAAATCAATGTCGAATTCCGGCCAGCGTGGTTTAACGGGGCGCTTCAGATCAAAATCACAAGCCAGATCAAAAGACCGCTGACTTCGTCAGCGAATAAGGATGTAAAAGCCACAGCGCGTACGCTTCAGATACTAGGCCGGCTACTAGGCCGCCTCGCTCTGTTTTTGATCTTAGGCGCCCCGTTAAACCACGCTGGCTGAGCGTAGGCATGCCGAGCCTAGGCGAGGCACCGAGTGGTGGGGCAAGAGCCCTTTTGGTTACTTTTGGCTGGGCCGGCATTCCGGGCTCTTTTCCAAAAGTGACCCGCTGTAAAAGCGGAACCAATAGCCGCCATCACCGCATCAACGGATATGTACACAAAACAACCACCAAACCTCAAACCACTGCCGCCCTCACCTGCCTCTCCAACTCAACCCTCAACCCCGGCTCCAACTTAAGCTGCCGCGCCAGCTCATCCAGGTAGGCCTTCTCCATGAAGTTCTCCTCATCCACCAACATCACACTGGCGATATACATCTCAGCCGCCATCTCCGGCGTACTCGCCGCCCGCGCCACATCAGTCGGATCCAAAGGTTTGTTGAGTTCAGCATGCAGCCACTGCTGCAACTCCTGATCGTTATCCAGCTTGATAAACTCGCCTTCGATCAGCGCCCGCTCCCGCTCATCTACATGCCCATCCGCCTTGGCCGCCGCCACCAGCGCCTTGAGAATCGCCTGGCTATGCTGTTCAACCTGAGCCGTCGGCAAACGATCGATGGTTTGCGGCTCCCCTTGTGGTGCACTGGCCTGCTGCGCCTGCCAGTTGCCATAGGCCTTGTAGGCAATCACCCCCAACGCCGCCAAACCACCATAGGTCAGCGCCTTGCCGCCAAACTTGCGGGCTTTCTTGTTGCCCAGCAACAAGCCCATTGCCCCAGCCGCCAGGGCACCACCGCCAGCACCACCGAGCAAGCTTCCCAGCCCACCGCCACCCAGTAACCCGCCAAGGGCGCCTTTGTCTTCGCTTTTACGCTGGCCACCAGCCTTGTTTTGCAGCATGTCCTGGCCGGACTTGAGCAACTGATCAAGCAATCCACGGGTGTTCATCACAGCCTCCAGAAACTTCAGTTCATAGGATTCATTCGGCCCCCAGCGTAAAACTAAGTGCCAAAGTCCCACGGCCTAGAGTACTTCCAGATGTAACACCACTCTTGTAGCTTCAGGCCTGAGCCGACACGTCTTGTTTCACATACAAGGCCATCATCCGGCCATCAATCATTTTTCCTTCGGCACCGAACGGCTTAAGCTATTTGGCATCTGTTTAATGTCCGTTGTGTTTGGCCGAAGGCATGTCCGAACCGTTATCTCTAATCCAGCACGTGCCAGGAACGGCGCGGGATTGCTCACGACAGGTTGTATCTATGCACCGCAGGAATTTGCTCAAAGCGTCCATGGCCATCGCGGCTTATACCGGTCTGTCGGCCAGCGGCCTGCTGGCCGCCCAGGCTTGGGCGGGGAATCGTGCCGCGGATGGCGACGCCCTGGCCTTCGACTTCGAGGCACTGAAGGCCCAGGCCAAGCAATTGGCCAACAAGCCCTATCAGGACACCAAACAGGTACTGCCTCCCACCCTGGCCAACATGACCCCGCAGAACTTCAATGCCATCGGCTACGACGGCAACCATTCGCTGTGGAAGGAATTGAACGGCCAGTTGGACGTGCAGTTCTTCCACGTCGGCATGGGTTTCAAGACACCGGTACGCATGCACAGTGTCGATCCGAAGACCCGAATGTCCCGCGAGGTGCATTTCCGGCCGTCGCTGTTCAACTACGCAAAAACCACGGTCGACACCCAACAGCTCAAGGGCGACCTGGGCTTTTCCGGGTTCAAGCTGTTCAAGGCACCGGAACTGGATCGCCATGACGTGCTGTCTTTCCTCGGCGCCAGCTATTTCCGCGCAGTGGATTCCACCGGCCAGTACGGGCTTTCCGCGCGCGGCCTGGCCATCGACACCTACGCGAAAAAACGTGAGGAGTTCCCCGATTTCACCCAGTTCTGGTTCGAGACCCCGGACAAGGACAGCACCCGCTTTGTGGTCTATGCCCTGTTGGACTCGCCGAGCGCGACCGGTGCCTATCGCTTCGACATCGACTGTCAGGCCAACCAGGTGGTCATGGGGGTCGACGCCCACATCAACGCTCGCACCGCCATCGAACAGTTGGGCATCGCGCCGATGACCAGCATGTTCAGTTGTGGCACTCATGAACGCCGGATGTGCGACACCCTTCACCCGCAAATCCACGACTCGGATCGCCTGGCGATGTGGCGCGGCAATGGCGAGTGGATTTGCCGCCCGCTGAACAATCCGGCCACCCTGCAATTCAACGCATTTGCCGACAAGGACCCGAAAGGTTTCGGCCTGGTGCAGACCGACCATGAGTTCGCCAGCTACCAGGACACCGTCGACTGGTACAGCAAGCGCCCAAGCTTGTGGGTAGAGCCGACAACCGCATGGGGCGAAGGCTCTATCGATCTGCTGGAAATTCCTACCACCGGAGAAACCCTGGACAACATCGTGGCCTTCTGGACCCCGAAAACACCTGTAGCCGCCGGCGACTCCCTGAACTACGGCTATAAGCTTTACTGGAGTGCCCTGCCGCCGGTCAGCACACCACTGGCGCAGGTCAACGCGACCCGTTCGGGCATGGGCGGCTTCACTGAAGGTTGGGCACCGGGAGAACACTATCCCAAGGTTTGGGCCCGGCGTTTTGCCGTGGACTTCAACGGTGGCGGCCTGGACCGCTTGCCCGAAGGCACGGGAATCGAGCCGGTAGTCACCTGCTCCCATGGTGAAGTGAAAGATTTCAGCGTGCTGGTACTCGATGCTATCAAAGGCTATCGAATCCTCTTCGACTGGTACCCGACCAGTGACAGCGTGGAACCGGTAGAGCTGCGGCTGTTCATTCGTACCCAGGACCGGACCCTGAGTGAAACCTGGCTGTACCAGTACTTCCCTCCGGCGCCAGACAAGCGCACATACACCTGACAGCCGAGTGATCGTTCCCACAAGGTGGGAACGATCACCGTATTTTCAGAACCGCGAAATACTCTTCATCGCCCCAATCAGATACCGCATCGCCACCTGATCGTTTTCGGTGAGCGCGCGGTACTGCTCCAGTAATTGCGCCTCATCCGGGCTCAACCGACGACGGTGAAACGACAGTCTGCGGGTCAGAATAAATTCCAGAACACCCGCTAAACCATAGGTTTTGGCCATGGACTCTTTCTCCGTGTAATAAACATCGACTCCTTGTGCCCATAACCGCCTCCCGTGAAGCGCACTGCTTCCATGGATATACAGATGGACTTCCTGGGCCAGAGGTCCGTCTTACTTCAAGCGTAGAAACTTTCCTAAGCATGCGTGAGATTTTTTTAGAGTATTCACTTAAAAAAACACTTAGACGGCAATGACCTACAACCTTTTCCCGCTGGTGTCATGGGAGCGTGCGGAACAGATGAATATCGTCTGGTTCTTGCCGATACAGCTCGGGATCAGCCTGTTTGAGCAAGCGGCAGCCGTGCCTGAGATAGAAATCCACGGTATTACGCGACTCGGTTGCCGATACATACAGGGCCTGGGCGCCGACACGGCTCCCTTGCTCACAGGCCAGTGCGAACAGCCGCCCACCCAAGCCAAGACCACGAGCACCATGGCTGACATGCAGAAACTTGAGCTGGCGCATCTGCAGCCCCTGGTTGTGGATAACCCGGGTGTCCACCACCACGGCCGCTACCAGTTGTTCACCATCAAACACCCCATGCAGCCAGCCGCCACGTTTGAAGCAGGCATGCAAGGCCACGGCGTCCTGCTCCGCTTCGCCCTCGGGCCAGCCAC
>Ga0302228_10002317_pt1 | contig 13014 bp, 10 predicted proteins | sample II_Palsa_N1_2_FD_193519 | JGI IMG/M metagenome (GOLD analysis project Ga0302228, IMG submission 193519) | Peat permafrost microbial communities from Stordalen Mire near Abisko, Sweden - II_Palsa_N1_2 | ecosystem: Environmental > Terrestrial > Soil > Palsa > Peat permafrost | place: Sweden...
CGGTCCGCGCCCCGAAGTATTGCAGCAGGTTAGCGACGCGCCATGGCGGCACAACGGAGATACCCGTGAGCGGCTGGAATTGCTCGCGACCGAAATGCTGGCGGCGATGTGCGGCGGTGGCGGCGAGTTGACCGCGAACGTAACACTTTCCCCGGTAGGTACGTTGCCGCAGACCGAACTCGTGCTCGAACGCATGCGCACCGACATACTGCCGCGCCTCGATGCCTGTGGCCCGGAAGAAATGCGGCACCTTAGGCGAGGACTCGAGGGCCGTTTTGTACCGGCGGGGCCAAGCGGTTCGCCTTCGCGTGGCCGGCCCGATGTACTGCCAACCGGGCGCAACTTCTACTCGGTCGATACGCGCGCCGTTCCGACTCAAGCGGCCTGGGCATTGGGCCTGAAATCGGCGCAGCATATGATCGAGCGTCACTTGCAGGAGCATGGCGATTATCCGCGGGCGATCGGCCTGTCGGTGTGGGGCACGGCGACCATGCGCACCGGCGGCGACGATATCGCCCAGGCGATGGCGTTGCTCGGTGTGCGGCCTAAATGGGCGCCCGGCAGCCATCGCGTGACCGACTTCGAGATCATGCCGATCGAAGTCTTCGACCGGCCGCGCATTGACGTCACGCTGCGCGTATCCGGCTTCTTCCGCGACGCGTTCGCCAATGTGATGCACCTGTTCGACGCAGCGGTGCAGGCAATCGCCGAACTCGACGAACCGGAGGATCAGAACCCGATCCGCGCGCGTGTACTGCGCGAACGCGATGCCTTGATCGCACGCGGCATGGACGCCACCGAGGCACGCAAGCGCGCCGGCTGGAGAGTTTTCAGCGCGCGGCCGGGTGCTTATGGCGTGGGCCTGCAGGACATCATCGACACCCAGCAATGGCAGACCGACGCTGATCTGGCGAACGCCTACCAGGCGTGGGGCGGCTACGCCTACACCCAGAAAAGCGCCGGCGAGGAGGCGCGTCAGGCGTTCGGCACGCGGCTCGCCGCCATGGACGTCGTGCTGCAGAATCAGGACAACCGCGAGCACGATCTGCTCGATTCGAACGATTACTACCAGTTCCAGGGCGGCATGGTCGCGGCCGTGCGACACCTGGCCGGCAATCATCCGCATGTGTATCACGTTGACCACAGCAATCCGAACGTGCCGCGCGTGCGCACACTGGACGAGGAAATCGCCCGCGTCATCCGCTCGCGCGTCGTTAATCCGAAGTGGCTCGACGGCGTGAAGCGCCATGGCTACAAAGGGGCGGCAGAAATCGCGGCGACGGTCGACTATCTGTACGGCTACGATGCGACCGCGCGCGTGATTGCGGACCATCAGTACGCGTTGGTGACCGATGCGTATCTGAACGACGCCGACACGCGCGACTTTCTGCAGCAACACAATCCGCACGCACTGCATTCGATTTGCAAGCGTTTGCTCGAAGCGATGCAACGCGGGCTATGGCAGGCACCGGGCGACTATCGCGCGCAAGTGGAACAGCATCTGCTCGCGAGCGAGCAGTTCATCGAAGGAGCACGACCATGAACGCAGCGACCGAGCTTCGCAACACGCCGGCAGCGCGGCCCGCATTTCCGTTTACCGCGCTGGTTGGGCAAGCGCCGTTGCTGCAGGCCTTGCTGCTTGCCGCGATCGATCCGGGTCTGGGCGGCGTGCTGGTCACGGGTCCGCGCGGCACCGCCAAATCGACGGCGGCGCGGGCGCTGGCGGAACTGCTGCCCGAAGGGCAACTGGTGACCTTGCCGCTCGGCGCGAGCGAGGACAGGCTGATCGGCACGCTGGATATCGAAAGCGCGCTGCGCGACGGCGCGGTGCGCTTTTCACCGGGCTTGCTGGCGAAGGCGCATCGCGGCGTGCTGTATGTCGACGAAGTCAACCTGTTGCCCGATGCGCTGGTCGATGCCTTGCTCGATGCAGCCGCAAGCGGCGTGAACACGGTCGAGCGTGACGGTATCTCGCACAGCCACGAAGCGAGTTTTGTGCTGATCGGGACAATGAACCCGGAGGAAGGCGAGTTGCGGCCGCAACTGATCGACCGCTTCGGGCTGACGGTCGAACTGGCGAACTGTTTCGATCCGCTCGTGCGGCAGCAGATCGTCAAGGCGCGACTCAGCTTCGATCTCGATCCGCAGGCCTTCCGCGCCGTCTATGCAGAGCAGCAGGCGTTGTACGTGCAGCGGATCCGTGCCGCTCGTGTTGCATTGCCGGGCCTCGGTTTCGACGACGCCGTGCATGCGCATGTCAGCGCGCTGTGTATTGCGGCCGCCGTCGATGGTCTGCGCGCCGATCTGGTGATGCTGCGCGCCGCGCGTGCGCTGGCCGCGCTCGACCAGGCGGCAGCGGTAACAACCGGGCATGTCGATCAGGTCGCCGAAGCAGTTCTGGCGCATCGTCGGCATGAGCGGGAAACGCCGCCGCAGGCTGACGCGCCGGCCCAGCCGCCGCAGCGCGACCCCGACGGCGCAGGTGCTGCGTCACCCGACGCTGCCGCTGCCGCGACAGGCGACAGCGCGTGGGGTTATCTGCCGCCCGAGCCGACCGGCACGACCCAGGTCAAAGGCGTGATCCCGCTCAACGCAAAAAAACGCTGAGCCATCGGAAGGGCGCCGCCGCTGAATTACGCAGCGGTTTTCGATGGCGAAAAGGTGCGGGTGGGGCGGCAGCGCGCAGCAAAGTGCAGGGGCAGGGTCAACGCATTGCATGGCCAGCGACGCTCGCCGCGAAACGCCAGATGCCTCTGCACGCCACGCACCTGCGTTTCCTGCCGACGGCGCCGCAAGGCGGTGTGCTGCATTGCTTCCTGCTCGACTGCTCTGGTTCGATGCTGGCGGGGCAGCGGCTCGCGCTCGCCAAAGGGTTGCTGGTCGCGCTATTTGACCGCGCAAGCAAGGCACGCGCCGATGCGGCGCTGGTGTGCTTTGGCGGCACGGGGGTGGACGTCCGCTTTGGACCTGCCGTACCGCGCTGGTGGAACGAACGCTGGCTGCAGCCGCTGGGTGGCGGTGGCGGAACGCCGTTGGCCGGTGGCGTGCGCAAGGCCGCGCAACTGCTGGAACGCGCCGCGCGCCGCAAACCGCTGCAACAACGCTGGCTGTGGGTGCTGACAGACGGCCGCAGCGGCGACGTGCCGTTGCGGCCGGGCGACGTGGACCAGGTGGTGTTCGTGGACTTCGAGCGAGGCGCGATCCGACTCGGGCGCTGCGGGCAACTCGCGGAGGCCTGGAGCGCGATCTGCGTCACGCCGGAAGAGTTGGCCGGCTAAGCGGCGCATGCCGTCGCGTATAGGGAAGCGCCGCATTTGCTTCGGGGTAACTGCGGACCTTACGGCGGGCGGCGCCTGGCGTCGACGCTGCTGCCCGCCGGGTCGTGAACCAAAGCCCCTACTTGAGCTCGCTGTTCCAGTAGAGCACGTCGTCTTGCCTGTCGAAGACGAACGCTTTCATCGCCATTTGCTGCGCCGTGTCGAGCCGGTCCAACTCGAGTCCGTGCACGGCCGGCTGTCCGGGCGCACCTTTCTGCACGTTCCGGATCACGGCGCTGGTTTCGATGTGGCTGTCGAGGTCTTTGGACTTGAGGTGATACGCGACGCGCAGGCGCTCACCGACCAGGCCGAGCGGCCATGACGCCGTCAACGACATCCCTAGCGCGCTAACCCCCTTCGCGAGGCCGAGCCCTTCATACGATTCGCCCGTTTCGCCGATGCCGTAGCGCACGGGCAGCCGTGCGCGCACCCGGATCGATTTGCGCTCGCGCAGACGGCGGATCACGCCGGGCCTCGACAGGACGATATAGTCGAACGGCAACTGACAGATCGCTTCGACCGTGCAGACGAAGCGGAACACCGCCTGGCTGGCGATCGCCACGATCTCCACGTTTTCGCCCACGCCGAGCGGCAAGTGTTTTCCTTCAAACAGCGGCGGCGTGGCGAACAACGCTTCATTCGGCGCGAAGCCAATGATGCGGCAAGGATGCATGGGCGCGGTGCTGCCGATATGCTGACGCACGCCGATCAGCGCACCGATTGCCAGATGCATGTCCTTGACGGACAGCGGGTCCGACGTGTCGGGCTTGGCGGCTCCGTCCGCGCCGGGCGAACCCGCTGAGCCGGGCGCGTCAGGGGTGTCGCCGCGTTGCGGGCGGAAGTTGTCGAACAGAAACTTGCGCTCCTCGACGCCAACCAGAATAGCGCCGGCATCGAACAGCAGCGTTCCGTCGCTGTCGACGATAGGCCAGTCGAGCGGTGTGCCGACTGGTACGGCGTCGAGGCTCAGCGCGGCCGGCGCTGCCGCAACGGGCAATTCCACAGTATCGTTCATTGGTTTTTGGTAGCGAATAGCGGATAACCCATATTAACGTCAGGATTACCGAAAAGTTTAATGCTTTGTTCGATCGTGTCGAAAATACCGTACAAATTGCTTCAAGGCGATTGACGATCGATTCATCCCACTAGTTGCTCACGCATCCATTCATAAAACGCCCGAATCTCGGCCTCACGCGGATGGTGTTCGCGCCAGCTCACGAAGTACTCCATATTCGCCGGAACGCAGACCGTGCCAATCTGCATCAGGGTGCCTGACTGGATGGCATCGCGCACCAGCAGGCGCCGCGCCGTCACCGCGCCCTGGCCGGCAATGGCCGCCTGCAGCAGCGAGTCGGGACTGTCGAAGATCGGGCCGAACGTCGGCTCCCCCAGGGGCAGGCCAGCCGCCTCGAGCCAGTCGCGCCAGGAGCGGTGGGCGAAGCGCAGCATCGGCAGTTTCCGGGTGTCCGCGACCCGGAAGTTGGGAATCTGCGCCGCCAATGACGGACTGACGACTGCGATCACCTGGTCGTCGATCAGCTTGTGGGACACGAAACCTGGCTCATCGACCCGTTGGTGCCAGATGCCCAGATCGACGGTATAGGGGTCGGGCGGGACGAGCTGGGCATGCACCCGCAGCATCAGTTCGATGTGCGGCTGCAATATCGCGAAACCGTTGAGCCGGCGGATCAACCAGTTACCGGCAAGGTCCGACATCACGCTGACTTCGAGGCGCACCGCGCCACCGCGGTCGCCCGCCCGCGCTTCGGTGAGGGCATCGTCGATCTCCGCGAGGCCGAGGCGCACGCGCTCGGCCAGACGTGCGCCCGCGCTGGTCGGGATCATGCGCGTGCCCACCCGGCGAAACAGCGGGGTGCCGAGCGCATCTTCCAGATTGCGCAGGTGATGGCTGATCGCACTGTGCGTCAGACTCAATTCGTCGGCTGCCCGCGTGAAACTGCGATGCCGGCTGGCGGCTTCAAGGGCGCGGAGCGCCTGCAGGGGAGGGAGCGGTTTGAACATGATGTCAAATTCTACTCACAATACCGGCAAAAACGTTTCGTTGGCCATGGGTATCTGAGGCCGGGACAATGAATGCCCGATTCACTTGCTCAGGTTACTCACCATGTCGAAAGGGTTGCGCGTATTCGCCCTGTTTGCCTGCGGGTATTTCATTTCGTATGTCTACCGCGGCATCAATATCGAATTCGCGCCGTTTATGGCGCATGACATCGGCTTGTCAGCGGCGGATCTCGGCGTGCTGACGAGCCTCTATTTCCTCGGTTTTGCGGGCGCGCAACTGCCGGCGGGCGTGCTGCTCGACCACTTCGGCGCGCGCAGGGTCTCGGCGTTGTTACTGCTGATGGCGGCCGCCGGGGCCGCCGTGTTTGGCATGGCGCATGGCCTCGCAGGCTTGATGGCCGGGCGGCTGATGATCGGCGTTGGGGGGTCGGTGTGCCTGGGCGGTGCGTTCAAGGCGCTCGCGCAGTGGTTCCCGGTACACCGGTTGCCGCTGCTCAACGGGTTGGTGATGGCGGTGGGCGGGTTTGGCGGCGTCGTGGTGGGCTCGCCGTTGAACGCTCTGCTGCGCCTGACGGACTGGCGTGCGATCTGTTTTGGCCTGGCGGCCGTGACCGTAGCGACCTCGGCTGCGATCTGGTTCGGCGTGCCTGACGCCGCGAATACTCACCGGCAAGCAGGACTCGTCGAGCAGTTGCGGGGCGTGGGCCATGTGCTGCGCAGCCGCGTGTTCTGGAAAATTGCGTCGCTGTCGGGCATGGCGCAAGGGGTCTTCTATGCGATGCAGTCGCTCTGGATGGCGCCGTATATGCGCGACGTCATCGGACTGGATGCGCACGCTACGGCGACGCTGGTCTCAGTTGTGGCGCTGGCGATGATGGCGGGCTGCGTGGGTTTTGGCGCGGTCGCGCGCCGGCTGGAGCGGTATGGCGTGAGTCTGTCTGCATTTTCGGGTGTGGGCATGCTGCTGTTCATCTGCGTGCAGGGCGCCATCATGGCCCGTGTGCCGGTGCCTAACGTGTGGCTGTGGGCTGCTTACGGTATCTTCGGCGGCTCGGGGATTCTCAGCTATGCCGTGCTGGCCGAACACTTCCCGAGCCATTTGATGGGCCGTGTGAACACCACGCTCACACTGGTTATGTTCGTGTTGATCTTCCTGTGTCAGACCGGAGTGGGTGCCATGTTGAGCCTGTATCCGGCGCGGATGACGGCGGATGGTGCGCATTATCCGGTCGAGGCGCATTTGACCGCGTGGGCCGTGCTTGGGGCGTTGCAGGTGGTTGGGGCGGTTTGGTATTTCTGGCCGCAGGCGAGGAGCAGGGTGGTGGAGTCTGTGCGGGGGGCGCAGGTGGGGCGGACGCGGGGTGAAGACGTCCGCTCCGCCTGACACTTCGGCACGCTGCCGAAACAACGCCACTTTGAGCACGCGGCCTATCGTGCGGCGGCCCCTCGCGAGACGTTCCGAGAACACGCGCCCATCTTCGATTTTGTCGACACTCGGCGTCAATAACAGTCGGGGGACGCTTCCTATAGCGGTAGCACTCTAGTACCAACAAGTGTGAGCGTCCAATGAACGACGACGGCTACCGAGCCCCAAGCAAACAGCTGACGCGCGGTTCGCCCGCCTAACAGGTAGCCCAAAATTCCAAACAACACCGGTGGGGCGACTAGTATCAATGCGAGTCCGGCTATCACGTGTACGTCAGCGCTGCATACGTCGATTCCACCGCAAAAGCCCGGCCTTGGTCTACAGAAGTTGGCATACATCTCGCACAATTTGGCATCGATAGATGCCCATGCAAATATGCTTGCGAACCCGACCACGCTGAAACACGCCGCGGTGAAAAATCGCCGCTTCATTTAATCTCCCAAAATAAAATCTTCCTTGAATTTCGGAGGTCTGCCCATCCGAAATCTGTGCCAGGAAAAAACGATTGAAGGCCTACGACGCGTGAAAATGTTGCTATGGCATCAGGTGCACTACTGACCGTCAAGCGTGAGCCGTTCCAAAGCTCGATGTGGCCGCCGCTCGCGCTCGTCGTATCTTCGCCGTGCCGGGCCCAGTAGCGCGAAAACTCGATGATCCCCGTTCGTCCTTTGACTTTGCTTTCCCAGTCGCTGCCAGTAACGTCTTCTCGTTGTAGAACGTCGACGAACCGCCGAGGATACGACCGCCGGTCGTTGTAGCGTCGCCTTTGGCCGCAAGTCGATCAGTCATAGGCCCCCCACAATTGCAAGGTTTGTGAGTAGAGCAGCTGTGGTGGGAAAATACGTGATTTCGTTAGTTGCTTCTTGTGTCATGCGCCAGTCTCCTGCGGGGTTGAAAAACCTTTCCCCGAGAGGCTGCCTTTTTGCGTTGACTTCGTATATGAGATAAGTCTGAAAGTGTGAACAGCGTTGGGCACCGATCGGCGATCGCATGAGCGTACAGATGGATGCGGAATGTTTTGAGCCTGCCCGCGAACGCGGGCCGCATCGTTCATGCGATACGGTCACACTCGCGCATTGAGAACAGCATGCATTGAATGCTAGATGTGGCCATTGGCGAGGGTCGGTCCCACGTGGGTCGAGAACGCGGCGCAGAACTTTGGCATCCTGCGCCGTATTACCATGAGGCGACTCGAGCGTGATACGGGCACATAGCGGCGAAAACATAGCACCTTGTCGATTGACGCGGGGGTATCTCCGCCAGCGGCGCAACGACGAATGACAGGGCGAAATTGACGCAATGTCAGGGACAGACAGATGAATTGATAAAATCAGTTTTCCGAATCAAAACACGGGTTCATGCATCGTCGATACATCACTCATACCACCGCGGCGTATATACCCATTCACCCTGCACGCCACGCGCAAACCCACGTGTCGTAGACGAGCCGAGAATGACCATCGTGCGCATATCGACATCCCCTGAGCGCAACTCACCAAGCGCAGTGCTCCTGAGCGAAGCGCCCGGTCTGCCGATATCCCGCCCGAGCACCACCTTCGTCGCCGGCGCACGATACTCGCGCACGATATCGAGTGCCTTATCCAGTTGCCAAGGCCGTGCGCGAGAGATCGGGTTATAGAACGCCATCACCAGGTCTGCTTGCGCCGCGTGGCGCAAACGCGTTTCGATGATCGACCAAGGCTTGAGGTTATCCGACAGCGACAGCATGCAGAAATCGTGTCCAAGCGGCGCGCCCGCTTGCGCGGCAGTCGCCATGGCGGCCGAAACGCCAGGCACGATGTTCAGTTCTACTGCACCCCAGCGTGCATCGTCGGACGCGTCGAGTGCTTCAAGTACGGCAGCGGCCATCGCAAACACGCCCGGATCGCCGGACGACACGACCACCACCGCATGACCCGCGCTCGCCAGCTCGAACGCATGTCGCGCACGTTGCATTTCTTCGCGGTTGTCCGTGCAATGCAACTGCTGATCGGCGCGGAAGGGGCCCGCCATCTTCACGTAGGTTTCGTAACCGAGGATATCCGTGGCCTCGGTCAGTGCGGTGCGTGCCGCGGGCACCATCAGTTCCGCGCTGCCGGGGCCGAGCCCGATCACGGTGAGACTGCCGCGGGCTTGTCCGAGCGTGTTCGGATCGATAGGTGCCCGGCTCAACGCCAGTGCGATGTTCGCGTTGGCGTCATCTTGCAGCGTCGCGTAGGGCACGCGCATGGCGGTCTCCAGCAGGCGCCATGAGGCCGGCGTAATGGGTTGCGCGGGATCCGCCGTGGCGAGTACGTCATCTCCTCCGTTAGCCTCGACAAACCTTAGCGGCACGCCCAACGCGCTAGCGGCTTCGATAAGAGCGCCATCGCCTATCCGCTCCAAAGGCGCAAGCAGCGCCGCGAGCGAAAGCGGCGCCAGTTCATGCGCCTGCAGCGAAGCGAGGACCTGCTCAGCAATACGCTCGCCAGAATCGCTCACCGCCGCGACCACACTTCTTGGATGAATCACCAACTCATCCGCGCTGCCATCCCAAGCCTTCGGCGTCACGCGAATCGCTAGCCTTGCTTCGCCCGCACGCGGCAATTGCGCATCGTCGAGCCAAGGTGCATCGCCTTCGATGCGCGTGCTCTCGCCAGCCAGCATGTCCGACACAAAGCGCTTGCCTTGCGTGAGACTCGCCAGCGCATAGCCTTCAGGAGGATTAAGCACGCAGGTGCCGAAGCGCAATTCACCGCTCGTGGTGATCGCCGGCGCGACCTCGAGCGCAGCAGCAATCTCGCGCGCCATCACATTCACGCCCGCCAATCCGCCGAGCAACGGCACTACGGCACTGCCATCTTCGGCAATGGCCAACACGGGCGGTTCGACGCCCTTGTTCGCCAGCAACGGCGCCACACAGCGAATCACAATGCCCGCCGCACAAAGCGCGACAATCGGCGTGCCGCGCGCGTACAGCTCGCGCAGATGCGCACTGAGTTCGGCATAAGCCACGTCAGCTTCGACCCGGCCCTGCAACGCATGCACCTGAGCACCCGGATAGCACGCCTGCACACGCCGGGCAATGGCTAGCGCTCCGGCGCCCAGAATGACGATGGCCGGTGGCGTCATCCTTGCCATTTTTCCCCCGGCACGACGAGCAGCGAAAAGTACGGCGAAGCCATCGGATCGACTTCGGCGAGCGGCACGATGCGCTGGTTCGCCATCGTCGCCCGCTCGATGTACAAGGCGCGGTCCGCGAGCCCAAGTTCGCCCAGCACGCGCCGCACTTTGTCGAAATTGCGGCCCAGCTTCATGATGACCGCGGCATCCGCATCGGCGAGGCGTCGCCGCAGTTCATCTTCCGGCAACACGCCGGACAGCACCGACAAACTCTGATTGCGATACACCAGCGGCGCGCCGAGCACGGCCGCACCGCCGAGCATCGAGCACACGCCAGGCACCACTTGCGCTTCGAAGCGTGCCGCGAGCCGGTCGTGCAGATACATATACGACCCGTAGAAGAACGGATCGCCTTCGCAGATCACCGCAACGTCGCGGCCTGCGTCCAGCTGTGCGGCGACGACTTCTGCCGCGGTGTCATAGAAGTCAGCGATGATCGCTTCGTAGCATAGCGGCGGTTCCAGCGCCTCTGTCGTCACTGGATAGACCAGCGGCAGATGCTCCTGCGCATCGCTCAAATGCGCCTCGATGATGCTGAACGCGTTGCCTTTCTTGCCCTTCGCGACGAAATACGCGACCACGGGCGCCGCTTTCAGCAGGCGCAGCGCCTTCAGCGTGATCAGCTCCGGGTCGCCGGGGCCGACGCCCAGTCCGAACAGACGTCCCTGTGCAGTCATTTATTCGGTCTCCGAAGCGAGTGCATTGACTGCGGCGGCGGCCATTGCGCTGCCGCCGCGCCGTCCCTGGACGATCACGTGGGGCACGCCGCGGCTATCTTCGGCCAACAGCGCTTTCGATTCCGCTGCGCCAACGAAGCCCACCGGGAAGCCGAGAATTAGCGCAGGGCGGGGCGCGCCTGCGTCGAGCATCTCAAGCAGATAGAAGAGCGCGGTAGGCGCATTGCCGATCACCACCACGCTGCCCGCCAGGTGCGGCCGCCATAGTTCGAGCGCTGCCGCCGAGCGGGTATTGCCGAGTTCGCGCGCCATGGTGGGCACCGACGGATCACCGAGTGTGCAGATCACCTTGTTGTTCGCAGGAAGACGCGCACGCGTGATGCCCTCGGCGACCATGCGTGCGTCGCACAGAATGGGCGCACCGTCCGCGAGCGCGGCACGCCCTGCTGCGCCAGCGCCTGCGGAAAAGCGCAGGTCGTCGATCACGTCGACCATGCCGCAGGCGTGAATCACGCGCACGGCGAGCTTTTCCAGGTCGGACGGGATGCGCGACAGGTCGGCCTCCGCGCGAATCGTCGCGAAGGATTGGCGGTAGATCTCCTGACCGTCGCGGATGTAATCAAGCATCAAAAGGACTCCGGGCCAGCCGTGCGAGTGTATCGGCGGCTTGTTCAATCGTCAGATGGTGCGCGACGCACTGGCCGAAGCCGGCCTGGTCGTCGTCGCGTCGATAAAGGTCATAGTAGCCATCCGCTACCGCCAGCAGCGTGTACGGCGCGCGATGCGCGGCCGCGCACGAACGCGGGCAACCGCTCAGATGTACTTGCTCGACGGCTGCAGGTAAGAGGGCGGCGAGGCTTAAGGCAGCGGCCTTGGTGTCGGCCTGGCTTTTCGCGCAACCGGTCGAGCCAGCGCAGGCGATCAACCGGGCGAGCGGCTGGGTGGGCTCACAGGTCAGACCCAGTGCGGTGAGGCGGGCGAGTACAGATGCGGTAGCGTCGGCGGCGACGTCGGTCAGCAGAATACTTTGCCATGGGGTCATACGCAGCGTGGCGTCGCCTGAATCTTCAGCGATGGTCGCGAGTGCGCGCAGCATCTCGGGATTGAGGCGGCCGAGCGGAGGCTGGCCGCCCACTTGCGAGGTGCCCGCTACACGTTGCGGATGGGCGCCGAAGCGCAGCGAGGCGTCAGCCGGCGCGCGACGCCATTCAGCGAGGGCGGCGTCGCGAAGCAGCGGGAAGTCGAGGTATGTCTGGGCGCGCTGCAAGATGGCTTCTGCAGGCTGAATCGCGAGCAGGTGGCGCATCCGCGTGTGGTCCGGGTCGGCCAGGTCGAGGAACGTCTGCAGGAGCGCGTTCACCAGTGTTGGCACTTGCGACGGCAAGACTGCCGCAAGTGCGGGTGTGTCGAGCGCCGGGTTTAGGCGGGCACGTCCGGAATCCGCGCGCGCTACCGGCGGACATCCCGCCAGCCCGAACGCGAAGCGCACATCATCGTGTGCAGCCATCGCCGCAAGCCAGACATCATGCGGATGCTCGACCATCGCCAGCCGCTCACCGCCGTCCAGCAGCAGCGCGAATTTTGGCGACAGCGCCGCGAACCGCGGCTCGCTTTGCAGAAGCGCGAGAATTTTCCCGGCGAGCGCGCGAGTATCGAACAGTGCCTGCGGATCGCGGCCCGCGCTCGGGCTGATCATCAGGTTGCGTACGTCGTCTGCGGTCGAGGCTGCAAGCGCCGCTGGCGTAGAAGGCGTGGCGGGCGTAGCAAACGTGGCAGACGGAGAAGACGCGGCAGACGCAGTAGACGCCGCAGGCTCTGCAACTTCGCCACTCAATGCATCAGACAGCCGCGTTTCTGGCCCGAGCCCGGCGTTGATCAACGTCTCGCTCAATACCGCCTCATGCCCGGCGAGCACGCCGCGTATCTGGAGATTCCCCCGGTTGGTGACCTCGATCACACCCGTCGCATGCTGCTCGGCCACCTCCGCAATCGCGCGTGCCTGAGCCGTTCGCAACAAGCCGCCCGGCAGTTTGATCCGGCAGATGCCGCCATCGAGCGCCGCGACGATGCGCAGCAAGCCCGGGCAAGCCGAGGGGCGGGCGGCAACAGGCGTGACGGAGGAGGATGAGGCGTGAGTCAAGAGAGCACCGGGTTAGCGTCGCGCGACGGTCCGAGCATCCCAATGAAGAGGACATGCTGCGGCATCGGTACACCCCGCCCGACGAAGGCTTGCACGAACAGTCTGGCCGGCAGGTCTCCTGGCTGGCAGGTCGTGGTCCACGCTGGCCTTCCCGGGGCCGGCCATCCGTGGGCATAGGCCGGCTAACCAGTGGCGCGAAACAGGGCGCGGACTCGCTGCGTACAGTTGCGGGGGCAGCCACAGTGGTTCTGTGTTCCCTCTTAGGCCCCA
>Ga0302228_10002318_pt1 | contig 13012 bp, 6 predicted proteins | sample II_Palsa_N1_2_FD_193519 | JGI IMG/M metagenome (GOLD analysis project Ga0302228, IMG submission 193519) | Peat permafrost microbial communities from Stordalen Mire near Abisko, Sweden - II_Palsa_N1_2 | ecosystem: Environmental > Terrestrial > Soil > Palsa > Peat permafrost | place: Sweden...
CGGCAAGGTGCCCATGCTGAACAAGCTGAACCCCTCACCGTTCGTGGAGATTCATCCTGAGGATGCGGCGGCGCTGGGTATCAAGGCGAAGGATGCGGTCGAGATTCGTTCGCGCCGCGGCCGCGCTGTGCTGCCGGCGATCGTCACCGATCGGGTTCGTGCCGGCAATTGCTTTGCCCCCATGCATTGGAACGATGTCTTTGGCGAAGAACTCTGCATTAACGCCGTGACGAATGACGCGGTCGACCCTATATCGCAACAGCCGGAATTCAAGTTCTGCGCTGTTGCGCTCAGCCGCGTCGCGCCTAAAGCTGACACGGCGAATCCTGAGACGCGTAATGACGACGCCCGCTCGGAACACGTCGAGCCGGTCGTTGCCGATCACGCCCGTCCGAACCAGGAACTGGACATGTCCCGTATTGATGCCCTTGCCACGTTGCTCGGTATTCCGACAACGCCGGCGCCTGAACTTAGCGAGACCGAACGCATCTATGTCGACGGTTTCATGAGCGGCCTGCGCTCGACGGAAGGCCGCTCAACAGGCGGCGTACCAACGTTGCCGCTTAGTGCGCCCATTGTCCCTGCTACGCGGCTTTGGCTTGACGGCGTCCTCGCGGGGCTGTTCAGCCGGACAGAAACGGCCGTGCCAACGTTGGCCCTACCGGTTGGAGCAACGTCCGCGGAATCTTCTGTGCGCATTGCGCGGGCGCGTCCGAAAGTCGTGTTGCTGTGGGCGTCTCAGACTGGGAATATCGAATCGTTGACCGAGCGATACGCAACCCAGTTGATGGAGTCCGGCTTCGAAATACGGACCATGTGCATGGCAGACTATGCGGTTTCAGACCTGGAGAAGGCGCGGTACATTCTGCTGATGACAAGCACGTTCGGTGACGGAGATGCCCCCGATAACGGCGAGAGTTTCTGGACCGGAATCAGTGCTGACAACGCCCCGCGCCTGGATGGCGTGCGTTATGCCGTGCTGGCCTTTGGCGATCGCAACTACGATGCATTTTGCGGTCATGGCCGCAAGCTCGATGCTCGCTTGCTCGAACGTGGAGCGATACGTTTGCTCGAGCGGATCGACTGCGATGCCGAGTACCAGCCCGCGGCCGACGCGTGGCTCGAGCGGATCATCGCGCGTATCAAGCAAGATGATGCGGCACTGCATGCAGTCCCGGCCGACGGCATGATTCCGGCCGTGCTGCCCGGCACCGCGCCTTCGAAGACCCATCCGGCGGCGTCGCGGCTGGTGAAGAATGTGCGGCTCAACAAGCCGGGCGCGACGAAGGACACGCGCTATTTCTCGCTCGACACTGCTGACTCGCTTATTGATTATGAGGTTGGCGATGCGCTCGGGGTGTGGCCGAGAAACTGCCCCGAACTGGTCGATGAACTCATAGGCCTGAGTGGTCTTAGCGCCGATGCCGCCGTCACTGTGGCGGGCGCGGGCGAGATGCGGTTGGCCGACGCGCTCGCCAAGCACTATGAAATAGCGCGCCCGAATCACGACGCGCTGGCGTTCATTGCAGCCCGGACGCGCAATGGCGCAGAGGGTGAAAAGGGTGCTGATGGTCCATTAAGCAGGCTCCTGCGCGAGGACAACAAGGCCGACTTGAAGAAATGGCTGTGGGGTCAGCAACTGGCTGACGTGCTGCATGAATTTCCGGTGGAGCTTTCAGCCACGGAACTGGTCGGCATGCTCAAGCGCATGCAGCCGCGCCTTTATTCGATCGCATCGAGCCCCAGGGCGCACCCTGACGAGATACACCTGACTGTTTCGGCAGTTCGGTATAACAACGGGCGGCGTCAGCGCAAGGGCGTGTCCTCGACTTTCCTCGCCGATCGTGCGGGCGATGCCAGCGTGCCGGTGTTCGTCCAGAAGTCGGCGCATTTCCGTCTTCCCCATAGCGGTGATGCACCCATGATCATGGTCGGCCCCGGCACCGGCGTGGCCCCGTTCAGGGGCTTCTTGCATGAACGCCTCGCGCGCGGCGACACCGGCCGCAACTGGCTGTTCTTTGGAGAGCAGCATGCCGCCACGGACTATTATTACGGTGATGAACTCGATGAGATGCACCGCAAGGGTCTGCTGAACCGTCTTGATCTCGCTTTCTCGCGGGACCAGGCCGACAAGATCTATGTGCAGGATCGTATGCGTGAGCACGGCGCGCAACTATGGTCCTGGCTTGAGGCGGGCGCGCATTTTTATGTCTGCGGCGACGCGGGTCGCATGGCCCGCGACGTTGACGCAGCGCTCAAGTTCGTCGTCGCTCAGCACGCCGGCATGAGCGACGACAAGGCTCAGGAATACGTCAGCGGCATGGTCAGGGACAAGCGCTATGTGCGCGACGTTTATTGAGCCGCGCATGAGTGCCGCTTGAGCCCGTCGATCTCGCTAACTGCGCAACTGCTGCGCCGCGATGTCTTCAAGCGACCGTCCACGCGTGGGCACGCCCATCAGCACCACGGCCGCCGCACCGATCAGCAGCACAAATGTGGTCGCCCCGAACACGCCTGGAAAGCCCAGCCGCGGGTAGACGTACCCGACCAGGATAGGGGCGGCGATTGCACCCAGCCGACCGATTGATGAGGCCAGCCCCGTGCCTGTTGCGCGGACATCGGTTGGAAAAACCTCGGGCGTGTACGCATAGACACCCGCATACGTGCCATTCATGAAGAACGACAGCAGCACGCCCGACAGCATGATGCCCCCGTCACTGCGCGTGAGCGCCAAGCCCAATGCCGAGACGCCTCCCAGCACCATGTACGACGCAATGGTCGCCTGCCGGCCGATCTTTTCGTTCAACCACGCGCCTGAGAAATAACCCGGCATTTGAGCGATATAGATCACGAGCGAGTACGAAAAGCTGCGCGTGATCGTCATGCCGTTCTGCACGAGCAGGCTCGGAATCCACGTGAAGAACGCGTAGTAACTGAAGGTGATCGAAAGCCACATGAGCCACGTCATGGTGGTGATGCGCGCGAGCTTGCGTGACCAGAGCGCCTTCACGTTCGCGAGCACCGAAGCACGTTCTGCAGCGACAGGAACCTCCGCATCGGCGGCCGCATCGTTTGCCGGCAGGGGCTCCAGTTTCACGCCCGCCGCCATCAATTCGGCCTCTGCCTGCGCGACGATTACCTCGGCCTCGGCGTGCCGTCCGCGCGCGACCAGCCAGCGCGGTGATTCGGGCAAGGCGCGCCGCCACCAGAGCAACATCACGATCGGCAGAGCGGTGATCACCATCACCACGCGCCACGCGTTCGGTGCAAGCGGGATCACGAGGTAACCGAGCAACGCAGCCGCCACGAAGCCAAATGAGAAGAAGCCGGCGAGACTGCCCGTGAACGCACCGCGATACCGGCGCGCCACGAACTCCGACAAGAACGGTGCGACGATCGCGCTTTCGGCGCCCGTGCCGAGTCCGGCGACAATGCGTGTCGCGAGAAAAAACGGCCAGTCGTGCGCAGTTGCGCTGGCCAGCGATGCGATGCAGTAGATCACCAGCGCATACATCATCACGCGCCGCCGTCCGATCAGATCGCCGAGAATGCCGGCGAGCATTGCCCCGAGGAAATAGCCGATGAACGTGCCGCTGCCGAGCACGCCCGTCTGCACGCTGCTGAGCGACCACTGCGTGCGCAGCACCGGCAGCAGGAACGCGAGCACGGCGGCGTCCATGGCGTCGAAGGTGTAGCCGAGACCGCCCATCAGCAGCAGCCGTCGATGAAAGGATGAAAACGGCATGCGTTCGATACGGGCGGAAATCGTTGACATGGGTAACGCGCCTCGCGGTCAGGAATGAACGGATACGGCTTCGGGTTTAAGCGTGCTCGAGTTCGTCGAAGTGGATGTGGCCGCCTTTCATCACGAACGGAATGTGTTCGCCCTGACCGAGCAGGCAATCGATGGATCGTAGTGGATTGCCGTCCACAACCAGCACATCGGCGAACGCGCCCGGCACGAGGCGGCCGAGTTTGCCCGTCATGCCGAGCACGTCGGCGCCTACTACCGTTGCGCTTGCTATGGCTTCAGCCGGCGATAAAACCTCGGCGCGCAGCCGGAATTCATCGCTTTGCAGACGCTGCGATTCACCCAGCAGGTCCGTGCCGAAGCCCATGCGCACGCCCGCGCGTTTCATGATCTCCAGGGATCTGAGGCCGGCTTCGTGTACGTCGGCGACCTTCGCGAGGCTCGCTTCGGGCAAGCCGTATTTGCCGCCCTCGCTGGCGAGCGCTTCGTAGGTCACCAGCGTGGGAACCACGAAGGCATCGTGCTCCGCAACGAGACGTGCAGTCGCGTCGTCGATGAGATTGCCGTGCTCGATCGTGCGCACGCCGCAGCGCACCGCGCGTGCGATGGCGTCGGGCGTGTAGGCGTGAGCCAGCACGTAGGTCTGGCGGCCGCGCGCCTCGGCAACGATCGCGCGGATCTCGTCCTCGGAGTATCCCCATGCACCGACGGGGTCGGTCGGCGAGGCAACACCGCCGGATGCCATGATCTTGATCTGGTCCGCGCCCATCTGGAGTTCCTCGCGAACGGCGCGTCGCACCTCGTCCACGCCGTCCGCTACTCTCGTGAGAGCGCCGACGCGGACGCAGCAACCGCAGGGTGCGTCGGGTGGCATGTAATCGCCGCGCGTGCGCATGTCGCCGTGACCGCCGGTCTGGCTTAGCGCACGGCCGGAGACGAACATACGGGGGCCTTCCGCCAGGCCGGCTTCCACGGCTTGCTTGAACGGGTAGCCCGCGCCGCCGGCATCGCGGATGGTGGTGAACCCGCGTCGCAGCATCGCGCGCATCAACGGCACGGCGCGCAACGTGACGAGCACGTTGGGCAAGGTTGCCACGCGTGGCAGATTGAATTCGACCGCGATGACATGAACGTGAAGATCGATCAGGCCGGGCATCAGCGTCTTGCCTTTCAAATCGATCACACGGGCACCGGTGGTTTTGATCGGGCGGTCGGAGACTTCCTTGATTCGGCCCTCTTCGACCAGCACCTCGTGGCCGGGGATGAGTTCTGGCTGCAATGGGTCCAGCAGCGCGCCGTTGCGAAACAACACCGACGTCATCGCGACTCTCCTGAGACAGTGGAATCCGGGGCGCGGACTGCGGGAGTGGCGCGCCAGCTTGCATACTGCATGAGCAGCAAACTATACGCCGCGCGCGGGCGAGCGCGCTAGCGTGTCATTAATTGCATAGGGAAAAGTGGCGGGGTAAGCGGCAAGAGTTCTGTCGTCGTTGGCCGGCCGCCCGACGCGGGATCACGCTTGGTTTTCTTTGGAAGTTGGCGCGGCGAACGCAGCACTCAGAGGGTCCCTGTGACCAACCCGCCTTGAAATGGCCGAGAATCGTGTCCGGATGCGCTTGCGCAGGGGCTCTTCGTAAAATGTGAAGATCAGCAGGCTGGCCACCACGGCGAACAACATCGCGATCCAGCCATTCGATTGCCTGAACCCCGCTATATAGGCGAGATAGGCTATGGGCACGTGAATCAGATACAGCGAATAACTTGCCTCGCCCAGCCTGATGAACGCCCGCCGATTCAGGACGTTGATCACCGGGCGTTCGAGGAGCGCGAGCCCCAGGATCAACGCCGCGAACCACGGCGAGGCGAGGTAGAACGCAGGAGAAACCGGACGCCAGAGTCCGAGAACCGTCAGGGCAATCAACGCGATGCTGACGAGCTTGATGCCCAGTGCGTGCCGGCTCACACCTTGTTCGCGCAGTTGGTGAAACAGGATGGCGGCGTAGATGCCAATGACAAATTCGAACAGGCGGGTGAGCGGCAGGCCAACGACCAGAAAGCCGCTGCGCGACAGCGGCAGGAACGCTTGCAGGAAAGCGATCCAGAGCCCCTGTATCAGGAAGAAACCGATGCACGCGAATGTCAGCCGCGCTAAACGCATGGACAACATCTTTCGCAGCAAGAGCGGAAACATCAGGTAGAAAAATGCTTCGCACGAAACGCTGTCGGAGGGTCCGTTCCAGGGCTGGTTCACCGCAGCAAACGGGAACCATGCATTCAGCAACAACAATTGGCAGACCAGGCTCACGCCCAGCGACAGGATCACGTGATTTTTCAACGCATACCACTGCGTGAGCAATGACGGATCGCTGCCGTTCAGCAGGTACAACGTGGTTGGCACGCACAACGCCAATCCAAGCAATATACCGGGATAGATACGTGCAAACCGCGCCTGATAGAAAGGCCGAGGGCCCTTGAATGGCAGTTGATCGCGGTAGGTAAAGGTGAGGATAAATCCGGACAGCACGAAGAACAGGGAAACGGCGGGGCGACCCCCATCGACGAAATTGAAGATCTGCTTCGGGAGACGGAGTAGGCCAAGTTCTGAGTAATGCGAAACAACTACCGTGATAGCCGCAAGAAAGCGGACGCTGGTCAACGCCGGTAGAGAACCGCCAGACTGGTTTATCCGCGCATGCAATGTGTGCTCCCGTTTTTCCGCTGTTTTAGCGCTTTGGCAGGTTATCACCGTGTGGGTGGGATCAATGTCCGGGAACGCTCACAAAGCGAAGTTGGCGGACCACTGCGTAACTTTGGCGGCATTCGGCGCCCTCACCGTGCCTGGCGAACGAGCGCTCGAACAAGGCTATGATTGTCCCCAGAAAACTCGCCCGGCGCGTTACTCGCCGGTCCGGCGCATGGCTATCAGGACGGCGTCAGGCAACGTCCCGGCATCGGCGCCGTTTGACCGATCAACCCGAATATGGCGTCACGCGTCTCGTGTGGCACTAAAAAGGAGACCCTGCATGAGCAGCATGGATGTTGTACAGACAGAGCGTGCGAGCGAAATAGCCAAGCGTGTGGCAGAGTTCGTGCGCACGGTGGTGGTTCCATACGAACGCGATCCGCGTTGCGGGAGTCATGGCCCGAGCGAGGAATTGGTGCGCGAACTGCGCGGCAAGGCCCGCGCTGCGGGCGTTCTCACGCCGCATATCCTGGCCGGAGGCGACCATCTAACGCAGCTCGAAACCGCAACCGTCCTGAAGCAATCAGGCTTGTCGCCGCTTGGCCCGGTCGCCGTGAATACCGCGGCGCCCGACGAAGGCAACATGTACCTGATTGGCAAGATCGGTAGCGCAGCGCAGAAAGAACGGTTTCTCGCGCCGCTCGTAGCAGGCGATGCCCGCTCGGCATTCTTTATGACCGAACCTGCGTCCGATGGCGGCGCGGGCTCCGATCCGTCCATGCTTCAGACCACGGCCCGACTCGATGGCGAGCACTGGGTTATCGACGGCACGAAGGCCTTTATCACGGGTGCTGAAGGGGCATCGGTCGGCATTGTGATGGCGCGCAGCAACACGGGCGAAGACGGAGACCAGAAGGACGGCAAGGTCAGGGCGACCATGTTTCTCGTTGACCTGCCGCATCCCGCCATTCACCTTGAGCGAATCCTCGACACGATCGACAGCTCAATGCCCGGCGGCCACGCGGTGGTGCGTATCAACGGGTTGCGCGTGCCCGAGAGTCAGGTGCTGGGTGAAGCGCACGAGGGCTTCAAATATGCGCAGATCAGGCTGTCGCCCGCGCGGCTCTCGCATTGCATGCGCTGGCATGGCGCGACCACGCGAGCGCATGAGATCGCGACGCACTATGCCTGTACGCGCCGCGCATTCGGCAAGTTGCTGATCGACCACGAAGGCGTGGGGTTCATGCTCGCGGAGAACCTGATCGATTTGCAGCAGGCGGAACTGATGATCGACTGGTGTGCAGCGGTACTCGATGGCGGTTCGCTCGGCACCTCCGAAAGTTCGATGACAAAGGTCGCCGTGGCCGACGCGCTGTTCCGCGTGGCCGACCGCTGCGTGCAGGTCATGGGCGGCACCGGTGTGTCGCGCGATACGATAGTCGAGCAAGTGTTCCGTGAGATTCGCGCGTTTCGTATCTACGATGGCCCCACGGAAGTACACAAGTGGTCGATCGCCAAGAAGATCAAACGCGACACGCTCTCAGGGCTTGACAGGACCCAAGACGGCTAGCAAGCACTGAAAATCGCAATGAGTCTGGCGCTCGCCGAGCCAATGTCCAGGCTCGCGCCGGATCAGCCGAACAACGCGCGCGCTTGCGAATACCCGAGCGCGCGATGCGATTCCCACTGGACGTCGTCGAAAAACTGGTCAGCGGTTGTTTCATGCGGGAAGTCGGGACTGGTGTTCTTGTATTGACGTACGTCGTGAGGCGCGGCCGCGCTCAGGCGGGGTTTGATCGCGAGGATCTGACCAGTGCGTCCGTCCGGAAATTTGGCCATCAGGCGAATCGCGAGGTAGTCGGGACCTTTTGCAAATGCATCGAACGATTTGGCAATCAGGCTTGCGTTGAGCCTCAGACCGTCGGGCGCAGCGATCCTGCATGATGACTCGAAAATTTCGATGCCGAAGTCGACGCGAACACGCCGCATCAGGTTGGCCAGGTCCTCGAATGCATAGGACGGATCGCAACCGTTGTCGAAGATGACAATGAACGCCAATTGGCGACGCAGCAATTCGTACGCGCCGGTGTTCTCGAAGTGGCCGCCGTCCGTCAAATACCAGCGCCGTCCTCGTGGCCCGTCGAATTGCCCGAGCAGTTCGCTGGTCAGGCAGAACTGCGTGCCGAACACCTTCTCGCGAAAAATGCGCTTCGGATCCTTGTTGTCGGGAAGCGGAACACGCGTGCGCGGGCTGCTTCTCGTACCGTGGCGAAATGGCGCAGAGTATGTGTCCCACCAGTAACCAAGGCGAATATTGGCAATGCCCAACAGCAGCGAATAACCCGGACGCGTCATTTGTCCCAGTCCGGTACTCACGGCCGCGCCCGAGATGGCGATCCAGTCGCCCAACGTCAGCGACTCGAGCCAGATGTTCGGCGTTGAGTGTCCGGACAGGGTATGCATAGCGGGTGTGGAAATGTCATTCGCGCGACTCCAGTCGCATTTCAGCACGCCCAGTTTCGCGCCTACGGTCATACCAGCTGGCCCGATGCTCATGATCATGCCGCGCGCACCGCGCTGGACCAGCGAGGAATCCCAGTCGATGGTCTTGTTGATCGTTGTGTTGATCAGATGCACCGGCGCACAACTCTGGCCGTGGTAATACTGGCCCATCGCAATGCTGTCGCCGGGAACGAGCGAAGTGACGTCGCGGCGGTTCGCATGATCGAGCCGGAGGCGGTTCGTCGCGCCAATAAACGCGCGCGTGAGGCGCGTGCTGTAAAAGCGCTGGTAGGTCGAGAGATTGAGAAACTGGATGCAAAGGCCATCGATGACTGCGAGCATCAGTATGACGAGGCAGGTAAGTCCAAGGAACAGCAGGCCGCCATGATTGGCATCCCGCCAAGTGCTCGATAAGCCATCGAGAAGGGCGGTCTTGCGCGCATAGTGCCTTAATCCGGCATCGGCGGCGCGGGCGGCGATCGACCAGAACGTCAGCGTGATCAACGCAGCGAGTATGGCGGCGACCGAGGCGAGTACGATCTTCGGTACCTTCATGATCTGATTCGTGACGGTGCTGCCCTCGGACAAAAGAAACTTGGCCGCCGCCCAGATCGCCGCGCCGGAACCCGCCAGCACGCCGAGCGAAGCAGGCACGAATGCGGTATCGGCAGAGGCGTCGGCAGCCGCGGCTGTTGCGGCATCGCTCGACGCCGCGAGCACGCACATGTGCGAAGCGGTGCCCGAGCTCGGCAAATGGCCGGCGAGGACGGGCGCGCATGCATAGCCTAATTGACCAAGAGCGTCGATGGCCGCGATGGCGGCTGCCCAGATCATGACCTGGACAGGACCGGAGAAGAAGCGATGCCGGCCGATGCGAAGTGGTGTGGTGTACGCGTTCGTCAGTGCGTTGCGCAAGCGATCCGCGAACGCGCGGCTATCGAGGCGAGAGGCGGGGCTCGCTCTCGAACCGGCGCGCCACGCCATTCCCGAACTGCCCGGCGATGCATTGCGGTTGACGAAGCTCCATGCAATAGCAAACGTAACGACGGCAAGAATTTCGGTCAGGATAACGAACCATGAACCAATTCCGACGAACGAGTAATTGATCAAGGACGATGAGGAAGTCGTTGAATGCACCGGCAACATCGTCCCAGGCCGATTGATCTCCACGCTGACCAGCGCGATCAAGGTCACCAGGATCAGCGAGGCAGCAGGCAATACCTTGTAGGCCGAACGTGTCCCTTGGGCGAGATTTTGCGTGAGCCAGTATGCGCGGCTCAAGGGTGAAACGAGCAAGATGGAAATGCCTATCGCCAGCAAGCCCGGAACGGATTTGAGCAACGGATGCCAATGCTCGGCGAAACGGGCGAAGTGGAAGATCGTGTGATTCGCGAGACTGATCCACAGCAGGACGGTCAGCAGCGACACACCAATGACATATTGCAACGCGAACCAGTTGCGCATCGAGAACGCGATGGATTGCAGCACGTCGTTCATGCCGTTCGGCACGAGGTAGTTGCAGTTATCGCGGAGGTACGAAATCGGCGTGACCGAGGTGGGCGTGGCCGCGCATGTCTTCGGGCCGAGCGCAGCGGCAGCCCTCTGTGCGTGCGTTTTGAACTCGCTCGCGGGTGTTTGCGCTTCGCCCTTACGCAACGTACCGGGGACAAAGAGGCTGCCATAGAACGCGCCAATGTAGCTGCCACCCGACACCGTCGACACATAGCCGAAGTGTCTCAGCACCTGCTGATCCGCCATGGCTTGAAGGACGCCGAGCGAGAATACCGCGCTGCGAATACCGCCGCCCGAGATGGCGAGCCCCGGTATGCCGGAGGCGTCGTGCGGGTTGTCGGGATGATCGTCAGGCAGCGGTTCAAGTCCGACCGCTCGCCTGTGACGCCGCGCTTGCGCAATCTCGATGTCGATGAAGTCCGACGGCAGCGTGGAGGCCGTATGAATTTCGGCGTTGGCGGCGCAGGGTGCCGGTGGAAGCCGCGCCCTGCGCTTTTCAAGCAGGTGGCGTCCGAACAAACAGGCGATGAGCTTCAGCATGGCGGATTTTCCCCGAAAAACTTTCGTGAGTCGGACGCTCTATTGCTTGGTGGGTATTCGGTGTTCGTGCCGCATAGACAGGTACGCCATGGCTCGGGCGCGTAATTGTCAGATCAATACATGAACGGTTTGCCGTTGTTGCGGCGCCTGTCGAATGTACTGCAAAGTGTTTTACGTGGGGAAGGTTTCACGATGACGCAGCAGTACGCCGGTCGATATTGAGGAATAGCGGGGGATGGTGAAGCGAGGCACGCTCGGTTCAAGCCCGGTCTCGTCGTCGCGAACCGCAGCTTGAACCTTGGGCCGAAGCGGCGCTGTTTCAGCCGTTCTGCGTGCTGCTTTTGTAGCTTCCCGAACTGGCGAATCCCTTGAGGATCAGCATCAGGTGGAAGTAGAGCCGTTTGCTGAGCCCATAGTTGTACGCGTACAGATGCGCGAGCGCGATGCTCAGTCCCTGCATAGGTTGATGATTGCGCGCATACACCGAGACCACGATTGGCACGATCCGCTTGAGCGCCAGTTCACGCGCCGGCTCAAGGCTCTTGTCCAGCTTGAGTGCTTTAAGAAAGTCGTAGGCCAATACGGCCGCGGCGGTGGTCGAGCGCGCCGTGGTCTTGGACATCGAAACGTCGGTCTTCCGATAAAACGACACGTATTCCTTGAGGTAATACACCTTGCGCGCAGCTATGCAAATCTGCGCGCCGAATACGAATTCGCAGCCGATGCCGTATTGCTTCCTATAGCTGATTTTCTTCACCAGATCCGCATTGGCTAGCCAGCCATTGTTCGGCATCATCTGGATCAGGCCAGTGCGTCCGGGAGTGTCTTGCAGGCCGACCACGGCTTCCGTGCGGTGGTAATCCGTATTGAGCTGTTGGCTCGCTTCCACGTCAACGCGCCCGGTATCGTCCATTTGATATTGGTCGCCGAATGCGATTTCCAGGTCTGGGTAGAGATTCCAGACCGACAGCAGGCGTTCTATACAGTCGGGTTTGAGCGCATCGTCATCGTGAATCAGGAGGATTTTATCGCCGGTGGCACGTTCGAAAAGACTGGCGATATTGTCCGCCTGCCCGAGCGGCGGTTCATTCTTCACATAGGAGATGCGCGTTTCGTGCAAATACGTTGTATCCATCAGGTTACGCGTGCGGATATCGCTGGAATCGTCCCCAATGACTATTTCAATGTTCGCGTGGGTTTGAGCCAGGCACGAGGTAAGCGATTCCATCAGCAATTCGGGGCGATTGCACGTTGGCAGGCAAATCGAGATTTTGGTCTGTCGCATGATGTCTTCACCGTGGGCTGAATGGTTGGATCGACCGGGCGCATTCGGGTTAAACCAGGAATAGCGGCGTCGGGTGATTGAAAGACTGCGTAAGGACGAGCGGCGTTGCTGGTTTTATACGGTTGCGCATTTATTTCGTCAACGCGATTAAATGGCGCGAAAACCAGCGCTGATTTATTTTTATTTTTTACTCCGCGAATGCTTAATTGTCTGATTTATTTACCAGTCAATAGCAATCGAGTGGATTGCAGATGCGCGCACGGGCGCTTCAGTGACGGCAATCGAGCGCCCGTGCCCGGGCAGGCATCGGTTTATTCGCCTTCCAGGTTGTACCCGCTGAACCCCATGAGCGCGGACAAGCGCCCGGTCATCTCGCCGACCATCCTGCAGACCTCGTCGAACTCGGGATTGACCTTTTTATCGATACGTTCCAGATACGGTACGTTGACCGCCGCCACGGCGTCGCCGCTGCTCCCGATCACCGGGAATGCCACGTTGGTCACACCGCGCATTTGCCGGCTGGGCACGATCTCATGTCCGCTCGCGCGAATCTCGTCGAGCAACGCGAGCAAGACGGCGGGTTCCACGTCGTTCTCGCCTTCCACCCGTGTATGCGCGGCGAGCATGCGCTCCCGCTCGGCGAGATCGCGGAAAGCGAGCAGCACGTGGCCTGACGAGGTATCGGTCAGCCCCATCACCGCGCCGACTTTCAGCCCGAAGGACCATCGCTCTGGACTAT
>Ga0302228_10002320_pt1 | contig 13006 bp, 9 predicted proteins | sample II_Palsa_N1_2_FD_193519 | JGI IMG/M metagenome (GOLD analysis project Ga0302228, IMG submission 193519) | Peat permafrost microbial communities from Stordalen Mire near Abisko, Sweden - II_Palsa_N1_2 | ecosystem: Environmental > Terrestrial > Soil > Palsa > Peat permafrost | place: Sweden...
AGCCCCGCCAGCGATAATGTTGCGCAAGGCAAACAGCAGATCGCTACGCGAGGGCGCAAGAGCGGCTTGCCAGAAATCAGGGAGTTGAAAGGTGAGCGGTTTCATTCAACCAACATATAAATAGCAAGCTAATGATTAGCATCGTATCTATATTCCCGTTAAATGCCAATCTCGCTGAAGGCCTTGAGCCGTTGTGCTTCCGCCCCTGGCGAAACACGGCCAAATTGGCCAAGCCCTTGGACGTGTTGATCGTTTTGCTGGGTTGGGGGGACGCTCGGCTGTGCCCCAATCGCCGGTTTGTTGCTCGCGAAAGGGCCGTCATGTTTGAGGATGCCCTTCAAGAGCGGTGTGTCTTTGAAGATTTGTCCTGCGCTGCGATTGTCACCGGAAGGTCGGCGCATAGGCGCCTCTGGGTGCTGCCAAGTCAGGTGCGGTTAAGGCCTGGGTGGCTGGCGCCGTGATGGAGTGCTGGGAAACAGATATCGTCATGTTGAAGTTCCACTGGAGAGTTCGAGATAGGTAACGGGGACCGGTCTGTTGTGTCAGGCTTGTCTGCGCGCCTGCCTAGACTCTAAGTGGCAAGCATGTACGAAAGAGTCCCCAGATTAGCTTCGATAGTTAAGGCTCACATTCTTTATGAAGAAATGATCAACGGTAGCAGGATAGATGCTTAAGTCCTTGAGAATTTAGACCGTAATGCCGAATAACCCAGTTTGAAAAAACTGTTGAGCATGTCTGCCTTTGTACGAAATATTCCGTAAAGTGAGCCTTCGGTAATATCGCCTAGGGGGTTGTTTGGTCCGACATTAATGTTTTGGGCACCCTTCAGACTATCGATGTAGTTAAAGGCGGAAATAATATCGTAGACAGCATCGGCACGTTCCTCTGGGTCAAGGTTTTTATCACGCCAGTCACGGATTAATTGCTGGTCGTCCATGTTCATCTTTGTAAAGTCATCTGTGCGTCTGTAGACGTCATTTTTTTAAAGAAAATTTCAATTTTTTCGAAGGTTTGTTTGTTGTCGTTTATGAGTTGTTCTGCGCTTCTTTTATCATTCAGTGGGCGCCCTGTTGCATAGGTTGGAGTGTGGAGAACCTGCTGTTCACCTCTGTATACCAAACCTGAATAACCTTTTTCGATAAACGTAGCGAGCAGGGCATACTCTGAGTGTTCTTGAGTGCGGCTTCCGGGAAGTCTGCCAGTTAAAAAGCCATCGTTGTGTTGGCTGGTGAGCACTGCATGCGCCTCGGATGAGTCGATAAAGTTTAATACTTGGGCAGCGTTGAACGCAGAATTTGCTCGTGATTCGGGATCTTTATTGTTCTCTGTCCAGTCGCCGGTATGTTTATAGATACCCTCCCGATAGTTGTGCGGAAGTGACTGTTGTCTTGGTCCATGTCTATAAATGCTGGGTTGAAAATCCAGGTTCTTGAGGACTGGATTTGCATTGATGATCTCTTCAGCCGTTCGGTGATCGCCTGCCGGCCGACCCGTTGCGACAGTTGGACGTGTTGCGCTGTCCGGACCTGTCAGGTGGGGCGATTGAAGAGTGTCAGGGATCGAGCGCTTGGTACGTGGATTTTCGCTGTTTTGTGCTGGCTTGGTGGTAGAGGTATTTGCATTGTTAACTTGATTGTATATTGCTTGCTGAATAATGCCGAGTGCGGAAAAGGCTCTTATATCCATCAGTGGCTCCCTTCTGTTCGATGCTTATCATCAAATTTATATAAGTGAAAAAGAGGAAGTTGCTCACCCTTCTTGATATAAGTGGCGTTTGTGGGCGGGCAGTTCCAGATGCGCACATTGCAGACTTTAACAGAGTCTGAAAGTGGCTATTAGCGAATAGTATATTCTGGTCGTCAGCATAGTCGATATATACGCATTGATTTAATGGATGAAGTGCGTACGAATAAAACCTTCTATCGAGACTCGGGATGAGTCCCTGGTTCCGTTGCGAGGCCGGGCAGTCGCGAACTGCCCGGTGGCTAGAGATTACTCAGCTATCTGCAACTTGCGCGACTCGGTATACACGTACCCTAGCGTTTGGCGGTGCGCCACACTTTGCCGAACAGCAATACCACCGCCAGCACCATCGCTCCGGCAACAATCCCCGCCACCGCGTTGAGCAAGCTCGGCACCAGCCACGCCAGGCCACCAGCGCTCTGGCTCAAGGTCTCGATCCAGTGATGCACCACCGGCACACCGTGGGTCAGAATTCCACCGCCCACCAGGAACATCGCCGCCGTCCCAATCACCGACAGGCTTTTCATCATGTACGGGGCTGCCCGTAAAATCCCGCCGCCGATGCTGCGCGCCATTTGCCCGGGCTTTTGCGTCAGCCACAGGCCCAGGTCATCCAGCTTGACGATACCGGCCACCAAACCATAGACACCGATGGTCATGACAATCGCGATGCCCGACAGCACGATCACCTGTTGCATCAACGGCGCATCAGCCACGGTACCCAGGGTGATGGCGATGATTTCTGCCGAGAGAATGAAGTCGGTACGGATCGCACCCTTGATCTTGTCTTTCTCAAAAGCCACCAGGTCCGTCGCCGGGTCCGCCACAGCCTCGACCAACTGGGCATGCCCGGCCTGGTCTTCGGCCTTGCTGTGGAGGAATTTGTGGGCCAGCTTTTCGAAGCCTTCGAAACACAGGTACGCACCACCCAGCATCAGCAACGGCGTCACCGCCCAAGGGGCGAAAGCACTGATCAGCAAGGCTGCGGGCACCAGGATCAGCTTATTGAGGAACGAGCCCTTTGCCACCGCCCAGACCACGGGAATTTCCCGCTCGGCACGCACACCGGAGACTTGCTGGGCATTGAGCGCCAAGTCGTCGCCAAGCACGCCGGCGGTTTTCTTCGCGGCCATTTTGGTCATCAACGCGACGTCATCCAGCACCGCCGCAATGTCATCGATCAGCACCAGCAAACTGCTTCCTGCCATGGTTCAGGCTTCCTGTCGTTAAAGTGCGCCGAGAATAACGCGGCGTCTGCCTGGCAGGCGAGTCCGTTCAGCGCTCGGTCAGTTGCCAACCGCCGCCCAGACTCTGGATCAGCGCCACGCTGCCCTGGCTGAGTTGACCCTGGGTATCGCGCAGGTTCTGCTCGGTTTGCAGCAGGATCAATTGCTGGGTCAACACGGCCTGCTGGCTGACGGTACCGGCGCGTAACTGCGCTTCCTGGCTGCCGAACAGTTGCTGGTTGCGTTGGTAAATCTGCTGGAAAGCATCGGCCTGGGTTTGCAGGTGGTTGATGGCCGACAGGTTGTCTTCCACATTCTGCAAGGCACCGAGCACCGTGCCACGGTAATTGGCCGCGATCTGGTCATAACTGGCCTCGGCCTGTTTGACCGCGGCTTCACGGGCGCCGCCGTCAAAGAGGGTTTCGGCCAGCGCCGGGCCCAGGGTCCAAATGCGATTGGGCAAGGAAAACAAACCGCCCAGGGCACTGCCGCGATAGCCGACCTGGGCCGTCAGGTCTAGGGAGGGAAAGAAGGCCGCCTCGGCGACACCGATTTTCGCGTTGGCCGCTGCAGCTGAGCGCTCGGCTGCAACCACATCGGGACGGCGTTGCAGCAAGGTCGACGGCAATGTCAGCGGCGGCCGAGGCAAGACGAAGCTGAAGTCGTTACGCGCAACCACGCTGAATTCAGCCGGCGCCACGCCCACCAGCACCGCCAGCGCATGTTCGAATTGCTCGCGATCGCGCAGCGAGGTCTGCAAGTCGGCAATCGAGGTGGTCAACTGATCCTGCGCGATCAACAGTTGATCATTGGTGGCAACGCCTTGGGTGTACTGGGCCTGGATCATGTCGAGCAACTGCTGGTTGATTTTTTGCTGTTGCTGCAACAGGCCGATATCGATATCCATCTGCCGCAAGCCCAGGTAATTACTGGCCACGCTGGAACTGATGGACAACCGCACCCCGGCCAGCAAGGCAACGGACTGCTGGGCCGTCGCCTGGCTCGATTCGATGCCACGGCGTACTTCGCCCCACAGGTCCGGCTCCCAACTGGCAGTCAAGGTGGCGCTGACGCTGTTCGAAACACCGCCGGAAGTCGTGCTGGTAGTACTGCTGCTGCCACTCGAACCTCGGGAACCCGACAACCCCACGCCAACGGTGGGCCACAACCCGGCCCGACTGGACGCCACTTGCGCCTGAGCCAATCGATAAGCCGCTTCAGCCGCGATGATCGACTGATTGGCCTTGGCGGACCGTGCCACCAGGTCGTTCAGCACCGGATCCTGATAAACCCGCCACCACTGACTGTCCATGGCGCCTTGAGGGTTGGCCGCCGCCCGTTGCCACTGCGCGCCTTCCTTGAACGACTGCGGCAGTTCCATGGCCGGCTGCTGGTAATCGGGGCCAACCATGCAGCCGCCGAGCACCAGGCCGATCAAGAGCACGCTGTATTTCAGGTTCATGATTTGGTTTCCTTACGCCGCCCCAGGCGCTGAGACGCCCGGTCGAGCCACAAGTAGATCACTGGGGTGGTGTACAGCGTCAGCACCTGGCTGAACAGCAAGCCACCGATAATCGAAATCCCCAAGGGCCGGCGCAGTTCCGAACCGTAACCGGTACCCACCACCAACGGCAGCGCGCCGAGGATCGCCGCCAGGGTGGTCATCATGATCGGCCGGAAGCGAATCAGGCACGCCCGACGAATCGCTTCCTTGGCCGTCAGGCCGAACTCCCGGCGCTCAGTAATGGCAAAGTCGATCATCATGATTGCGTTCTTCTTGACGATACCAATCAACAGAATCACCCCCACCAGCGCAATGATCGACAGCTCGGTGCCGGTCACCAGCAAGGCGATCAAGGCACCGACGCCCGCCGAGGGCAAGGTTGAGAGGATGGTCAGCGGGTGCATCAGGTTTTCGTAGAGGATGCCCAGCACGATATACACCGACAGCAACGCGGCGATGATCAGCAACGGCTCGCTGGCCACTGACGACTGGAACACCTGGGCGGTGCCGGCGAACTGCCCCACCACACTGGCCGGCATGCGCAACTGCTTCACCGCATCATCCACCAAGGCGGTGGCCTGACCGATGGAGGTGCCGGGTGCCAGGTTGAACGAGACGGTGACCGCTGGAAAAGTGCCCTGGTGGCTGATGGAAATGGCCGTGCGCGCCACTGAGTTATCGGCCAGCGCCGACAGCGGCACCAACGGCTGCTGGGTCGCCAGATTGGGCGGCATGGTGCTGCCCTTGGTCGACGTGGCCTCGCTGCCGGTCGGTACATAAATGCCCTTGAGCGCAGACGGGTCGGTCCAGTATTCGGGGGCGATTTCCATCACTACATGGTACTGGTTGGCCGCGCGGTAAAGGGTCGACACCTGACGCTGGCCAAAGGCGTCGTACAGCGTCTGGTCTACCGCCGACATGCCGACCCCGAGCCTGGCTGCGGTATCACGATTGACCGTCACATTGGCCAACAGGCTGTTGTCTTGCTGGTCAGTGTTGAGGTCAGTCAGTTGCGGCAACTTGCGCAGCACTTCCACTACCTTCGGTACCCATTCATCCAGGGAGGCCTGGTCGTCGGCGGTCAGGGTGAACTGGTACTGCGCGCCACTCTGCCGGCCACCCACGGTAATGTCCTGGGCCGATTGCAGGTACAGCTTGGTGCCTGGCAAGTCACCGAGGGTGCGGCGGATTTGCCCGATGACGTCGGTGGCGCTGTCCTTGCGCTGATCCAGGGGTTTGAGCAGCACAAACAACTGCGCGCTGTTGACCGCCCCTCCTCCGCCGCCGCCACCGCCGACAAAGCCGGCGGTGGTTTCAATATTGGGGTTGTTCATGACCTTGTGGTTGATCTCGGTGAAGTCCTTCTGCATTGCCCCATAGGAAATACTCTGGGCCGCCAGGATGCTGCCCTGCAAACGACCGGTGTCTTCCTGGGGAAAGAAACCCTTGGGCACCAGCACATACAGCACACCGGCGAGGACGATCACCAGCACCGTCACCAGCCCCATCAGAATCGAGTGGTCGATCACCCAGCCCAGGGTCCGGTCATAGAAGCGGTGGAAGCGCGAGTCCGGGTGTTCGTTGCCCTCAGTGATCGTGGCCGGTGCCCGCAGCAGCACGCTGGCGAGCATCGGCGTGACCGTCAGCGAGATCAGCATCGAAATCACGATAGCCACCGACAGCGACACCGAGAATTCGCGAAACAGCCGCCCGACCACCCCGCCCATCAACAACAGCGGAATAAACACCGCCACCAGCGACACGCTGATGGTCAGCACCGTGAAACCCACCTCCCGAGCCCCGGCCAGCGCGGCCTCCACCCGAGTCTTGCCACGCTCCAGGTGGCGCATGATGTTTTCCACCACCACGATCGCATCGTCCACCACAAAGCCGGTGGAAATGGTCAACGCCATCAGCGACAGGTTATTCAGGCTGTAGCCGAGGAAATACATGGCCCCGAACGTACCCAGCAATGACAGCGGCACGACAATCGCCGGCACCAGCGTGCTGCGCCAGTCGCGGAAGAAACCGAAGGTCACCAGGGTCACCAGCAGGATCGACACCAGCAACGTCACTTCAACGTCGTGCAGCGAGGCGCGGATGGTCGTGGTGCGGTCCATCAGCAGGTTGAGCTTGATCGACGCCGGGATCGAGCTTTGCAGGAACGGCAGCGAGGCCTTCACCGCATCCACCGTCTCGATCACGTTGGCCCCCGGCTGCTTGAACACCACCAGCAGCACCGCTGGCTTGCCGTTGGACAGGCCGAAGTTACGCAGGTCCTGGACGTCTTCGCGCACGTAGCCCAGGTCGGAAATGCGGATCAGGTCTCCATTGTGCTCCTTGACCACCAGCGGTCCGTAGTCATCGGTGTTAAGCAGTTGGTCATTCGCACCAATCCCGTAGGAGCGGTCGCCGATGGCTACATTGCCCTTGGGCAGGTTGGCGTTGGAGGCGCTGATCACCTGGCGCACTTGTTCCAGGCTGACACCGTACTGATTGAGCCGATCCGGGTTCAGCTCCACCCGCACCGCCGGCAGCGCGCCGCCCCCCACCGTCACGTCGCCGACGCCGGTGGTCTGCAACAGACGTTGCTCCAGCAGGGTCGACGCCACGTCATACATCTGCCCCGGCGTGGCGCTGTCGGAGGTCAGGCTGATGATCATGATCGGCGAATCCGCCGGGTTGACCTTGCGGTAGGTCGGGTTGCCGGACAGGTCGCTGGGCAGGTTACTGCGCGCGGCGTTGATCGCCGCCTGCACGTCCCGGGCAGCGCCGTCGATGTCGCGGTTCAAGTCGAACTGCATGATGATCCGCGCCGACCCCAGGCTGCTGGAGGAGGTCATTTGCGTGATCCCGGCGATCTGCCCGAACTGTCGTTCCAGCGGCGTGGCCACGGAGCTGGCGACAGTGGTCGGGTCGGCCCCCGGCAACGACGCACTGACGCTGATGGTCGGAAAATCCACTTCAGGCAGCGGCGCCACCGGCAACAGATTGAACGCCAGCGCGCCAAACAGGGCCAGCCCCGCCGCCAGCAACGTAGTGGCAATGGGGCGATGAATAAACGGCGCGCTGAGGTTCATTGCCATCAGTCCGTTTCAACCGGGCGACGACTGAAACGCTCCCCCAGGTTGTGCATCGCCAAGAAGATCACTGGGGTGGAAAACAGCGTCAGCAACTGGCTCAGCAACAGCCCGCCAATAATCGCGATACCCAGTGGATGGCGCAGCTCCGAACCAATGCCGGTGCCCAGTGCCAGCGGCACCGCGCCGAACAGCGAAGCCATGCTGGTCATCAGGATCGGCCGGAACCGCAATTCCGCTGCCTGGCGAATCGCCGCCGCCGGACTCAGGCCGCCCTTGCGCAATAACTCCAGGGCGAAGTCGACCATCATGATGCCGTTCTTCATCACGATCCCGATCAACAGGACAATGCCGATCAGGCCAATGATGTCGAACTGCGTACCCGTCACCAGCAGCGCCAGCAAGGCACCGAGGGCCGCTGACAACAGCGTCGACAGGATCGTCACCGGGTGTACGAAACTCTCATAGAGAATCCCCAGCATCAGGTACACCACCACAATCGCCGCCACCACCAGGAACACTTGATTGGACAACGACGACTCGAACGTCGCCGCCGCGCCTTCCAGGTTGGCCTGCACTGACAGCGGCAAACCGACCTTGGCCTCAATGTCCTTGAGCCGAGTTACCGCAGCGCCGAGGGTCTGACCGGGCGCGAGGTTGAAGGACACATCGGCATACGGAAATTGCCCCAGGCGGTTGATGGTGATGGGCGTGCTCACCACCTGCAGGGTTGCCATGCTCGACAACGGCGCCACACCACCGGCGGGAATATCGACGTACAAACCGGTCAACAGGTCCGGCAAGTTACGCGGTGGATGGTCAGTGGCAATCACCACGTGATACTGGTTGAGCTGGGTGTAAATGGTCGAGACCTGGCGCTGGCCAAAAGCGTCGTAGAGCACGTCATCAATGGCTTGTGGCGTAATACCAAGGCGAGAGGCGGTAGCACGGTCGAAGGTCAGCTGGATCTGGTTGCCGAACTGCATAGCCTGGCTTTGTACATCGGTGAACATCGGGTCTTGTTTGACGGCGGCGAGCAGCTTGATGGTCCATTGCTCCAGTTCATCCGGGTCAGTGGCTTGCAGGCCCAGGCGGTAACTGGTGGTGGAGACGGTCGCGTCCAGGGTCAGGTCCTGCACCGAGTGCAGGTACAGACGGATTCCGGCGTCGTCGGCATTGGCGTCGGCCAGGCGACGGATCACCTCGGTGGCGCTGTCACGCTCGCCGCGTGGTTTGAGGTTGATCAGCAAGTTGCCCTGGTTGATGGTCGGGTTGGTCTGGTCGATACCGACGAAGGAAGACAAGCTTTGCACCGCCGGGTCCTTGAGGATCCGCGCCGCCAGTCGTTGCTGCTCAATCTGCATCTGCTGGAAGGAAATGGTCGGCGAGGCCTGGGAAATACCCTGGATCAGACCCGTGTCCTGATCGGGGAAAAAGCCCTTGGGCATGATCACCAGGGTCATCAATGTCAGCGCAGCGGTGAGCACCACCGAAATCAGCGTCAGGGTGCGGTGGGCCAACACCCAATCCAGGCCTCGGACGTAGTGGGTGTTGATCCGATCAAAGAAATCCGCGCGGCGTTCCTGATGCTTATTCTTCAGCATTCGCGCGCACATCATCGGCGTCAGGGTCAGGGAGATCAGCGCCGAGATAACGATGGTCACCGCCACGGTCATGGCAAATTCGCGGAACAGCCTGCCCACCACATCGCCCATGAATAGCAGCGGGATCATCACCGCAATCAGGGCAATGGACAGCGAGATAATGGTAAAACCGATCTGTTCCGAACCTTTGAGTGCTGCCACCAGCGGCGAGTCGCCGGCCTCAAGATAGCGGGTGATGTTTTCGATCATGACGATCGCGTCATCCACCACAAAACCGATAGCGATGGTCAGCGCCATCAGCGTCAGATTGTTCAGGGAAAACCCCAGCGCATAGGCCACCGCCAGGGTGCCCACCAGCGTCAGCGGTATCGTGACGGCGGGAATGATAGTGGCCGCGATATTGCGCAAGAAGATGAAAATCACGATTACCACCAGCAAGATCGCCAGCGCCAGTTCGTACTGCACATCGGTGACCGAGGCACGGATGGTTTGGGTGCGGTCGGTGAGCACCGCGACCTTCAGGGTGCCCGGCAGACTGGCCCGCAGCTTGGGCAACAATTGCTGCACGCGGTCGACCACTTCAATCACGTTGGCGCCAGGTTGGCGCTGGATATTCAGCACAATTGACGGTGTGCTGTTGGTCCACGCCGCCTGACGCGGGTTCTCGGGGCCCTGAGTGGAACTGGCGATCTGCGACAGGCGAATCGGCGCGCCATTTTTGTAGGCAATCACCAGGTCGCGGTATTCCTCGGCCGATTGCAGTTGGTCGTTGGCCCCAATGGAATAGGCCTGGAACTTGCCGTCGATATTGCCCTTGGCCTGGTTGACGTTGGCTGTGCCCAGGGACGTGCGCAAGTCATCCAGGGACAGGCCAAGGCTATTCAACGCCGAGGTGTTGGCTTCGACCCGCACCGCCGGGCGCTGGCCGCCGCTGATGGTCACCAGTCCGACGCCGGTGATCTGCGAGATTTTCTGCGCCAGGCGGGTGTCGGCCAGGTCTTCAACCTTGGTCAGCGGCAGTACATCGGAGGTCAGGGACAGGGTCAGCACCGGCGCATCTGCCGGGTTGACCTTGCTGTACACCGGCGGGTACGGCAGGTTGGCCGGCAGGAAGGTACCGGCCGCATTGATCGCCGCCTGCACTTCCTGCTCGGCGACGTCCAGGGACAGCGACAGGTCAAATTGCAGGGTCACCACCGAGGCGCCGTCGGAGCTGGTGGAGTTCATGGACTTGAGGCCGGGCATTTCCCCCAACTGGCGTTCAAGGGGCGCGGTGATCGAGGAACTGACCACATCCGGGCTGGCGCCCGGGTATTGGGTGAAGACCTGGATGGTCGGGTAATCCACCTCGGGCAGCGCCGACACCGACAACAAGTGATACCCCAGCATCCCCAGCAACAGCACCGCGACCATCAATAAGGTGGTCGCCACCGGGCGTTCGATAAAGGGCCGCGAGACGTTCATGATCGGCAGCTCCTCACTGGGCGACGACCTTCACCGGCGAGCCGTCATCCAGTTTGTCGGCGCCCTCGGTCACCACTTGCTCGCCTGGCTTGACACCGTTGTCGAGAATCGCCGAAACATCGCCCATGGCCGGGCCGGTCTTGATATTACGCAAGATGGCCTTGTCACCGTTCACCACGAACACAAAGTCGCCCTTGCTGCCATGCTGGATCGCACGCGTTGGCACCACGGTGATTTGCGTCAGGGTATCGGCCTTGAGGCGCGCGTTGACGAACTGGTTGGGGAACAATGCATTACCTGAATCGTCGAACTGCGCCTTGACCTTGATCGTGCCGGTGCTGGTGTCCACCTGGTTATCCAGGGCCAACAGGCTGCCGGTGGCCAGCAGGGATTTTTTGTTACGGTCGTAGGCCAGTACCGTCACCGGGCCACGGGCCAGGGCCTGGTTGATCGACCCCAAGTCATCCTCGGGTACGGCGAACACCACGGTGGCTGGATTCATTTGGGTGATCACCACGATGCCGGTGGTGCTGGCGGTGGTGACGTAGTTGCCGGGGTCCACTTGGCGCAGGCCGACTACACCGTCAACCGGTGAAGTGATGGTGCAATAACCCACCTGCACCTCAAGGTTCTGCACATTGCCCTGGTCGGCGGCGACGGTGCCCAACTGCTGCTGGACCAACGAGGCCTGGGTATCGACGGTTTGCTGACTGGTGGACCCGGCCTTGACCAATTCACGGTAGCGCGCCAGGTCGCGCTGGGCATTGCTTAGCACCGCCTGGTCGTGGGCCAGGTTACCCTTGGCCACGGCCAGTTGGGCTTTTAATGCGCGGTCATCGATCCGCGCAATCACCTGACCCTTGCTGACCCGCTGGCCCTCCTTGAATTCCACGCTGCTGAGGATGCCATCGACCTGGGTCACCACCGTCACACTGCGGGTTGGGGTGACGGTGCCGAGGGCGTCGATGTACACCGGCACATCCTGCAAGGCCACCGGCACTACCGCCACCGGTTCGCCCGGCGTGGGTGGCTTGCCTTTGTGCCCACCCGCAAAGAAGTGCAAACCCAGGGCAATCAACAGCGCTATCAGCAATACACTGACGACTACCCAGGCGAACGTACGTCGTTTGCTTTTCTCCACAGTTACTCTCTCGAACGCCGAAATCAGGATTGATCACTGACTGAACTCTAGCAGCGCGCCCGGCGTATGCCTGTACAACCCTGAATGCGTTCAGTATCAAGACAGACAAAGTCAGCTACAACCCCCGCTACGCAAGGTCTGCGGCGGTATTCTTGAGCCCTGTGCAAGGCCGGTGCTACCATGCGCAACCGCCTGTCTCGGCAAGGAAATACCTAGTGCCCAGTTTCATAGATACGTTTCTCTTTTGGCGAGTGGCTGTTGTCGCCAGGCAAGGAGCCGCGACGACTCATAGCTCGCTATGGGGAGGAGCGGCGACGCAGCATGGCGGCAACAGACGCCGTCAAAAAGAAACAGTATCTGTGAGACTGGACACTCTATGAGCACCATTCGCGAGCGCAACAAAGAACTGATCCTGCGGGCTGCCAGTGAGGAGTTTGCCGACAAGGGCTTCGCCGCGACCAAAACCAGCGACATCGCCGCCAAGGCCGGGCTGCCCAAGCCCAACGTCTACTACTACTTCAAGTCCAAGGACAACCTCTACCGCGAGGTGCTCGAAAGCATCATCGAACCGATCCTGGCGGCTTCCACGCCCTTCAACCCGGACGGTGATCCCAAGGAAGTGCTGAGCGGGTATATCCGCTCGAAAATCTGCATCTCCCGCGACCTGCCCTTTGCCTCCAAAGTGTTCGCCAGCGAAATCATGCACGGCGCCCCGCACCTCAGCCCCGAGCAGGTCGAGCAGCTCAACGCCCAGGCCAAGCACAACATCGACTGCATCCAGAGCTGGGTGGATAAAGGACTGATTGCGGCAATTGATCCCAATCACCTGATGTTCAGCATCTGGGCGGCGACGCAGACGTATGCTGATTTTGATTGGCAGATTTCGGCAGTAACGGGCAAGGCCAAGCTGGATGAGGCCGATTACGAGGCGGCGGCGCAGACGATTATTCGGTTGGTGCTTAAAGGGTGTGAGCCGGACTGATAGACCGTGGTGCGGCCATCGCAGCATAGGTATCTACACATTTCTTGAATCCCCTGAAAACCTGTAGCCGCTGCCGAGGTACGAGGCTGCGATGGGTTTCGACGTAGCGCCCCCCTAAGCGGTCCTGCGGCCCGCATCGCAGCCTGGGCCACATCGCAGCCTTGTGCCTCGGCAGCGGCTTGTATCTCGACTAACGCCTCCGCAGAGTCGATAGTTCTCGACTGATCATCGAGGAAAAGGAGTGAAGCCGGGCAGCGGCTAA
>Ga0302228_10002323_pt1 | contig 13001 bp, 11 predicted proteins | sample II_Palsa_N1_2_FD_193519 | JGI IMG/M metagenome (GOLD analysis project Ga0302228, IMG submission 193519) | Peat permafrost microbial communities from Stordalen Mire near Abisko, Sweden - II_Palsa_N1_2 | ecosystem: Environmental > Terrestrial > Soil > Palsa > Peat permafrost | place: Sweden...
ATCGCAGCCTCGTACCTCGGCAGCGGCTACAGGTTTTTCAGGGAACTCAAAAAATGTGTAGATACCTATGGTTATCGCAGGCAAGCCTGCTCCCACATGTGATCGGTGTGAAACCTGCTGGCTCAGGCCGCCAATTTCCCACTGGCAATCGCCGCCGACGCCGCCACCATTGCCCGCAACAACACCGCACACCCCGCAGCCAAATCATCCGGCGCGGCATTCTCGATTTCGTTGTGGCTGATACCCCCTTCACACGGCACGAAAATCATACCCGCCGGACCGAGCTCCGCGACGAAGATCGCGTCATGCCCTGCCCCGCTGACAATATCCATGTTCGACAGGCCCAAGCCGTTGGCCGCATCACGTACAGCGTCCACACAGCCTTTGTCGAAGTACAGCGGCGGGAAGTCGGCAGTCGGGACCATTTCGAACGTGAGCCCGTGTTTGGCGCAGGTGTCGTCGATCACCTTGCGCACCTGGGCAATCATGGAGTCCAGTCGCGCCGGTTCCAGGTGACGGAAGTCCAGGGTCATGCGCACTTCACCGGGGATGACGTTGCGTGAGCCGGGATACGCTTGCAGGCAACCAACGGTGCCACAGGCATGAGGCTGATGACCCAGCGCAGCAGCGTTGACCGCGGCAACCACGGCGGCAGCGCCTACCAGGGCATCCTTGCGCAGGTGCATAGGCGTCGGGCCGGCATGGGCTTCCACCCCACGTAACTTGAGGTCGAACCATTTCTGGCCCAGGGCGCCGAGTACCACACCGATGGTCTTGCGCTCATCTTCAAGGATCGGGCCTTGTTCGATATGCGCTTCAAAATAGGCGCCCACTTTATGCCCGCTGACCGGGCGCGTGCCGGCATAACCAATCGCATTCAGCGCATCACCGACGGTCACGCCGTCAGCGTCGGTCTTGGCCAGGGTGTCGGCCAGGGTGAATTTCTCGGCGAACACGCCGGAACCCATCATGCAGGGTGGAAAGCGCGAGCCCTCTTCGTTGGTCCACACCACCACTTCCAGCGGGGCTTCGGTTTCGATATTGAGGTCGTTGAGGGTACGCAGTACCTCCACGCCCGCCAGCACGCCGAAGCAGCCGTCGAACTTACCACCCGTGGGCTGAGTGTCTATATGGCTGCCGGTCATCACCGGCGGCAACTTGGGATTACGGCCGGGGCGACGGGCAAAGATATTGCCGACACCGTCGATGGTCACAGTACAGCCTGCCTCCTCGCACCACTTCACGAACAGGTTACGGGCTTGTCGGTCGAGATCAGTCAAGGCCAGGCGGCAGACACCGCCTTTGGGCGTGGCGCCGAGCTTGGCCAGTTCCATCAGGGACCGCCACAAACGATCACGGTTGATGTGCTGATGGGTGGATTGCAGAACGTCTGTGAGAGCGTTCATGGGGGATCTCCTCAGGCTGTATTTCTTATGAGTTGATTCAAGTCAAACTGTGCAAACCCGATCAAATGGGGGAGCTGGCTTGCCTGCGATGGCATCACCACGGTGTAACTGAAATACCGAGCTGCCCGCATCGCAGCATGGGTATCTACACATTTCTTGCCCCCCTGAAACCCTGTAGCCGCTGCCGAGGTACGAGGCTGCGATGGATGGCGCAGCCGGCCCTGGGCGATCCTGCGGACCGCAGGCAAGCCAGCTCCCGCATTGACCGTGTTCACAAAGGTGTTTTCACGGCAACCGGGCTGGCCCCACGCTTCATGCACAGGCCGTAATACAACACCCCGCCCAATGCCGAGCCAGTGAACCAGCCGTAGCTGTAGAACCAGCTGAATGCATCACTGCCCAGCGACAACAACGTCAGCACCACCGGCACGCCGAAAGCGATAAAGCCGTACCAGTTCCAAGCCGGGTACACGTCATCGCGATACAACCCCGCCAGGTCCAGTTGCTGTTTCTTGATGATGAAATAGTCCACCACCATGATCCCGGCGATCGGCCCCAGGAGGCTTGAGTAACCCAGCAGCCAGTTGGAATAGACGGTTTCCAGGCTGACGTTGGAGACGATCAGCCCAAGCTTCTTCAGCAGTTCATGCCCCATCAGCGCCAGCCCGACCAGGCCGGTGAGGACCACGGCCGTGGTGCGGTTGATCAGCTTGGGCGCGATGTTCTGGAAGTCGTTGGTGGGCGAAACGATGTTCGCCGCCGTGTTGGTGGACAAGGTGGCAATGATGATCAGTGCCATGGCCACCGCCACCCACACCGGGCTCTGGATATGACCGATCAGGGTCACGGGATCGGAGACACTGACGCCCACCAGTTTTACCGAAGCCGCGGTCATGATCACGCCGAGGGCGGCGAACAGGAACATGGTCAGTGGCAGGCCAAAAATCTGCCCGAGGATCTGGTCTTTCTGGCTTTTGGCGTAGCGGCTGAAGTCGGGAATGTTCAACGACAAGGTGGCCCAGAAACCGACCATCGCCGTCAACCCGGCCATAAAGTAACTGGTGACGCTGGCACCCTCCGGCCGCTTGGGCGGGATCGCCATCAGTTCCGTCAGGGACACGTTGGGCAAGGCCCATACCAGCAGGCCGATACCCACGGCCACCAGCAACGGCGCAGACAAGGTTTCCAGCCATTTGATCGACTCGGCGCCACGCAAGACCACCCACAGGTTCAGGGTCCAGAAGATCATGAAGCCGATCACTTCACCGGTGCCGCCCAATGACTTCCAGCCTTCAAAAATCGAGCCGAGGAACAGGTGGATCGCCAGCCCGCCAAACATCGTCTGGATACCGAACCAGCCGCACGCCACCAGGGCGCGGATCAGGCACGGTACGTTGGAGCCGATCACCCCGAAGGACGAGCGCAACAACACCGGGAACGGGATGCCGTACTTGGTGCCGGCGAAGGCGTTGAGGGTCAAGGGAATAAGTACAACCAGGTTGGCCAACAGGATGGCCAGCAGCGCTTCCCCCACTGATAAACCGAAATACGCGGTCAGGACGCCGCCCAGGGTGTAGGTCGGCACGCAGATCGACATACCGATCCACAGCGCGGTGATGTGCCACTTGTTCCAGGTTCGTTCGTGCACCTTGGTCGGTGCGATGTCGTGGTTGTAACGGGGGCTGTCGAGGACGTCGGGGCCGGCGTCGAGTTCGTACAGGCCGTCGCGTTCGGTGACTTGCGATCTGTTCTGTTGCATGGCCGCTCCACGGTTTTTTCGAATTATTTTTGCTCATCCCGCAACGCTCGCAGGATGGCCGGAGTACCTCGTTGACAACATGACATCACGGACCCGGCCAACCGCCACCGCACTCAATAACCGTGCCGTCAGCCGCAACCATGTCCGCACCGCATCTATAACTCGCTGATGTTCATCAGCTTTATGGTATCAACCGATAAGTCCCTCGGCACTTTCAGCGTTACTCAGGCCAAATAACGTAGAAGTTGTCCGAACCATCAGGACTCAATCTGGTGCGACACAATTATTTTTATTTCCCGGCCCCGTCAAGAGGCACGTCTCAAGCGTCTGATTTGCAATAAGAAATGTCGCTCATATTGGGAACCTGTCAAGTGCGTCAAAATGGTGAGTGGTCGCTACATTTTGGTGATTTTAATATTTTATCGTTTTAAATCAGTAGCTTATTATTAATATAAGCTTATAAAAATTATTCTTGCTCATTCGAAAAACTCGGGCTAGTTTCTATTCCTGTCACCGCTGACAGGAATTAACCGACCTGCGGCGCGATGTATTACAACACTTAGAACTGGCACAAGCCGGTCAAGCCCGTGAGGAACTCGACATGTCTCTGTTGATCCGTGGCGCCACCGTTATTACCCATGATGAAAGTTACCGAGCGGATGTCTTGTGCGCAGACGGTCTAATCCGCGCTATTGGCACTGATCTGGATATTCCGGCAGGTGCCGAGATACTCGACGGCAGCGGTCAATACTTGATGCCCGGCGGCATCGATCCCCATACCCATATGCAACTGCCCTTCATGGGTACGGTGGCCAGTGAAGACTTTTTCAGTGGCACGGCGGCAGGCCTGGCGGGCGGCACTACGTCGATCATCGATTTCGTGATTCCCAATCCGCAGCAATCCTTAATGGAAGCCTTTCACCAGTGGCGCGGCTGGGCTGAAAAGTCGGCGGCCGATTATGGTTTTCATGTCGCCATTACCTGGTGGAGCGAGCAGGTTCGTGAGGAAATGGCCGAACTGGTCAGCCATCACGGCATCAACAGCTTCAAACACTTCATGGCCTACAAGAACGCGATCATGGCGGCCGACGATACCTTGGTGGCGAGCTTCGAGCGTTGCCTGGAGTTGGGTGCGGTACCTACGGTGCACGCCGAAAACGGCGAGCTGGTCTATCACCTGCAACGCAAGCTGATGGCCCAGGGCATCACGGGGCCAGAAGCGCACCCGTTGTCACGCCCTTCGCAAGTCGAAGGCGAAGCGGCCAGCCGCGCGATTCGCATTGCTGAAACCATCGGTACGCCGCTGTACCTGGTGCATGTATCGACCAAAGAAGCGCTGGACGAAATCACCTATGCCCGCAGCAAAGGCCAACCGGTCTATGGCGAAGTCCTGGCCGGGCATTTGCTGCTGGACGACAGCGTCTACCAACACCCGGACTGGCAGACCGCCGCCGGCTACGTGATGAGTCCCCCCTTCCGCCCCCGTGGGCACCAGGAGGCACTGTGGCATGGCCTGCAATCGGGCAACCTGCACACCACCGCCACCGACCACTGCTGCTTCTGCGCCGAGCAAAAAGCCGCTGGCCGTGACGACTTCAGCAAGATCCCCAACGGCACCGCCGGCATTGAAGATCGCATGGCGCTGTTGTGGGATGAAGGGGTCAATACCGGGCGTTTGTCGATGCAAGAGTTTGTTGCGCTGACCTCCACCAACACCGCGAAGATCTTCAACCTCTATCCGCGCAAAGGCGCGATCCGTGTCGGTGCCGATGCCGACCTAGTGCTGTGGGATCCCCAGGGCACACGGACCATTTCCGCGAAAACCCACCATCAGCAAGTGGACTTCAACATCTTCGAAGGCAAGACCGTACGCGGTGTGCCCAGCCATACCATCAGCCAGGGCAAGCTGGTCTGGGTGGATGGGGATTTGCGGGCGGAGCGTGGGGCCGGGAGGTATGTGGAGCGGCCGGCGTATCCGTCGGTGTTTGAGCAGTTGAGCAAGCGGGCGGAGTATTCCAGGCCCACTGCTGTGAAACGCTAGCGCAATAGCACCTGTAGCCGCTGCCGCCAGGCTGCGATAAGGCCGAAGGCCTTCAGAGACTCTGAAACCCTGCGCCTCTTCGAGGCGATCGCAGCCTGCGGCAGCGGCTACAAGTCATCCATACAAGTAACCACTGCCCATCAGAGGCAGCACCTCAAAAACCGTGAGGCCACTACCGTGATCCAGACCCTGAACCATCTTCCACACCCCCATGAAGATGCGGCCGCCCTCGCCGCCCATTTCACCGACCTGGCGCCGCCGCTCAATGCCCGGCAAGCGCAGCTTGAAGCCTCGCGCTGCCTGTATTGCTACGACGCACCTTGCGTCAATGCGTGCCCCAGCGAGATCGACATTCCCTCGTTCATCCGCAATATCCACACCGAAAACGTCCAGGGCGCAGCGCAGAAAATTCTCTCGGCGAATATCCTCGGCGGCAGTTGCGCCCGGGTGTGCCCGACAGAAATCCTCTGCCAGCAAGCCTGTGTGCGTAACAACACCGAAGAATGCGCCCCCGTACTGATCGGCCTGTTGCAGCGTTATGCCGTGGACAACGCGCACTTCAGCGAACACCCGTTCAAGCGCGCCGCCTCCACCGGCAAGCGCATCGCCGTGGTAGGCGCTGGCCCTGCCGGATTGTCCTGTGCTCATCGCAGCGCGATGCATGGTCATGATGTAGTGATTTTTGAAGCCCGGGAGAAAGCCGGCGGCCTGAATGAATACGGGATCGCCAAATACAAACTGGTGGACGACTTCGCCCAGAAGGAACTGGATTTTCTCCTGCAAATCGGCGGTATCGATATCCGTCACGGCCAACGCCTGGGCGATAACCTGACCCTGAGCGAACTGCACCAGCAATTCGATGCGGTGTTCCTTGGCCTTGGCCTGGCGGCCAGCAAGCAATTGGGCCTGCCTCACGAAGATGCACCCGGCCTGCTCGCCGCCACAGACTACATCCGCGAATTGCGCCAGGCCGATGACCTCAGCCAGCTACCGCTGGCCGACCGCTGCATCGTGCTCGGTGCCGGCAATACCGCTATCGACATGGCCGTGCAAATGGCCCGCCTCGGTGCCCGTGATGTGAACCTGGTGTACCGCCGTGGCCTCAGGGAAATGGGCGCCACCGGTCACGAGCAGGACATCGCCAAGGCCAATCAGGTCCGCTTGTTGACCTGGGCGCAGCCCGAAGAAGTGCTGCTGGATGATCAAGGCCATGTACGCGGCATGCGCTTTGCCCGCACGCGAATGGACAACGGCCGACTACAGGTCACCGGCGAGACCTTTGAACTGGCCGCTGACGCCATCTTCAAGGCCATCGGCCAAGGCTTCGACAACGACGCACTGCACGACCCGCTGGCCCACGAACTGCAACGGGTGGGTGACCGCATTTTCGTCGACGAACAACTGCGTACCAGCCTTCCCGGGGTGTACGCCGGCGGCGATTGCGTCAGCCTCGGCCAAGACCTGACCGTCCAGGCGGTTCAGCACGGCAAGCTGGCAGCCGAAGCCATGCACGCCCAACTCATGCTCAATGTGGAGGCTGCGTAATGGCCGATCTCTCGATTGTCTTCGCCGGTATCAAAGCCCCCAATCCATTCTGGCTGGCCTCTGCCCCGCCCACCGACAAGGCCTACAACGTAGTGCGTGCCTTTGAGGCGGGCTGGGGCGGCGTGGTCTGGAAAACCCTCGGTGAGGACCCGGCAGCAGTCAACGTCTCGTCGCGCTACTCGGCACACTTCGGCGCCAACCGTGAAGTACTGGGCATCAACAACATCGAGCTGATCACCGACCGTTCCCTGGAGATCAACCTGCGGGAAATCACCCAGGTGAAAAAGGATTGGCCGGACCGCGCCCTGATCGTGTCGTTGATGGTGCCGTGCGTTGAAGAATCGTGGAAACACATCCTGCCGCTGGTGCAAGCCACTGGCTGCGACGGCATCGAGCTGAACTTCGGTTGCCCCCACGGTATGCCGGAACGCGGCATGGGCGCGGCGGTGGGCCAGGTGCCGGAGTATGTGGAACAGGTGACGCGCTGGTGCAAGACGTACTGTTCGCTGCCGGTGATCGTCAAGCTCACCCCCAACATCACCGACATCCGCGTCGCGGCGCGTGCGGCCTATCGCGGTGGTGCCGATGCGGTGTCGCTGATCAACACCATCAACTCCATCACCAGCGTTGACCTGGAGCGCATGGTCGCCCTGCCGATGGTTGGTACCCAGAGCACTCACGGTGGTTACTGCGGTTCGGCGGTCAAGCCGATTGCGTTGAACATGGTGGCTGAAATCGCCCGTGATCCACAGACACAAGGCCTGCCGATCTGCGGGATTGGCGGCATTGGCACTTGGCGTGATGCAGCGGAATTCGTGGCCCTGGGTTGTGGCGCAGTGCAGGTGTGCACAGCGGCAATGCTCCACGGTTTTCGGATTGTCGAGGAAATGAAGGATGGGCTGTCGCGGTGGATGGACAGTCAGGGTTACAGCAGCTTGCAGGAATTTTCCGGGCGGGCGGTGGGCAATACCACGGACTGGAAGTACCTGGACATCAACTATCAGGTGATCGCGAAGATCGACCAGGAGGCGTGTATTGGCTGCGGGCGCTGCCATATTGCCTGTGAAGACACCTCGCACCAGGCGATTGCCAGTTTGAAGCAGGCGGATGGCACGCATAAGTACGAGGTGATCGATGATGAGTGCGTGGGCTGTAACTTGTGCCAGATCACCTGTCCGGTGGCGGACTGCATCGAGATGGTCACGGTGGACACGGGTAAACCGTTTTTGAACTGGACGCAGGATCCGAGGAATCCGTACCGGGAAGCGCTCGCTAAAACACTGTAGTTCTAATATAAGAGCAGGTTTGTGTGGGAGCAGGCTTGCTCGCGAAAGCGGTATGTCATTCAGCATCCATGTGACTGATCCTCCGCCTTCGCGAGCAAGTCGAACCGTCGCACCGCCGCTCCCACAAAGGCCGGTGCAGGCACTACAAGGCTCAAGGCTCCAACCCGATCCCCCGCAAAATCACACTCGTCACCGTCTGCACCGCCCGTTCGAACTGCATGTCCGACAACGGCTGGTGCTCATTCAAAATCATTACCTGATGATCAAAGTCGGCATAGTGCTGGGTCGACGCCCAAATCATGTACAACAAGCTCGACGGCTCCACCGGCAGGATGCGTTTGTCTTCCACCCACTGGCGAATCTTCGCTTCCTTCATCTTGGCCCAGTCGTACAGGCTGGCGTCCAGTGCCTCACCGAGGGTCGGGGCGCCATGGATGATTTCGTTGGCCCAGACTTTCGAGCCATAGGGCCGGCTGCGGGAATGCTGCATCTTGGCGCGGATGTAGCTGCTGAGCACCACCCGCGGATCGTCGAACATCTCGAAGCACAGTGCATCCTGCTTCCACACTTCCAGCAGGTCGAACAACACCGCACTGTACAACTCGCTCTTGGTGCTGAAGTAGTAATGCAGGTTGGAACGTGGCAGTTGCACTTCTTCGGCAATGTCGGCCATGGCGGTGCTGCCATAGCCCTTTTCAGCGAAGACCTTTTCGGCCGCCAATAGAATCTTTTCGACGTTGACCCGACGAATCCCGATCTTGTGATTGCCCATGAGGGCTCCCTGACAACGATATACCCCAAGACTACCATCGGCTCTAGGTCGCGGCGACACGCTGCGTCGAAACTTCGTACAACAACCTTTCCCGTACAAATCGGATTGGTTAGGATCGCCCTCCCCGCGAAGGATTCTGCCCCATGATTATTCGACAGCGCGTGGCCTCCGACGACCCTGTGCTTGCCGCACTGTGGGAACGTTCGGTGCGAGCCACCCATGATTTTCTTTCCGAAGAGGATATCCACTACCTGCTGCCCCTCGTCCGGGACAGTTACCTGCCGCTGCCGGCGCTCGATATATGGGTGTATGAAGACCACCACGGCATTGCCGGTTATATCGCCACCGGCGGGCACAACGTAGAAATGCTGTTTATCGACCCGGACCGGCGTGGCCAGGGTGTTGGTCGCCAGTTGCTCGACCACGCCCGCCATCGTCACGACACCCTGACCGTCGATGTCAATGAACAAAACCCACAAGCCGTGGGCTTTTATCTGCACTATGGTTTTATCCAGACTGGCCGTTCGCCTCTCGATGGCCAGGGCAAGCCCTTTCCCTTGTTGCACATGGCTTTACCGAACGACTGACACTCACCTGAAGGTATTGAACAATGTTGATCAAGAAAACCCTGACGACCGTTGCCCTCCTGGCCTCCCTACTGGGCGCCTCTGCGGCCTTTGCCCACGCTCACCTGAAAAGCTCGACGCCTGCGGCTGACAGCACCGTCGCCGCACCCAGTGACCTGCGTCTGACGTTCACCGAAGGCGTCGAAGCCACCTTCACCAAAGTCTCCCTGAGCAAGGACGGCACCGAAGTGGCAATCAAGGGCCTGGAAACCCCGGACGCCGACAAGAAAGTCCTGGTGGTGACCCCGGCCGCGCCGCTGGCCACCGGCACTTACAACGTCGAATGGCACGCCGTTTCGGTGGACACCCATAAAAGCGAAGGCAGTTACAGTTTCAAGGTCGGCCAATAAACCATGGCGGATCTGTTGGTCCTGTGCCGTTTCCTGCATTTCATCGTTGTGTTGTTGATGTTCGGGGCCTGTGTCTTCAGGCCCTGGCTGTTGGGCGCTGAACCGCAACCGCTGCTGGACCGACAGTTGAAGGCCATCACCCGTGGGTTGGCTTGGCTGGCGCTCGGCTCAGGAGTGACCTGGCTGCTGCTGATCACCGCCAGCATGGCGGGCGACTGGTCGGCGGCGCTGCGCTGGCCAACGGTGCAGTTGGTGCTGGGCAAGACCTTCTTCGGCCAGGTCTGGACCTGGCACCTGCTGCTGAACCTGCTGCTGGTGTTCGGCCTGATGACGCCCTGGACTGCCCTGCGCCTGCCATTGAGTGCGCTGCTGTTGGCGACTCTCGCCCCGGTGGGGCATGGCGCCATGCTCGATGGCCTCAACGGACAACTGCTGATCCTCAATCAGGTGGTGCATCTGGTGTGTGTCGGTGCGTGGCTTGGCGGTTTACTGTTGCTGGTGTTGATCCTGCGCCAACCTGCACGCTTCGCCCTGGAACCCGTCCTCAAGCGCTTCAGTGGTGTCGGCTACGGCTTGGTGACTGGCTTGCTGGTGACCGGTTTGATCAACGTTCGCGTGCTCACGGGTCAACTCTGGCCGACCCCGCTGTTCAGTGGCTTTGCCCTGATTCTGCTGATCAAGGTGATTCTGGTGGGGGCCATGCTGGCGTTGGCACTGTTCAACCGATTGCGGATCAAGCACTGCGAGCAGCGGCTGGGCACATTGAAAGTCAGCGTGGTGCTGGAAGGGTTACTGGGTATCGCAGCGGTAGCCGCTGTCTCACTGCTCGGCACCTTGCCCCCCATGGTCATGGCCGGCCAGAACTGACGTAGCACTCGCCTGCGTCATGGCATAACCCTCGATCGTTCACCCCAATCTCGCGTTGACAAGCATAGGAGTCCCTAACGATACTCCCACACAGTCGTACGACAACCTACAACGAGCCGAACAACAATAATGGGCCCCTCATGACTACCACTCCAACCGCCCCTGCTCCCTTCAACCGCCTGCTGCTCACTGGTGCCGCTGGCGGCTTGGGCAAGGTCCTGCGTGAACGTCTGCGCCCTTACACCAAGGTACTGCGCCTGTCGGATATCGCCGACATGGCGCCGGCCAAGGATGCCCACGAAGAAGTGCTGGCCTGTGACCTCTCCGACAAACAGGCCGTACATCAATTGGTGGAAGGCGTCGACGCCATCCTGCATTTCGGCGGTGTTTCGATTGAGCGGCCGTTTGAGGAAGTCCTCGGCGCCAATATCTGCGGTGTCTTCCATATCTACGAAGCGGCGCGGCGCCACGGCGTAAAGCGGGTGATCTTCGCCAGCTCCAACCATGTCATCGGCTTCCATAAACAGGACGAAGCCCTCGACGCCCGCTCCCCGCGCCGCCCGGACAGCTACTACGGCCTGTCCAAGTCCTACGGCGAAGACATGGCCAGCTTCTATTTCGATCGTTATGGCATCGAGACCGTCAGTATCCGCATCGGCTCTGCGTTCCCCGAGCCACAAAACCGCCGGATGATGAGCACCTGGTTGAGCTTCGACGACCTCACTCAACTGCTGGAACGCGCGCTGTATACCCCCAACGTTGGCCACACGGTGGTCTACGGCATGTCCGACAACCTCAAGGTCTGGTGGGACAACCGCTTCGCCGCCCACCTGGGTTTTGCCCCCCGGGACAGCTCCGAGGTGTTTCGCAAACAGGTGGAGGCCCAACCGATACCCGCTGCCGATGACCCGGCCCGGATCTACCAGGGTGGCGCCTTCTGTGCCGCCGGCCCGTTCGGCGATTGAACGCACACTCACCCCAACAGAATGAGTTGCCATGCCAGCTGAATTGATTGTCAATGCGCGCAATGCGGTGGGTGAATGCCCAGTCTGGGTCCCCGAGGAAAACGCTCTGTACTGGGTGGACATTCCCAATGGTGGCCTGCAACGCTGGGATGCCGCCAGGGGTTATGTGCACGCCTGGAAAGCCCCGCAAATGCTTGCCTGCATCGCTCGCACCCGCAACGGCAATTGGGTGGCGGGCCTGCAAACCGGCTTTTTCCAGCTGACACCCCACAACGACGGCAGCCTCGACACCACGCCTCTGAGCACCGTTGAGCATGCCCGCCCGGACATGCGCCTGAACGACGGCCGCTGTGATCGGCAAGGTCGATTCTGGGCCGGCAGCATGGTGCTGGACATGGGCGCCAACGCAGCAGCGGGTGCGCTGTATCGTTACGAAACCGGTAAAGCCCCCCACGCTCAACTGAGCGGTCTCATCACCCCCAACGGCCTGGCTTTCAGCCCCGATGGGCGGACGATGTACCTCTCGGATTCACACCCGCTGAGCCAGCAAATCTGGGCCTTCGACTACGACATCGACAGCGGTACGCCTTCCAGGCGACGGCTGTTCGTCGACATGCGCTCCTTGCCGGGTCGGCCCGACGGTGCCGCTGTTGACGTCGAGGGTGGCTACTGGATCTGCGGCAATGACGCCGGGCTGATTCACCGCTTCACCCCCGACGGCCGCCTCGACCGTTCCCTCGCCGTACCGGTGAAAAAACCCAGCATGTGTGCCTTCGGTGGCAGCCGCATGGATACGCTGTTTGTCACCTCGATCCGTGACGATCACAGTGAGCAGTCCCTGGCCGGCGGTGTATTCGCCCTCAACCCCGGTGTGCAGGGTTTGCCCGAGTCGCCCTTCATCCTCTAGTTGCCCAGGCGGGTGTTATAAAAGCGTATGAATCCGACCATGATTGCACTCAAAGATAACCTCACTCACCTGACCCTGGCGCCAGCGTTGGGCGGGAGCATCGTCAACTGGGCCCTGCGCAGCAACGGCCAACCGTTACTGCGTCACACCGATCAACAGGCCCTCGGCAGCGGCCTGCCCGGCAAGCTCGCCTGCTTCCCCCTGGCGCCCTGGTCGAACCGGATTGCCGAAGGAGGGTTTGATAACCCTGATGGCTGGCTGGCATTGGCACCCAATAGCGCCACTGATCCCCTGCCGATTCATGGCAGCGCCTGGCAACAGGCGTGGCGCGTGGTCAGCCAGACGGCGGACGAGGTGGTGTTACGGCTGGACAGCAGCACGCCGTTCGCTTATCGCGCCGAGCAACGCTTTCAGTTGAAGGACGGTCGGTTGAGCATTGTGCTGCGTGTCACCCATCTGGCGGAACAGGCGAGCTGG
>Ga0302228_10002326_pt1 | contig 12991 bp, 13 predicted proteins | sample II_Palsa_N1_2_FD_193519 | JGI IMG/M metagenome (GOLD analysis project Ga0302228, IMG submission 193519) | Peat permafrost microbial communities from Stordalen Mire near Abisko, Sweden - II_Palsa_N1_2 | ecosystem: Environmental > Terrestrial > Soil > Palsa > Peat permafrost | place: Sweden...
GGTTTGATGACGCGTTGTCCATTTTCCATTACCATGACCAGAGCGTAGTGCCCCGGGAAAATGCGCGAATCGCGTGCCTTCGGCTCGGTCCGCTGTATGTCGTCGAGCTTGCCGCGGGTCCACGCGATTTTGTCGGTGGCGATTCGCCTGCTTTCGGTTGCCGCCTTTGTGACCTTCGTCTGAAGTGCGCGTTCTGCGTCCGCGAGTCGGGCACGTTGCTTGAACAGGTCCTGCTCGAGCTTCGTCACCTGGTCTGCGTTGAATTTGTCTATGAGGGCCTTAATCTCGAATTCGTCGGCCGATTGCGGCTCGGAAAACGCATCTTCCATCGCTTTCGGAATCTTGGCTTTGCTGCCTTCCGCCCGCTCAAAGAAGAGCCGTGCGAATTCCTTGATGCTCATCGTCGCACCAAACATCCGTACGAACCTGCGATAGTCAGCCAAAATCTGTGCCGAATAACACATATGAACCTCCGGTTTTCGTCCCATGATAATCCACCCTCGCGGGCACTCGATTCAATAAGGGGTGACCGCCGTAGTGCACTTACTCTCGGCGCGCGACCTGGATGTGTTCGTATGTCGAGACGAATCGAGTGAAGCGATGACGCGCGCCCGATGTCAGCCGTGGCCAGGATTGAACCATCAATGGAAATTGCGGCTCACTGACGGCAGCTCGCCAAGGAGGTACGACATATCGATAAGATGTTGCGCCACAAGGTGCCGTACTTCTCCTTCGCACTGCCATAGGCCAAGCACTCCGAGCAACGAAGCACCTAGCACCTCTTTACGCTGCTGCTCCAGCACCTTGGGCCAGATGATGACATTGACATTGCCCGTCTCGTCTTCGAGGGTGATAAAGATGACACCCTTTGCCGTCTCAGGCCGCTGACGCACGGTAACGATGCCGCATCCGCGCGCGAGCCGGCCGTTCCGGTAGGTATGCAGGGTGGACGCCGGCATCAACCGGTTTTCGAGCAGTTGGGGCCGCAGCAGCGCGAGAGGATGTCGTCCGAGTGTCAGCCCCATCGACCGATAGTCACCGACAATATCGTCTGCTTCTGAGGGCGCCCCGAGCTCCGGCGTTTCGTCTTCGACTTTCGCTACCGACAGCATGTCTTTATCCGGCACGGCGGCAACGGATTGCCACAGCGCCTCGCGCCGATTGCCAGCAAGTGACGAAAGCGCGTTCGCCGCGGCGAGCATCTGCAGGTCGTGACGGTCGAGTTGGGCGCGTCGTGCGAGGTCGGATACGGTCGTGAACTTGCGTATCGCGCGCGAGTTTTCAATACGCTCTGCGGCACCGTCACGCATACCTTTGAGCAGGGACAGGCCCAGTCGGACCGCCGGGCGCGCGACACCGGCTATCGGCTCAAGGGACGAGTCCCAGCCGCTTATCGTGACATCGACGGGAAATACCTGGACTCCATGCCGCGTGGCATCCTGAACGAGTTGCGATGGCGAGTAAAAGCCCATTGGCTGACTGTTCAGCATCGCCGCTAGAAACGCTTCCGGCTCATGGCGTTTCAGCCAGCTGCTCGCGTACACCAGAAGTGCAAAGCTGGCGGCGTGGCTCTCCGGAAATCCGTATTCGCCGAAACCGAGAATCTGCTGGAAGATGCCGTCCGCGAAGGCCTTGTCATACCCGCGTTCGGTCATCCCGTTGACGATTCGGTCGTAGTATTTGTCAAGACCCCCCTTGCGTTTCCAGGCCGCCATCGCCCGCCGCAACTGGTCCGCCTCGCCTGCAGTGAAGCCGGCGGCCAGCATTGCCACCTGCATCACCTGCTCCTGGAAAATAGGCACACCGAGCGTGCGGCCCAGCGCAGTTTCAAGGGCCTTGCTTGGATAGCTCACAGGTTCGAACCCCTGACGACGCTGAAGATAAGGGTGAACGGCACCACCCTGGATGGGACCCGGGCGCACAATCGCCACCTCGATGACGAGGTCATAAAACGTACGGGGCTGGAGTCTCGGCAGCATGCTCATCTGCGCCCGCGACTCAATCTGGAAAACCCCCACGGTGTCCGCACGCGAAATCATCTCGTACGTTTCCGGGTCTTCAGCCGGTATGTCCTGCATCTCAAATTGTTCACCTCGCTGGTCCGATACGAGGTCCAGCGCTCGACGGATTGCTGAGAGCATACCCAGCGCAAGCACATCGATTTTCAGCAACCCCAGCGACTCGAGGTCATCCTTGTCCCACTGAATCACGCTGCGGTCCACCATCGCAGCATTTTCAACAGGCACAAGGCGCGTGAGCTTTCCACGGCTGATGACAAAGCCGCCTGAGTGCTGGGACAGATGGCGAGGGAAACCAAGCAGTTGTGACGCAAGCGATGCCCACAGCTGAATCAGTGGCGTCTCCGGGTTCAGACCGGACTCGGAAAAGCGGTTGAGGAGGTCCTCCTTGCCATCAAACCATTGATGGCTCTTGGCCACCGCATCGACAATCTGCGGGTCGACGCCCAGCGCTTTGCCGGTTTCGCGAAGGGCACCGCGCGGACGATAGGTCGACACGGCCGCCGCTATCGCGGCACGGTCACGGCCGTATTTCCTGTAGATGTATTGAATCACCTCTTCCCGTCGCTGGTGTTCAAAGTCGACATCGATGTCGGGCGGCTCTCCGCGCTCCTTCGAGATAAAGCGCTCGAAGAGCATGTTGCCTCGCGCCGGGTCGACTTCTGTCACGCCCAGGCAGTAACAGACCGCCGAGTTCGCGGCCGAGCCCCGGCCCTGACACAGGATGTGCTGGCTACGGGCAAAGCGGACGATGTCATAGACTGTGAGGAAGTACGGCTCGTATTCGAGCTCCCTGATGAGTTCGAGCTCGTGTTCAATCTGTTCCAGCACGTCGTATGGGATGCCGGATGGAAACCGGCGGCGGGCGCCAATATAGGTCTCCTGCCGCAGGTAGGCGGTCGGCGTGATGCCCTTGGGAACCAGTTCGTCCGGGTACTCATAGCGCAGCTCGTCGAGCGAGAACGTGCAACGCGACAGGATGTTCGTTGTCTCTGCGAGCGCATATTCCGGATACAGGTTCGCGAGACGCAGGCGGGGACGCAGGTGCTGCTCCGCGTTGGGAGAGAGGTCGTAGCCACACTCCTGCACCGGCCTGCCCACACGGATGGCGGTCATCGTGTCCTGTAACGGTTTGCGCGAGCGCACATGCATCACCACCTGGCCGAGTGCGACGACCGGAATGCCACGGCCGTCGGCGATGTATTCGACCGCTCCCCGGTGAATATCGTCCATCGCACGTTGATGTAGCACAAGGCCGCACCATCCACGGTTGGGAAACGTCTGTTCGAGCCACTCAAGCTGGACGTCGAGCACGTCCTCCTTCGCCGGGAAACGCGGTATCAGTATCGCGAGACAGTCCGGCACTCCGCGAAGGTGGCTGCTCTCCGGGTCTGGACGCGACAGGTCATGAGGTGTGAGCCGGTACGTGCCTTTCGGTCCGCGCGTGCGGGCAAGCGTAATGAGTTCGGAAAGGTTTCCGTATCCCTCACGGTTCTGGGCGAGGAGGATGAGACCGAACGCCGGCGTGCCGTCGGCATTGACGAGCCGGAAGTACGAGCCGACGACAAAGGGAAGGTTCGCCTCCTTCGCGGCGACGTGCGCACGGACGATACCGGCAAGCGAGCACTCGTCAGTTATCGCCAGTCCCGAGTAGCCGAGTTGCGCCGCGCGTTGGGCCAATTCCTCCGCGTGCGAAGCACCATGCAGGAATGAGAAATTGGAGAGGCAGAACAGCTCGGCATACGCCGGCAGAGCGGTGAAGGTCGCGTCCACGGCGTGTCATCCCGACAGGCCATGAGGGAATCCGCTCCACTTCTCTTCCCCCGGTACACCGCTTCCATCTGCCAGCTCACACGAGCGTATCGGTCGCGATATCGCGAGAGGCAACGTCGGCAAGTGAACGGCGAGGAAGGCGCGCATGTCGGGAAAACAGAACTGGACTGGGTTGAAGAGAAATCGATAGAGGCGTTGCGCTGGACGGCCCTCGTCGTTTCACAATGTCGACGCTCAGGCCGTCCGCTGATGGTCTTAAAGTCAATCGCAGGAGCGCTGGCGACGAATCCTGCGCGGCGGCAAGTGGCCTCACCATCACGAAAAGCGTCTCGGACGACTGCGCGGCCAGGTGCAAACGTCGAAGTGATGACGCCTTCGCGTACTGCGTCCAGAAAATGAGCGCACTGCAACTGCCCGCGCGAAGAATCTGCTCAGCCGACCAGAGGGCGTCGGCAGTCCTCGGAGCCTGCACCCGTAGTACTCGCTCGATAGATAGGCCGATGTAGCTCAGCCCCAGTCCGTGCGGAGTATGCGGCGGCTGCACGAACGCAACCGGACGATTCTCCCCAGCACTGAGCGCTGGGCGCAGCAATCGCAGTTCGCCCACACCTGCCTGCTGTACAAGCAGGTCGACGAGCGCACCAACGGGCCAGCCACCGCCGGGCAGCTCGACAGACAGCGCCGGGTAGCCCGTGTCAACGACCCGCCCACGGCTGCGTGCAAGCTGCGACGCCCGCCAAAGCGACGGGTGTATCTCCTCGGCGAGAACGGTAGAGGTGGACATTGCACATTCAAAAATACTGTATATTTATACAGTATCGTACACGCATTTTCGCGATAGTGAACTGACACTTTTATCGGAGCCGTTAGCCATGGATGCTCGCGTTCGCAAGGATAGGCATCCGATGCCGGAGGTCGCGGCGTTCATGGCGAAACTGCGCGCCGCCTTTGGTGACAAGTTGATTGACGATGCTGTTAGGCGCGGGAAAGAGGGAGAGCCGGTCTTTTTCGCATGCGAAAATGGTCGTGCTGTTGGAACAGCGATTGCCAGGAGCGAGAATACGTGGCTGGTCGACGAAGCGATTCGCGGTCGACGCTACTGCGATGGTTGCGACGGCAAATGTGTCGGCCTCGGAGTCCGCTGTAGTGAGTGGTTAAAGCGAGGCAATAAGGAGAAAGAGCAGTGAGATTTTTGGCATGCACTTTGTTGCTGCTCAGCACTATGTCGTCCGCGTTTGCAACTGAGAGATATACGGAGGTCTGGAATCCACCGGAGGCGAGGACGGCAGCTCTTCACTCGACGACTGTGCGTAAGCCAGTAAAACGTACTCGTGCCATGCAGCACCTCGTGAAAGCGCGAACTCATCGAACGCCGATGTCGGTGCCGGCGCCGAAGTTTGCGATGAAGCAGCACAACGCGACTGCGAAAGCCCCTGACATTACTGACATCCCCCGCCAGATAACGCCCGAGGGAAATGTGCTTCGCGTTGATTCACGCAACGCGTCGGCTGAGGTCACTCGCTGATGGAATCTGAGAGCTACAAAGGCTATAAGGCGTGGGGCCACGCCATCTTGCAGCAGGCAGACATCCTGCAGCCGGAGCGCTTTGCAGCAAGCGGAACCATCACGCAAAACAATAAGCTGGTTGAGGCTTCCGGCGTGCTGGGTTACTTCGATACCGAGGAAGACGCACAGCAAGCCGGGCTCGCTTGGGCTCGCGCGTGGGTGGACAGCCTCTCTTAGGCGTTGCGGGCGCGGTTTGCTTGGATGTCTGGAAGCGGCGCAGACGTAAGACTGCCGAGCAGGCTGCATATCCGTGTCCACGAGGAAAAGTGAAATGTCCGCCGGCGCACCTGATGTTTATACGTTCGGCGCGCTCGATTTCCTGGCACCTACTTCGTTACACGCTTAAATGCGGCATTGCTGGAGTGCCCCGACTCGTAGCCTGGAGCACAAGCGAAGTGGACCGCTAACTCGGAAGAAGACCGGCTTTACGATAGTTCTCGACCAGCGAATCGTAGACCGCGATATCGGAGCGCCCTCTAGCCATGAGTTGCGCGCCAGAAATGGCGGCGTAAATAGCGCGCGCGCGGCCTTCGCTTTCCTCTGGCTTCACTACACCGGCGGCAGTGAGCACTTTCGCCAGCCAGTTGATGTTCACATCGGCGAACGTCTGGACTTCCTTTTTGACCGTATCCGGCAGGTCGTCATATTCGGCGGCCATGAAGCTGCATAGGCACATGCGATTGTCGTTCTGCAGCGCCGTCCGGAAAGTGTCAGGGTAATCGCGCAAGCAGAGAATTGGGTCAGATGTGGCCGACAATCGCGCTTCGAGCATGGCTGCAAACTGCTCCGCATAGCGTTTAGCCACTTCGGCACCCAGGTCTGCCTTGCTGGGGAAGTGATGGTAGAGGCTGGCTGCCTTGATGCCGACCTCTGCCGCGATGTCACGGAAATTCAGCCCGCCGTACCCGTGCGCCCCCGCGACCCTCGTCGCGGCCGCCAGGATGTTCTCCCTTGAATTTGAGCTGCCTTCAGTTTTCACCGGTACTACCTCTTTTTAAAAAATACTGTTGACAGAGGCAATTCTATCCCATAAAGTCAAGCCTACCAAGTGGCAGGTAGCATCATTTGGCGATGAATAATCGGACAACGCGAGTTGTTTTTTTTATACCGAAGTAGGCTACCAAGTGGCAGGTAGCATGCCTCGGTAGCGATGGGTCCCCCTTACCCCTTAGGAACTCCACCATGTCATCCACGTCATCCACGTCATCCAAGCTTCAAGTCTTCACTTCGCCCTCGGCATTCCCCAACCCGCAGCGCCTGCGGCTGTTCATGCACGAGAAAGGCATCGCCGAGCTGTTCAACGAGACCGTCTATGACATGACGCCGGTCGGCGAGCAGCGTGGCTGGCGTCACTTGAAGATGAATCCGTGGGGCGAGACGCCGACCCTGCAACTGGCCGATGGCAGCTTCATTTCCGAGACGGCCGCCGTGGTTCGCTATCTCGACCAGACTTTCCCGGGCCGGAAGATTATGGGCGAGACTCCGCTGGAGCAGGGTCTTGACAACATGTGGGATAACCGCGTCTGGGTACACATCCTGTACCGAATCGTCACGGCCTTCCACGTGCTGCACACCGGCCTAGGGTTCAAGCTTGAACTGACGAAGAACGAGGCGTGGGGCGAGCACAGCCGCAAGGAAGCACTGGCCCATGCGGCACTGGTCAACCAGCACCTGTCGGATGGCCGCGAATGGCTGCTCGGCGGTGACGAGCCCACCTTCGCGGACATCACGCTGGCAACCGCAATCGCGTTTTCCAAGTTCCCGGTCAACGCCACCCCGCTCGACGAGCGTTTCGAATTCCTGGACGCGTATTGGAAGCGTTGGCAACAGCGCCCCAGTTTCAAGGCCGCCTACGCCGACCGACAAAGCGGTATTCCGGAGCTCGACAATCCGCAAGCCATGTAAGTCGATTTCCGTACCAGAGTCAGGTCGCTTTTTTTTGAGCAATTTTCCTACCATGTGGCCGGTAGGTTGTTTCGTAGCAACAAGATTCCCCCTCAACTTTAGGAGCCGCACCATGTCATCCACGTCGTCCAAACTTCAAGTCTTCACCTCGCCCTCGGCTTTCCCCAATCCGCAGCGACTGCGGCTCTTCATGTACGAGAAAGGCATCGCCGAGCAGTTCGATGAGACCGTCTACGACATGACGCCGGTTGGCGAACAGCGCGGCTGGCGTCATTTGAAGATGAATCCGTGGGGCGAAACCCCGACCCTCCGGCTGGCCGACGGCAGCTTCATTTCCGAGACAGCCGCCGTGGTTCGCTATCTCGACCAGACTTTCCCGGGCCGGAAGATTATGGGCGAGACCCCGCTGGAGCAGGGTCTCGACAACATGTGGGACAACCGCATCTGGGTGCACATCCTGTACCGAATCGTTACGGCTTTCCATGTGCTGCACACCGGCCTGGGCTTCAAGCTTGAACTGACGAAAAACGAGGCGTGGGGCGAGCACAGCCGCAAGGAAGCAATCGCCCATGCGGCGCTGGTCAACACGCACCTCTCAGACGGCCGCGAATGGCTGCTCGGCGGTGACGAGCCCACCTTCGCCGATATCACGCTGGCAACCGCAATCGCGTTCTCCAAGTTCCCGGTCAACGCTACCCCGCTCGACGAGCGTTTCGAGTTCCTGGACGCGTACTGGAAGCGCTGGCAACAGCGCCCCAGCTTCAAGGCTGCCTATGCCGACCGGCAAAGCGGCATTCCGGAGCTGGACAATCCGCAAGGAAAGTAAGGAAAACAGCTGGCCAGGAGCTCTCAGGAATAGGTCGCAAAGAAATTTCTTCGATTAGTCATCCTAATTCAGAGACGCTCCAGCCAGTGCGTTTGGTATGAGCTGTCGACGCGCCGCATATTTCAGCAGGCGCGATTTTTTCTGATATTCGCACATGGACAGGGAGTCTCCCATGCAAACGAAACGTTTGTTCTTACCTGGCAAAATCGGCGCCATTCCTGTGGCGAACCGTATTGTCATGTCGCCGCTGACGCGAGCACGTGCCGATATGGAAGGTAAACAGACGGCGCTTGCCGTCGACTATTACAGACAGAGAGCATCCGCAGGGCTGATTATCACCGAAGCGACCAACATCTCTCGCCAGGGCCGGGGCTACGCCTTTACACCCGGCATCTATACGGATGAGCACGTAGCCGCCTGGCGACCAGTGACGGATGCCGTACACGAGGCAGGTGGCCGCATCGTGCTCCAGTTGTGGCACGTAGGGCGAATCTCGCATAACAGTTTGCAGGCGTACGGCAATGCGCCCGTCGCGCCATCTGCAATTCGCGCCGGCCAGACGACCTACACCGAGTCGGGAATGCAGCAACCGTCAGACCCAAGAGCGTTGAGCATCGACGAAATTCCTGGCTTGATTGACGACTACCGAAATGCTGCTATTAAGGCAAGATTGGCTGGCTTTGACGGCGTGGAAGTGCATTCGGCCAACTGTTACCTTCTCGAACAATTTATTCGTGACAGCACGAACAAGCGCGATGACGCGTACGGCGGTTCGGTGGAGAACCGCACACGCCTGACTTTCGAAGTTGCGCGCGCGATAGCCGACATCTGGGGAAGCGACCGCGTTGGGGTGCGACTGTCACCGCTGACAATGTCTGCCGGCGATACGCCGCTCGATAGCGACCCGCAGGGTACGTATGGTTACCTGGCCGACCGACTGGGGACGCTAGGGTTGGCTTACCTTCACTGCATTGAAGGGCAGACTCGTGGCGATAACGCGAAAGATGCGTTCGACTTTCAGGCGTTACGCCGTGCGTTCGGCGGCCAGTACATCGCGAACAATGGCTATGACCGAGAAAAAGCGATTCAGGCAGTGAAGGATGGCCACGCAGACATGGTGGCTTTCGGGCGTCCTTTCATTGCCAACCCTGACCTACCGGAGCGGCTGCGCCTGAACGCACCGCTGGCCGTTGCACTACCGGAGACTTTTTACGGTGGTGGTGCGCGTGGCTACACTGATTTTCCAACCCTCGACCAACAAACGTCCGTCATGTAGAGACATTGCATATGGTTCCAGGGCAGACGCAGTTCGGCGTCAACGTTTTCTGTGAATCGCCACTCTACCACCTCGGCCGGATACTCATCCGGCCGCTCCCTAGCTGGCAATTCCGTGACAATCACTCGGATTATTGATGTCTTTGCGGTCAGTCGGACGACGGCGTCAGGCATCACGAGCACAACCTTGACCATGTTCTGAGCCGACCTACAATCAAGCGTAACGCAGCTCCTTCCCCGACACCATGAAAATGCCGCTTCGGCAGGACTTACGCGCGCAGTCCGAGTTGCTCGCATCCCCCGTCATTTCACAACTTGTTTCCAAGCACGCAACTGGCGACTGGATGTCCGTCGCGCACACCGTCGAATCAGTCCAAATGTGGTTACAGTCAAGCAAACGCGATGAAGATTTGACACGGCGGGTTATGGTCGCAACTCGGGCGCGCGAACTCGCTCATCACATTGAATCGGAGCTCCACTTGGTATTGAACGGGAGCGTCGTTGCATCTATGTTTGACGAAAATCTGCGCCTTGACTTCAGTTCGGCAGTCGCTCGCGACATCTATCAGCGCTGCTTGAATTTTCTGCTCAGTACTCGGTGGTATCTGTAATTAGTCGTGGTACTTGCGTCGGTCGCTATACAGTCCGAATCGGAAGCCCCGTGGCCGGTCGATATGTTCGCCCGGTTCAGTGAAGGCATGTCGACCATGCTTGTCGATGAACTTGAAGTGACCGAAGTCGTACCACTGTTCGCCCGCTTCAGGCAACTATCAAGAGTGTAAGAACACTCGAAGAGTCGCCGCGTCGGCGTCAAGTCTAGCGCCTATCGACGTATCCCGGTGTGTCTGTGGAATAGCGCGCGGCCATCCATTGCGTCAACATAGGATTTCGGGCTTTTATATGCGCCACGTCTATCTTGACCACAACATCGTCACGCGGCTCGCCGTCGAGCGGAGTGCTGTTCACGCCAGGAGGGAACACGAAGCAGTTCAGCGGCTTCTGACCGATGGCGACGTAAGATTCGTTCTGTCGGCGGTAAGCCTATATGAAATAGCCAAGTCGACAATTGAGATGCATGTAGCTGACTCCATTGACCTATTGAGAGAGTTGTCGCCTCTTTGGCTCAGCAACCCAGTTTATCTGCAGAAGAAAGAGCTAGAGCGGCACATCGCTGGGCAACTTCGACGTCGGGTACCTTCGCCATTCAACCCGATGAATCGCATCATGGCGCAACTTTGGTCGACCTCGCGATTTCTTCGCTACTGCCGATAACGATATCCAAGCGACCTTCCAATACATCAGAGCCTGCTGGAATCGATGCCCATGTGTAGCGGTCCGTTCTTGCCGTGAACTGTGACGTGCGATGTAGGTGTTGATGCGCCTGGCGCAGCAGTTTGTGGCGACAGGCATCATGCTGGCTGAGGCGGTTCGAATTGTCCCTGGAAACGCTGATTTGTGTCTCCTGGAATGCACGTCGCCCCAGGACCCGCAGGTATTTTCGGCCAAGCGGAACGGCGACCAAGGATGGAAGGTTCGTCCAGGCATCAGGAGTCTTGGCGGCCGTCGACCCCGCTGTCGACGCCGAGAATATTGGTCTGGATTGGGCCCATGCGTGGGTGGACAGCCACGGGTAAAGTGTCGAGGACGACAAGCGCAAGGAGTGACGGACTATGGACGAGTTGCTTGGAATAATCTGGGACCACCTCGTGTCCGGAGTCAACGCTGGCGAGAAGCGCTCGGCATTTACGATGATGCAGGTTGCGACCATCGGACTCAACGGTCTGCCTGGCGTGAGAACGGTCGTCATGCGGCGAGCCGACAGGGAAAACTCGCTGCTCGCGTTCCATACCGACTTGCGGTCGGAAAAGGTTCGGGAAATCGAGAAAGAGCCACATGTCGGCATCGTTGTTGGCGACTGGCCCGCGGGTATCCAGATTCGGCTCGATGGGCTTGCGCGCGTGGTCGAGGACCGCAATGAGCGACTGGTTATCTGGAATTCGAGCCGGCCGCGGACTCTCACACTCTATCGCGTCCCGTTAGTCCCTGGTACCGCGATAGAAACCCCCGAAGATGCTCGCCCCTCATCGCCTACTCCTGGACCGCTGGAAGGCTTCGAAAATTTCTGCGTTGTTGATGTTCACATCCAGAAAATTGACTTCCTTGATGTCTCGGGGAAAACGCATCGTCGAGCCCAGTTCTCGCTTGAACGAGGTCAGTGGCAAGCGACGTGGGTTGCGCCTTGATTCTGAGTTGCTTCCTCATGTTTTGACTCGCACCGGAATTTATCCGTCTACTGGTTTAGACCCCAGCAATAGTATGTTCACCAGCCGCTTGGCGCTTTGTTGCCAGTCAGGGGCCGAAGCCACATTCGATACTCCGACCAGTGCGCGAAGCAGGTCCAGTGGCTCAATGTCTGACCGCACGTCCCCACTCTCGACCGCCCGGCCTACCAGCGTCCCGATTGCAGCCATGATTTGCTTTCCCGAGCACTCAAATAGCTCGGACGTCGCTCCTCCGACGATGGAGTTCAGCGCAGGGGCGATGATTTTCTTCGTCGCAATGTAGTCCACGAATAGCAGCATCCATGCTCGCAGCGCTTCACGCGCGGGTAATGGCGCCGCCAGGAATGGCGTGAGCACGAGTGGCGCGAGCATCGTGATTGGCGCGGGTATTGAAACGACGCCGGAGAGCGCCACATCCGGAAAATCCGACCGCAGAGTACTTTCGAATGAAAACTAGCCCGATACGAATCGCCTTGATTGCAACGACGCTGGTCTTCGCAACGGCAGGCACGGCAAACGCCGCGGGCTGCCTCAAGGGCGCGGTGGTAGGTGGGGTCGCCGGGCATTACGCCGGGCACCACGCTGTCGTTGGTGCGGTCGGTGGCTGCATGGTCGGCAAGCACCTTGCGAAGCAGCACGCTCAATAGCAAGCCGCGCAACGTCAGGCAGCACAGGCGCAATAAAACGTCGTCGGTTTGGTGTACCCGGTGGAACCAGAGAATTGCTGGTCCACCGGGCATCTGACAACTACGTTCAGGTCGTTAACTCGGCGCCGGACTCGACTGTGGCCACCGGAGCGGGCACGGCCACGCTCTTGCGCGGCGCCTTCGTAGCCGGTACCTTCGCGCTCACGGCCTTCTTCGCAGTCGGGGCCTTCTTCGCAATCGCCTTCGTGACCGCCGGTTTCGCATCGGTCGCCGCACTGATGCCAACAATCAGAAACTTCGCCCGGTCTTTGGCACCAGATAGCCACGCCGGAGCCGGCCCGCGTCCGCTCCAAGTTGCGCCCGACTTCGGGTCGCGATACTTAGCCGGCTGCGGACCTTTCGGCTGACCCTTGGTAGAGGTCGCACCAACTGCCTTCGAGGCCTTCTTCACCGCAGCCTTCGTCTTGCTCACAACAGCTGCGTTTGTCGCAACAGTTGCTTCAACACCACATGCAATCAGGAACTTACTCCTGTCCTTGGCTTCGGCAATCCACACCGGCGCGCGGCCGCGGCCACTCCACGTCGCGCCCGACTTTGGGTCCTGGTACATCGCCGGCCGCGGCCCACGGACATAGTTGTCAGCAGCCTTCGCTTTGCTACCAGAAGCCGGTTTCGTTGCCGCTGTACTTCCATCAACCA
>Ga0302228_10002330_pt1 | contig 12982 bp, 10 predicted proteins | sample II_Palsa_N1_2_FD_193519 | JGI IMG/M metagenome (GOLD analysis project Ga0302228, IMG submission 193519) | Peat permafrost microbial communities from Stordalen Mire near Abisko, Sweden - II_Palsa_N1_2 | ecosystem: Environmental > Terrestrial > Soil > Palsa > Peat permafrost | place: Sweden...
CCGCCCGCCAGGAGCCAGTAAGGGATTAATGAGCGGCTGCACTAGCGTCCACGCTAGCAGCGGCAACTACGGACCGTATCTGCCGCATCTGCTAACTCTGTGCCGTCGGCCCGGCACGGGAGACACAGCTGTCCCCGCACCGGTCCAAGATCGGCCGTGGCCATGTTTGCTCCATGTTTGCTCGGATGTCCCGGTACGGCCCGGTAGTGGGCGGCACCACGCGGCAGCCGGTCTCCTGGTTTGCCGTACAGCCCGGCACGTCATAGCTTGAGCCCGCACGCGCGCCGCTAGCTCAACTGGTTAGAGCAGCAGACTCTTAATCTGCGGGCACATCGGTCTAGTTACCGGGTTCTCCCGGTGATTTAGATGACCACTACCTGCGCCTCGGTCCTGGCCGGCAGGTAGCGGAACGACGCCTATGGCGCGCCCCTGATTCGCTACCCAGATCCACACCAGACGACCAGGCGCCTCGTAGCCTCGTGATCCGGCGCGTAACCGGCCTAGGTACATGACAGGTCAATCACCGGCCCACGACAGGTACATGACTGGCTCTCAAACAGAGAGCCAGGCGCAGATGTGAGGACCCGGCTAACAGGTGATGTGAGCATCACGTGCCTCTGAAGTGAAGATCCAGCTAGCGGCGGACAGCGCAAGGTTCGTCCTCACGCTGAACGCCGACCCCGGGAACGCCTGGCGTTACAATCCTTCCGAAGCCTGCCGCAACGCCCGCAACTCGCGGGTGGCGTTCGGAGGGATCATCGCTCCGGACTACTGCTGTCGCCCTTCGGCAGATCACTGTCGTACTCGGTCAGGGCTACGAACCGGGCACCGTAGAACGTGGCCTATCCGGCAGGATGGCGGCCGAACCCCAGCCCACGGCGAACTAGACGTCACCTATCCCGCTCGCTGATGGGTGCCGCAGTACTGGCGGAGAGCACTTATTCGGATCGTGCGGTATTCCCTGGGGCGGGGGTGCGGTTTTGTTCGTGAGATGCGCCGCACTTGCTTGTCAGGGGTGACCGCATCTCCGTGGTGGTGAAGTCACCGTTCGTGAGCTTTGACCGCGCCTAGTGTCTTGCAGTGGACCCCTTCGGCCAGCACTGACACCAGGCCCGCCGTGGTCGGGACAGCCCCGCGGAACCCTCAGCCAATGCCGATCTGGAAAGCTGACGTCTTGCCATCCCGGCCCGTCAGCGCTTTGCTGAGCGTCCTTAGAGGCGGGCAATCGCCTCGCGCAACGGGTCAAGACCCATAGCGCCCAGGCTGAGCGCCTTGGCGTGAAAGTCCTTGAGGCTCAGGGCTCCTGCGGCCCGTGCCATGACATCCTGCCTGGCCTGTAGCCAGATCCGTTCACCAAGCTTGTATGAAGGGGCCTGACCCGGCATGCCGAGACAGCGGCGTAGCTCGGAGCGCAGTTGCCGTTCATCCCAGCTGGAGTGGGCACGCAGGATCTCCCAGGCGATCTCGGCATTCCAGCGCTCGCCCTCGCGCCAGCCGTTGCCCTTCGGGACATCCAGTTCCAGGTGCACCCCGATGTCCAGGGGCACTTGGGCGGCGAGCAGCTGCTGACTGTCGAGCATCCCGAGATATGCCCCCGGGTCGTCCAGGTATCCAAGCTCTCGCATGAGCCGCTCGGCGTAGAGCGCCCAGCCCTCGCCGTGGCCGGATACCCAGGACATGCGCTGCCAGCGGTTCAGGCTCTCCCGCTGCGCCATGGCGTGCGATATCTGCAGGTGACCGGGAACGCCCTCGTGGTAGACGACCGTGACCTCCTTCCAGGTGGAGAAGGCCTCGACGCCGTCCGGCACCGACCAGCACATCCGCCCGGGCCGGGACCAGTCTTCGGAGGGCTCGGTGTAGTACATCCCTCCGTCGCTGGTGGATGCGATCACGGCCTCGATCCGGTGCGCGGGCTGCGGGATGTCGAAGTGCGTCCCGTGCAGCTCCGAAATAGTGCGCTCGGCCGTGGCCTGCATCCAGGCACGGAAGTTCTCACGCCCTTCGACGCGCCGGGCCGGGTCTTCGTCCAGGATCGCCATGGCGTCATGCACGGTGGCCCCGGGCCGGATCAGGTTACTGACCCGTGCCATCTCGGCCCGTAGCCGGGCGAGCTCCTCCCAGCTCCAGGCGTAGGCCTCCCGCAGATCCACGTCGGCGCCGAGATAGTACCGCGATGCCCGGGCGTAGACCTCAGGCCCGCAGGCATCCTTCTCCCTGGCCAGCGGCATCAGCTCGCGTTCGAGGAAGACGCCAAGCTCGGCCGTGGCGGCCGTGGCCGCGCGGGCGGCCACGCCCAGCTCCGCACGCAGCGAGCCCGGGACTGCGGTCAGCCGCCCGGCCAGTGCTGAGTAGAAGGAATCTCCCGGCTTGGCCCAGGCCGCGCACTGCGCGGCGGCCTCCTCGACCTGCCGCCTGGCGGCGGAGCGGCCGTTCCTGGCCGCGTCGAGCAGGGTCACGGACAACTGGCGGTAAGCCCGCGGCACCGCGGCCATCCGCCTGGTGATGGCGGCCGCGGCCTCCTCGCCCTGCGTGGGCATCAGGTCGAAGACCTCGCGCACCGTCTGCACCCAGCTGTTGATGGTGTTGAGCTCGCTGGTGGTGTCCCCGGCGTCGTAGCGCTCCACAGCCAGTGCCAGGCGCTCGCGCATCGCGGCACGCGCGACCTGCTCGCGCGGCTGCGGGGCTTCGGCCGCGTCAAGGGCCGCGAGGGTTGAGCGATCCAGCCCGGCCCGTTCGGCGAACCCGTCAGCACTGAGATCCGCCAGCTCGTGGTCGTGCCACGCGATCCCGGCGTGAGTGGCGTAGCACGGGTCCAGGGCGGCGGCCCGCTCCACGTACTCCGCCGCGATGTCGTCAACCGAAGGCATACCTGAAACCTAGCCCCTGGCACCGCGTCGCGCCGGATGGCTGTGCCAGCAATCCGGTTGCGAGCCAATGCCGCTGCACATGCCCGCGCGTCAGGTGCGAGCCAGCGGCTCCAGCCTTTGGCATCAGGACCTGACCGCGGACCAGCTCACCCCACCAGGCGCGTTCACTTCTCAGATCCCACATCTCGCGAACAAAATCAGGGGGTGCTTACCCGTTCGGCGATGTAGGCGGTCCAGTCGCGGCGGATGCGGCTGGCCCAGTTGACGGCGGTCGGGATGTGGACGCCGAGCAGGCTGGCCAGTACCGCGGGGGGCAGGTCGGATGCCCATGCGGCGAGCGCGGAGTTGCGGGCTTGCCGGGGCTGGGGCTCCACAGAGACGGACCAGTCGGCGACGCAACGAACGGGAAACAGTACGTGTCTCCTTGTGCTTTTTGTGACGCGCTCGCGGGCTTGAGGCGGTTTTGTCGGTGCCCGAGCCTAGAGTTCCCCCATGACCGCGCCTCGGGAGCATGTGATCCGCGACTACCTCGCGGAACGGCTTCACCTTCTGGAGCCAGGACTGCGGCTGCACTCGACCGAGTTCCGTTTGCAGAACTCGGTCGGCACGAGAGGCTACATCGACATCCTCGCTCGTGACGAGAACCAGATGTGGGTGATCATCGAGGTCAAGCTGGAAAAGAAGCAGTCGCGCGAGGCGGTAACCGAGATCGCGAAGTATGTCGAGCTGCTGGCTAGAGACAGGCACGTCGCGACTGACCGAATCAGGGTGATCATCGCGTCGGCGGACTGGACTGAACTGCTCGCTCCGGTCAGCCTCGTCGCCCGCGAGCTGAGCACAAACGTACGGGGTTACAAGTTCGCAGTGAAAGCTGACGGGACGGTGGCGCATGTCCGCCCCGTGGAGCTGCTATCGCCTCCAGCTGAGCGCTTCATCACGCCGATCCACATAATCTACTTCTTCACGACTGCGCAGGGGCGCGAGCAGTGGTGGTCGTCGATAAAAGCGGTAGCGGCAGCAGTAGGCGCGCCGGACCTGCTCGGCGCCCTCTTCGACCGGGTAGGCAACTACGACAATGTGGCTGCGCATTACGGGCTCTATTTGGGGATCGGCAACGTGGACCCAGCCGCGATCGCTGAGGGGATCGCCGGCCCTTACAGCGGACCAGAGCCGTTCGCGCACGAGTACCCTGCCGAGTACCAGGCCCTTTGCTGCATCACGCGAGAAATTCACAGCGGAACGACCACGTGGGCCGTCGCCGACATTGAGTCCGCGGTTCCTGGCGACCTCTACAAGGTTGCCAACGATCCCGACTGGCAAATCGTTGGCTACCTGGGGGCGGGTGTGTTCGAGGAGACGAGCGCCCACGAGGAAGAGGACCTCCGTCGCTTCCTGTCCGGAGACGATCTCGGCCAGAGCCAGATGATGTTCGAAGGTTCGGCCAATCCTCGCATACAGAAACGGTGGGAGTCGTTCTGCGAACAGGCAACCGCAAGCCTTTCTGGAAACCCGGAGTGGAGCATCCTGGTCCCGGCCTGGTTGGAGCACGCCGCGGAATACCCCGGTGACGTCAACGTACGGCTCAAGGTCCACAACCCGTGTGACCTGGTCCAAACCATCGTCTATGGCTGGCCGAACAGGGTGCTCAAATACATGCCCCTGGTAGAGGGCCGGGCGAGCCGTCCTGGAGTAGGCGAGATCTTCCTGGTCGGCGAGCTCTGCTGGGACGGCCGATCCGGCAAGAACGTCCCTGAGCACATAGGCGAGGCCTATCGCGAACCGCTTGACTGGCTCATGGCCCAGCACGAGGGCACAACCTGGATCTTCGACAGGATGCTGTTCAAGCGGATGGGCCTGCGCTATATCCTCCATGAGGTTGTCGTGGATCTGCCGCCATCCGAGCCTGGGGCACTGATCCCGCGGGAATGGACGATATGGACCGTTGAGGAGGGAAAGGCGAGACGTGTCACGACCAGGAACCTGGATGAGTACTTCGCAGTACTCGCCGAACTGAGCCGCGACGGAGTCATCCGCAGCGTGGACGACTACCTTGCCGCCAACCCCGGACAGGTCGAAGCTGCGATCAGGAACCTCGTGTGCGACATCATCATGCCGCCGTCGTGGTACGAGGAAGCAAGCGACTGGCTGTAGTGCACAGGGTCTGCCGTTCGGCAAGCCTGGGCCACCCGAACGACGCACGCGAGCCAAGACGCGCAACCAGCGCGACCTGTCCGTGGCCGTCCGTGGAGAACCAACGGTTGCACCGACCGTCCTAGGGGCACGCACGCCGTCCGCCATACGTCCGTGGATCCCTGGATACAACGGCACGCACCGTCACAAGACGGCACACCTTGGCAAAGAGACGAAACAGCCCGCTAGCCAAGAAAATCCAGCTAGCGGGCATATTCGCAGGTGGTGGCAGGTGTTGCGGCAGGTGTTGGGTTCGAACCAACGTAGGCTGAGCCGACGGTTTTACAGCCCTATCCTCCTACCCGAGTCTGGGGCCGCTGACCAGCACATACGCCGTCCGAGGCGCGTTTGCGGGCCCCCGCCGTCCGCTATGCGTCCGTGGACGCCGGGTTCCGGGGGCCGTGCGGCCCACGGACGAGCACGGACCAGCCCACGGACGGGGGCAGAAAAGGCCACGGACGGGGGCAGTGGGAGCGGTTATGCGGACCGCTCTCACCCGGATTCCCGCCCTGACCTGCCATTTCAGGATGCCTGCTCTATGTCGCCGTCGCCCTCGTCACCGAGGTCTTGCTCGGTGTCCCGGTGCCGAGGGCCTCGTTGTTCCGTGCCTGCTTCGGCACCCCGGCCCAGATCTGGTCACGAGACGAGCACGACAAGCGCGAGCTGACGAAGGAGTTCGTGTTCTTCGCCCTGCTGCGCAAGGGCATCAACGCGGAACTGCCCGGAACCATCGAGGATCGATTATCGGGCACGGAGGGGCGTCGGGCGGGAACGGGTTTAGTTGCTGGTCGGTGGGACGTCGGGGAGGGCGAGGATTTCGATGTACTCGAAGGTGGCCACGCCGTGGGCGACGAACGGAAGGTCGGCCATCCGCTTCTGGGCTCCGGCTGTATGGTGTCGCTGAGTACCAGGATGGGGCCTGAGTGGTCGGCCTTGACGTAGAGGTCCTTCAGGGCGCCCTCCTGAAACCATCTGGCTGTGACCTCGCCCTCTTCGGGGAGGTACTGCTGGAAATCCTGGGTGGTGAGCGTTCCGATGGCAAGCACGTGCATGAAATTTCTCCCTTGGTTACTCGAGTGGTGCGGTCCGGTATCCCGGTAGTCGCCGGCTGCGCGTACGGAGGCGCCGCTCGGTCAGAGGACGATGTCAGCCAGGCGCTTGATGTCGTCGATGTCGTCGGTGCCCGTGTTGAAGATGAGGTCGTCGGCGCCGATGCCCTCGAATGAGGCGACCGCCTCCCGGACCTTCTGCGGCGTATCGCAGACCGCCGAGGCGACCAGGCCGGCGAAGTCGCCGGAGAAGCTGTAGTAGTCGTGCACGTTCTTCCGCCCCTGCTCGCCGTCGCCCAGGGCGTAGTAGACCAGCGCGACGAGCCGGGGCGAGCCGTCCCGGCCGGCCCGGCTCCAGGCGTCGCGGGCGGCATCGAAGAACGGGGCGGCCATCGGCGCCGACGGCGCGCCGCCGATGTAGCCCTCACCCCAGCGCGCCATCCGCTCCATCGCCGCGGGAGCCGTGCCGCCGAACAGCATGGGCAGCTGCCGCGTGCCGGCGGGCACCGCCGGGTTCGAGCCGCCGCCGACGGGCTCGCCGCTCCACACCTCGCGGAAGCGGGCCAGGTCCTGGTCGAACCGCTTGCCCCGGCCCGCCGCGCCGTATCCCTCGGCGACGAAATCGTCCGGCCGGAGGCCGACAGCAAGACCGACCGTCAGCCTGCCATTGGACACCCCGTCGATCCCGGCCAGCTCCTTCGCAAGCAGCGTCCCCGGCCACACCGGGCCGAGCAGGACGCCGCTGACCAGCTCGATCCTGCTGGTCACGGCCGCCGCGGCGGCTAGCGCGACGGTGTCGGAGACGCCTGGGTAAGCGTTCCGGCCGACCGTGGCGAGGCTGGTGAAGCCGGCGTCCTCGGCCTGCCGGGCCCAAGCCGGAAGGACGGCGGGGCGCATGTTGCGCACCTGGTTCGGCAGGCCCGTGGCAATTCTCATGATGATTCGATCTCCTCGGAAAAAATGCGCTCTCACGCTGGTTTCAAAGCGGGCCAGTCAGCCGGCCATCCCGGCGCTCCCGGCCGGTGCCACCGGCCGCCCGGCTAACCCGGGCACGCACCCGATCGCGGGCGCCGCGTCACCGGGGGCTGCGGACCAAGACGGTCCCGCCGATTTAAGGCCTCGATCCTGCCGGTTTCGACGTTCGCCCGAGCGCTAAGCTCGTCGAGCCTGGCCAGTTACCGCTCAGGCCCCCTGGCGTCCGGCGCCTGACATGACGCGTCAGCTTCGCCGCATCGGCGGTAGCCAGTCGGGTTGCCCGAGAGTCTTGGTAACGTCACCCTGAATGCTGTACTGCGTATTGGAGCTATGGTATCGTAGCTATTATGTAGAAGCTACAATAGCGTAGCTAGTCACGGGAGTCAAGCGGAGTGTCCACAGAGTCCAGCAGCGCGGCGGCGCCAGCCGAAGAACCGGGACCGCCGCGGCGTTCCACGGAAGCCGTGAAGGCCGCGAGCCTGGCCGCCGCCTATGAGCTGCTGACCGAGGCCGGCCTCAGCGGCGTCAGCTTCGACGAGGTGTCGCGCCGCTCGGGCGTCGCCAAGACCACGATCTACCGGTACTGGCCGACACGCTCAGCCCTGCTGTTCGACGCCGTCATGCAATTCGCCCCCCGGCTTCAGACGCCAGCCACCGGCAGGCTCCGGGGCGACCTGACCGCTCTGGCACTGGGCCTGGCTGAACGCCTGCAGACAGGCGGGTGGTCGTCCGCGATGCCCTCGATCATCGACGCCGCCGAGCGCGACAACGAGGTCGCCGAGCTTCAGTCGCGCACTCATGCCGGCATGATGTCGGGGTTCAGCACGATCGTGGCGCAGGCCCAGGCCCGCGGCGAGCTGGGCCCGGACTTCGATGTATCCGAACTCACGGCGGCGATCGCCGGGCCGATCTTTTACCGCCGGTGGTTTTCGCGGCAGGAGCTTGATGACGCCTTTGTTCGCGGCGTCGTCGAAAGGGCCCTCGGCCCGGATTCCAGCGGCCACGGCTAAATCCAGCCTGAACCCCGGCTTGCGGCTGGCCGCAAAGCCGGGCCTGGAGAGGCATGCCGAGGGCATCCGGCGGCGCCCTTGCAGACTCCGTCAACCTAGCTACGGTGCGGCTTTCCGTTTGCCGTGCCGGGGCCCTAGAGATACCGCCGGGGAGCGGCTGGCGGCGGTCCAGACGCAAAGGGACCACGCGTTCCCCGCGGACTTTCCAAGGGACGGCTGGCGCGGCGGCCGGAGTCATATGCCGATGCTGGACCCAAGGACCGAGTTGCCAGCGTACGAATAAGGAGCGCGCCAGCGCTATGCCGGCTTAAAGGCGACTCGCGAGCAGGCGCGCGGCGATGCGGACCGGGCGTTCGCACATATCACGCGCATCGGCCCGGCGATCCCGCTGGAGAGCCTGCGCCCGCTCACAGATGCCGGCCGCCGCAAGCTGCGCAGCGGCGACGGCACATTCGCGCGTCGCACAGGACGGTTCTGGGCGCAGTCCAGCAACGTTGCAAAGCTGCCCTCGAGTGCGTGCTTTTGCGATGCGCCGGAACAGCCGTGCCCTCTGCGGCGCGGCCCGGTAACCCGGGGAGTTCTGCTTGGCCGGCTGAGACATGAGGCGCTTCCGGTGCCGGTCCGTCGGCCGCGGGGACGGGCAAGGGCTGGTTGTCGTCCGCGTCCGGGGCCATGTCGACGACCCGCACGTTGGGCGCTCGTAGTGCGATCAGCGCGGCGATCACGAGGGCGATGCTGGCGCCGAGCAGTCCTCGCTGGAAGCCGAGCGTGAGCGCCTCCGACGGGCGGGCGTGCGTCGCGAGTAGCTGGTTGGTGCGGCCCGTGGCGAGCGAGACGAAGATCGCGAGCCCCAGCGCGCCCCCGAGCTGGAAGGAAGCGGTGATCAGCGACGCGGCGAGCCCGGCCTTGTCGGCCGGCACACCCCCGTTGGCGGCATTCTGAACGCCCACCAGCACCAGGCCCACGCCGGCCCCCATGATGATGATTCCCGGAAGGATATCCGGCGGGTAGGTGCCGTCCACCGGTACCCGGGAGAGCAGGAACACTCCCGCGGCGCCCAGCAGCGCGCCCGCGGCGATAAGCGGCCGGGTGCCGATCCTCGGGATCGCTTTCGTCGCCATTCCCGCTCCGACGGCGGCGCCCACCGTCACCGGCAGGTAAGCCAGGCCGGCCCGGATCGGCGAGTAGTGGAGCACTTCCTCCATGTAGAGCGTGACGAGGAAGAACATCGTGTAGAAGCCGGCCATCGCGAGAATCTGGGTGACGTCGGCCTCCCAAAGGCCCTTGATCTTGAACAGTGACAGAGGCACGAGCGGGTTGCTGTGGCGCTGCTCGTTGAACACGAACAGGGCGACAAGCGCGAGCGCGCCTGCGAGCTCCCCGAGGGTCCGGGCAGTGCCCCAGCCGACGGTGGGGGCGTTCACCAGTACGTAGACCAGGAGAAGCATGCCGCTCGTGATGAGGCCGGCGCCGACCGTGTCGAAGTCCCGCAGCGGGGGCGCCTTGGGCCGTTCCGCGTCGATGAGCCGGAACGACGCGACAAGGATGAACGCTACGACCGGGAGGTTGACGAAGAAAACCCACCGCCAGCTCACCTCGGACGTGAGCACGCCGCCGAAGACCGATCCGGCGGCGCCCGACACGGCGCCGACACCACCCCAGGCACCGAGTGCTTTGACCCGGTCGCCGCGGGTGTGGAAGGACGTCGTCAGGATGGAAAGCGCCGCGGGCGTCATCATCGCCGCGCCGACCCCCTGAACCAGCCTGCCCCCGATCAGCACCCCTTCGCTTGCGGCCAGACCGCACACGAGCGACGAGATCCCGAACAGCGCCGTCCCCGTGACAAGCAGGCGCCGCCGGCCGAGCAGATCAGCCGAGCGGCCGCCGAGCAGCAGGAACCCGCCGTAGGTGAGCAGGTACGCGCTCGCGACCCACTGCAGGCTCTGGACCGAGAAGCCCAGGTGAGCCCGGATCTCCGGGAGCGCGATATTCACGATGGACGCATCGAGAAGGTCGATGAACCCGACCGCGCACAGCAGGAGAAGGATGAGCTTGCCGCGACGCGTCCCGAGAAAAGACGGCGGGGCTGATGGTGCCGGTATAGCTGCCATGGCAGAGATGCCTCCAGATCGCTTCGGTTAGTTGTGTGGCTTACTGATCACGTCGGCGGCGACGTGTCAGCGCGGTCCCGGGATCACCGTGGGGCACCTGCGGCAGCGTGTCCCGGCGCGCGGGGCCCGGTCCTCGCGGCCGGCGGCGGCGCCGGGCTCGCGCGAGAGGGCGGCCAGCGCGCTCGCGGGAAGCTTGCACCGCAAGTCGCTGATAAGGGACGGACCCTGGGTTGCTTAGCTTTGCCGGGAGCAGGTTTGCGTGGGCCGAGGTCAGTGCTCGTCCGTGTATTTCTTCAGCCAGCCGGCGAATGTCAGCAGCTGCGGGTATTCTCGCCGCACCTGGGCGATGTCAGCCTCGAAGCCCTTTTCGCGGATCCAGCGGAACATGTCCGCGAACTCCTTCGGCATCATCTTCTTGGCCGCGAAGGCGGGAATCGGCGCGACCCAGGGCTTGTGCCCGGTGACGGTCTTGTAGGTCCTGATTATGTCGGCGATGTTCAGCTCGTCCCCGGCGAGCGGGATAACGCGTCCGGCGTAGCGCTCCGGGTCTTCGAGCGCGCGTGCGGCGAACCAGCCGATGTCGTAGGTGGCCACGAACTGGACGCGGTGCGAGACTCCCCAGTTCGCCCTGAACATTCCGAGGTACATTCCGCGCTGTACCGCCGGGACGCCCAGCGCGTCCATGAAGCCGACCGGGCGCAGGATCGTCGCCGGGAGTTTCAGGTCATGAATGTGCTGCTCGATCGCCCATTTGCTCTCGTAGTGGCCGAGGCCGCTGTTCCGCTCGGCCCCCTCGGCCGATGAGTAGACGAGGTGAGGGCTGCCCGATGCCTTTACCGCATCGGCGAACCGCTTCCCGTTTCGCTCCTCCGCCGCGGTGCCGCCCTTTTCCGTCCATTGCTGCACCGAGAACGCGGCGGAGACGCCTGCCAGCGCCGTCTTAAGCGAAGGCTCGTCTTCGAAGTCGCCCCTGACTAGCTCCGCGCCGCGCGCGGCCAGGCTCTTGGCCTTCGGTGATTCCAGGTTCCGCGTCAGAACCCGCACGTGAACCTTTTTCGCCGCCAGCAGGTGAGTGACCGTCGCGCCGCCCTGACTGCCGGTTCCGCCGGTAACAAGCACCACGTTTTCACTGGGCATGGGTTTCATCCCTTCTTGATGTACTGAGGAAAAGCGTGCCGGGGCACCGCGGGCGGTCTCCGGTCAGAAGGCTGAAGGCGGTGACTGGCCAGGCGCCTGCCCATGGGACTCTCCGCTGGCCGCCACGAGCGACATGCCTACCTGGTCGGGTTTCTGGAGGGGTTCGCTCGCCAGCAGTTCCGACTGGAACTTCTTGAACGACGGAAGGCCGGTGATGACGGCAGACGGATCGTCTTGAGAGGTCACCAGGTGAAGAAAGGTTTGCCCGTCCTCTTCAAGGAATACCCGGTAGGAAAGGCCAGGCACCGAAGCCGCCGTCAGCGCCGCGATGAACTCACCGAGGTTCTGCCTGTTCTGCGCGACGTACTCCGGCTTCACCGTGTACCGGTGGCGTGTGATGATCATCTGGTTGTCCTCGCGATTCAGGCTTGGGCTGGCGGGCGAGGCACAGACGTGCGGCGCCCCTGCCTCGTTAGCTGGAAGCCGCGCTCCACTGCTTGGCGCACTCGAGCACGAAGTCACGGTACGAGCGCGGGCTGCGGCCAAGACGCTGGCGCAAGCGCTCGAGTCCGGCGGCGGTCGATACGGGGCCGTCCTCCTGGAAGTGCTTCATCATGTACTTGAAGTCATAGGCCATCCAGTTGGGGGCGTAGGCCCGCAGGCTCTGGATCCACTGGTCGAGGTCGTCGCCGACGTATCTGACCGGGCGGCCAAGCGCCTCGCTCCACAGTTCCGCGCCGGTTTCCCCGGTCAGGACGTCCTCGGCGACCACCTCGTAGGTTTCCGGGCCGAGCGCTTCCCTGGCGGCCAGCCGGCGCTGGATTTCGAGCACGGCCACCTCGGCGATGTCGCGGACATCGGTAAAGGAAACGCCCTTGTGCCCGATCGGGAACGGGAACACGCCGTGGCCGAGAGCGTCCTTAACGCCGGGGCTCTGCATGTACGCGTTCGGGCGCAGTACGGTCACCGGCATGTTGTATTCCGCGATCACGCGCTCGGCGGCGAACTTTGACGCGAAGTGCGGGACGTCCGCGGTTTCCCCGACCCGGAACACGGACAAGTAGGCGATTGCCTTGATCTTCGCCTCGCGGCAAAGGTTGAGAGCGGAAATCGTGACGTTCAGCTCATCCGGCACGACCGGACTCAGAAGGAACACCGCCTCGACGCCGTCCATCGCGGCCCGCAGCGCGTCCACGTCGAGCAGCTCGCCCTTGAACGGGGTGACGCCCGGCGCGAACGTCACCTTCTCCGGTGAGCGCGTGAACGCCCGAACGTCCAGTCCCGCCGCAACGAGCCGCGGCACGACAACGGAGCCGACGGTGCCGGTGGCGCCCGTGACGAGAACACTCATGTTTTTCCTCCGGTCTTGGCGTACCGCGTGTTGAAGCGACGGTATCGAAGCTACGATATTGAAGCTACAGTATCGTAGCTAGCAACGGCGAGTCAAACGGAGCGTCCGCAAAGTCCCGCAGCGCGGGGACACGCCATCCAAGAGACCGGAAGCCGCTGCGGCGTGGGCGTGACGCCCCAGGCGCCCCCTCATCAGGCGAATTCAAGCCCTTACCGGACACCGCTGGTTGGCGGCATCCGCCTGCCCGTCGATGCAGTGCGCGTAGATCTTGAGCAGGACCGCGACGCCGTGC
>Ga0302228_10002332_pt1 | contig 12969 bp, 15 predicted proteins | sample II_Palsa_N1_2_FD_193519 | JGI IMG/M metagenome (GOLD analysis project Ga0302228, IMG submission 193519) | Peat permafrost microbial communities from Stordalen Mire near Abisko, Sweden - II_Palsa_N1_2 | ecosystem: Environmental > Terrestrial > Soil > Palsa > Peat permafrost | place: Sweden...
TCAATATTGGAGACGACATATGGCTACCGTTGGCGGGCAAATCTCGCACGTGCCGATGACGCACGATGAGAAGCGGGTGATCTTCGCATCGTCGCTAGGCACGGTTTTCGAGTGGTACGACTTCTACCTGGCCGGCTCACTCGCGATCTACATTAGCAAGAGCTTTTTCTCCGGGGTCAATCCCACCGCAGCCTTCATCTTTACGCTGCTCAGCTTCGCGGCAGGCTTCGCCGTGCGGCCGTTCGGCGCGATTGTGTTCGGGCGTCTCGGCGATATGGTCGGGCGCAAGTACACGTTCCTGATCACCATCGTGATCATGGGCGTCTCGACTTTCCTGGTCGGTTTTCTGCCCGGATACGCGGCGATCGGCATGGCTTCGCCGGTGATCTTCATCGCGATGCGGCTGCTGCAGGGCCTCGCGCTCGGCGGCGAGTACGGCGGCGCGGCGACATACGTCGCGGAACACGCACCGGCTGGCCGGCGCGGCTTCTACACTGCCTGGATCCAGACGACGGCCACGCTCGGCCTGTTCCTGTCGTTGCTCGTGATTCTCGGCGTGCGGACGTCGATCGGCGAGGACGCGTTCGGCGTCTGGGGATGGCGCGTGCCGTTCATTGCATCGATCATCCTGCTGGCGGTCTCGGTGTGGATCCGCTTGAAACTGCATGAATCGCCGGCATTCGAGCGCATCAAGTCGGAAGGCAAGACCTCCAAGGCGCCGCTGACCGAAGCATTCGGCCAATGGAAGAACCTGAAGATCGTGATTCTCGCGCTCATCGGGCTGACGGCCGGCCAGGCCGTGGTCTGGTACACGGGGCAGTTCTACACGCTGTTCTTCCTGACGCAGACGCTCAAGGTTGCCGGTTCGAGCGCCAACATCCTGATTGCGCTGGCTCTGCTGATCGGCACGCCGTTCTTCCTGTTCTTCGGCTCGCTGTCGGACCGGATCGGCCGCAAGCCGATCATCATGGCCGGCCTGCTGATCGCCGCGTTGACGTACTTCCCGCTGTTCAAGGCGCTCACGCACTTCACCAACCCGGCGCTCGAAGCCGCGACGCAAAAGTCGCCGATCGTGGTGATCGCCAATCCGGATGAGTGTTCGTTCCAGTTCAACCCGGTGGGTACGGCGAAGTTCACCTCGTCGTGCGACATTGCGAAGAGCGCGCTGTCGAAGGCGGGCTTGAACTACGACAACGTTGCGGCGCCGGCCGGCACCCTCGCGCAGATCAAGGTGGGCGATACGGTGATCAACACGTTCGACGGCAAGGCGGCGGACGCGAAGGCGCAGGGCAAGGCATTCGACGAGTCGCTCGGCTCGACGCTCAAGGCCGCCGGCTATCCGGCCAAGGCCGATCCGTCGCAGATCAACTGGCCGATGAGCGTGGTGATCCTGACCATCATGATGATCTACGTGACAATGGTGTATGGGCCGATTGCGGCGATGCTGGTGGAGATGTTCCCGACGCGGATCCGCTATACGTCGATGTCGCTGCCGTATCACATCGGCAATGGCTGGTTCGGCGGGTTCCTGCCGGCTACCGCGTTCGCCATCGTGGCGGCGAAGGGCAATATCTACTCGGGGCTGTGGTATCCGATTGTGATCGCGCTCATCACGTTTGTGATCGGTGTGCTGTTCGTCAAGGAAACCAAGGACTCGGATATTTACGCGAAGGATTGAGGCTTGCGCCTCCCGCCGCCGGGTCCGGTTAGGGTCTCGGCGGTGAAGGGTGAAAATGTTGGGCGGCAGGGGTTGACAGCTCCCGCCGCCATCTTCATAATCTCGCTTCTTCTTTAGGCGAATTAGCTCAGCCGGTTAGAGCGACGGAATCATAATCCGCAGGTCCGGGGTTCGAATCCCTGATTCGCCACCAATACCTTAAAGCCCTGATTTTTCAGGGCTTTTTCATTTCCGGCGACAAGTCGGGGGTCCAAAGCGGTGGTCCACTCTTACTGAGTGAGCCCATGCGCCTTGCCTCGCATCTCCGCCGTTCCCGACACGGCGTCTATTCGTTTCGCCTCGTCCTCCCCGCATCGCTCCGAGCCGTCCTCGGCCAAACCGAGATCAAACGCTCCCTCGGCACCAAGAGCCCCGTCGTCGCGCGTCTCCTGGCCTACGAGCTCTCGGCTAGAATGCTTCCGATCATCGAAGACGCGAGGCGATTTGTGGCGCAATTTGATCCCAACAACATCGACGCGCAATCCATCCGCCGACTGATCGTCGAAGGGTTGCGCATCGGCGCGGACGGCTCCGTTTCTGCTGACCGCCTGGAAACGACACCGGGCCGCGAGGCCGAAGAGCTGCGCGAGTTCACAACGATGGTTGAGCGCACGCGAGCCCGGACTCATCTTCGGGCGACAGGCGAAGCGAGCGCCGCGCAAATCGCCGAGCGCGACGAGCTGGCCGCCGCGATCGGGCTTGCCCCGCGCGCACCGTCCGTCGATGTGCCGCAGAAGCTCGACGAAGCGATTGCCGCGTGGCTATCGCACCTCGGCTCCCTGGCGGGCTCGACGCGCAAGGCTTACGCGACGGCCCTAGCTGGACTCGCGAGGGTTGTGGGCGGTCCGGACGCGATGACGCACACAATCACGCGTGGCCAATGCATCCGCTATGCTGAGGGATTGTTGGCGCAGACGGCCAACGGCAAATCGCTCAATCCGAAGACTGTCCGCGCGCAAATCAACGCCTCGGAGCTTTTCCTCAAATGGGCAATCGGCAACGGACGGCATCCGGGGCCGAACCCGCTCGAAGGCGTCGCGCGCCCCTCGCCGACGCGAAGCGACGAAGGCGGCGCAGAGGCGTTCACGCTCGATGAACTGCGCCTGATCTTTGAGCCTGAGCGCTACAACAAGGCCAAGAGGCCGCATCAGTTTTGGGCTCCCCTGATCGCCTTGTTCACCGGTGCACGCGCCAACGAGATTGCGCAGCTTCGATTGTCCGATCTCGCCGAGGTCGACGGACTTGCTTGCATCTGCATCGACCACGACCCGCGCGGCGAGAATCCGACGCGCACTAAAAATCCGGATTCCGTGCGGACAATTCCCATGCACCCAGAGTTGATCCGACTCGGGCTTCCGGCCTACATCGAGGACGTGCGAAGCGCGGGCGGGACAAGGCTTTTCCCGCATCTGCCGATGGATTCGATGGGCAAGCGGGAGAAATACATCAGCCGGGACTTCAACGAGAAGCATTTGCCAGCGGTCGGCGTCCACCAGCCGCGGCGCAAGGTGTTCCACAGCTTCCGCGACACTGCGGAGACGGCGTTGCACGCCAACGGTGCCAATCCCGTCCAGATAGATGAATGGATCGGCCACAAGGCCGAGGGCATGGGCGCGTCACGCTATAAGGTGAAGTTCACCCCGGCGCAGTTCGCCGAGCTCGTGTTGCCGCGCTTTCAATACACCGGGCTCGATCTGAGCGGACTGCGCTATTCGCCGGGGCGATGGAACGATTGGCTGTCGGAAAATCTGCGGCCATAAACGAAAAAGCGGCGCCACAAGCGCCGTTTTCTTTCCACCTGGCCTGATACTGCAATTCCAGCACTTCCAGCTCGGAGAACAGGAACAAACGCTGCTTCTTGCGGCTTCAACGCGCCGAGCGAGATAAATGTGACTGATCCCGTCGGAGCGTTGCATTTTTTCCGACTCAGGTCGAATATGCACATCGAAGGGATTTCCCCTTCAAAAATAACCAAATCAACTGAGAGTTAATTATGCCAAACGTATATATCGAGCCATTGCCGAAAGGGCATCATGGACCGATCGCAGGCTACGTGCTGGAATACGCAGACGATCGACCTGTGACGCCACACACTTATAAAACGCAAGCGGAAGCTATTGCCGCTGCTAAAGCTTTGGGCCACAAGCCGCTTGTTGCCCATGTGCGCGTGACAAACAAGGGGAACCCCGATCACTTCCGGTCCGCAGGCTAGAGATTTAACGCCTAGCCGGCCCAACGCGCAGCCCCGAAGATAAAACCAAGAATTCACTTAATTCGCATATTTCCGCTCCAAGCATGCCGTTCGCCTCTGGGCGCCATGTTTGGAGTATTTGTTTTACTACCGCCTGATGTCACTTCATTTTCTTATCGATTTATCTAGGGTCAGCCCTGCCCTCCTCTGATTAATCAGATGATTGGGGTAAAGTTGTGGGCGTTCTGGATGCTGGAAATCACATGAGCGCGTTTATTCGAGAAGGCGACACAACCTCCCACAACGGAAAAGTCCTTTCCTGTTCACCCGAACACAAGGTCGACGGAGTTCCGATTGCCCGTTTGGGAGACATGGTGTCCTGCCCCAAATGCGGTGGCGTCTACCCGATCGTCCAAGTAATGCCGCGCGGCATGAACATGGGAGGCAAGCCGCCCGCATTCGAGGGCGACAAGACCGCTTGTGGTGCGAGCTTGATCGCCTCGCAAGTCGTCGCCACTGCGCAGCCGACCAGTGGGCCGAGCGGTCAGGCAAGCCCTGCCGCCAGCCATCAGACGTCGAACGACGGCTCTGGCCCGTATCGCGGGCGCTTCCAGGTTCTTGACGAGACGACCGGCAAACCGATCCCGAGCCATCCCTACACGCTGCACGCGTCCGACGGGACGGTGATCTCCGGCCAAACGGATGCGAGCGGCCACACGCAGTGGCACGAAGCCGATTCGCCGGCATCGCTGCGGTTCTTGTCGCCGTCGACCCAAGTGAAAGGCGGAGCTGGCGAAGGATGAGCGGCGACGCCTACAACACCGGCTCAGGGTCTGGCGGCACGGCCGGCGGCTCGGGCCAAACCACGTCCGTCCGCCTGAATCCAACCGGCCTCAGCCCTGCGGACAAAAAGGTCCTGTGCAAAGCCATTTGCGTGTGCAAGCGCCAACCGGACGAGGGCAAGGACGGCGCGGACTTAAAACAACAGTGCGTCTCGCGCAACCTGCGCGACCTCGACAAGTCAATGAATTGGCAGAGCCCCTACAAGGCGGAAGTCAACTATGACATGTCGCAAGATCCGCCCGCGCCGATCATGCGCTCGGCCAGCCCCTTGGAGCCCCACGGCTATTTGCCGGGATGGATTCAGAAGTATTGGCCCGGCGGCCTCGCCGATTACCCGGCCGGTTCGGGCGCCGTGCGGCGCCCCGACGCGGTGATAGTGAACAACCCCGCGCTGCCTCCGACGCAAGACAACCTGCGCTCAGTGGTGGAGGTCAAGTTTCCGCCGCAGACGATCGACAAGGAACAGCAAGCTGCCGACAGTCGCATCGTCGGCTCGCCCGACAAGGCGATGGTCATGGGCCCCGGCGACTGCGATTGCTCCCAAGACGACGGCGACGAGAGTCCTGTGAAATCGGCCGTCTCCGACGCCCTGTCAGGGCTCGGCCGCTCGCTTCGCGCCCTGCTTTCGTCGCATCCGCCGGCCCTGCCGGGGGCCGGCGGCTCGCTGCCCCCGCTCCCGCCGCTGCCGGTTCCCTGATAGGCTTTTGAGCGCGAAAACGCCCGACCGAGACACAATGGACAAGAACTTTCTGCAATGGGCCAACGAGAACCAATCGAGGCTCCTCGTTCCCAACGCTTTGTTGGAGCCACGCCATTCCCACGAGGGAATCGGCGCGGCGGTCGCCGTCCGAGGCTGCCTGTATTTCGAGAAGGCTTATGACGCCGAGGTCCGCGAGGCGCTCGCGCAATGCTTCGACGATTATTGCGCCGTGGCCGGCGACAAGCTGACGTTCCTTTGGCACAACGGCAAGGCCGCGCAAGCCTTCAACAAGGCCAAGCCGATGCGCGATCTCGCGTCCAAGCTTGGCGAAAACGACCGTTTCGACTTTGACTACATGAGCGGCGAGAGCGCCAGCGACGCCGGCTTTTGGGGCTTCCACGTCTTTGGCATGCGCGGCTGGGAGCAGAAGATGGGCACTCGGGGCGTCGACGTTCTCGACTTCTCGTTCCCGATGGTCGCCGTCCAAGAAGACCCCGACGCGTTCGCGGGTCTGTTCTTTCGCTTCGCCCAACGGCTCAAAGCGCTGCGTGGCCATGCCGGGTTCGCCGTCAACCTGTCGCCGACCGCGCAGGCTGAAAACGAGTCGACCGAATTTTGGGTCAGCCAGATCATGCCTGGCCTAGACGTCGGCTATCCAGCCGCGAACCCCGAGCGTGACATGCGAGACAAGATCAAGAGCGTCGACTGGCTCACGACCATCAGCAAAGACATGCTCGACCGCGTTGGCGGCGTGAGCAAGTTGCGCTCCGAGTTGCCGCCCGCTTGGTTCGCCTTCGGCGACTACGGGGCCGGCGTGGTCATACGGGCTGGCGTGCTGCCTGATGGCGGACTGTCCGAGAGCGAAGACAAGCCGCCGGTCTTGCCGCCTGCATATGTCGTCCTCGACGCGGCGCTGCGGCCAATCCGCGCTAGCGAGATGGAGATCCTTCAGCGGGGCACGGTCAACGGCGACGCGCCGGTCTACAACACGAAGGCGTCGACGGCTGCGTGGCTCCGCCGCTTCGAGACGGACGAAAACGGGCTGCTCGCCGCCAAAGCCGCGCTGCTCGACACGCCGTCGCTCGAACCGTCGAACGCTCTGCCCAATCCTCTGTAACCTGCCCTCTCGCAGCGCGCAAGCCTTCTCGGGTCAAGGGTGGGCGCCGCCCGGCGCAGCGAACCCTTGACGCGCGTCCGTTGCCTAAAATGGCGAATGGTTGCTGGCGACACCCTCGCGCCCGCAACCATGGAATACCGCGCGGCTCGACTTGAACGCCGGCGAACCAGCCTACCGATACGGAGAGTTCGACACTCCGACTTTCGGTTTTGCGCCGACCGACTTCAAAAATTCACTGACGTATTGCCGTCGCGCTCTGCGCCTCGGCTTTGTTGGCGGCCTGCGGTGGTTCGCCCAGCGAAAGCGACGTGCGCGCGGCAATTGAAAAACAGTCCGAACAGCAGCTGCGAGCGATCGCCGGGAAAGGCGCTTTTGTTGACGAGCAAATCGCGGAGCAGAAGAAGGCCGTCGAGGCCGCGAAGTTAATCGGATGCAAATCTGATGGCGACAAAGCCTTCTTGTGCGACGTCGAAGCGAACGGTTCGAGCGTTCGCGTTCGCATGCTCAAAAGCTCCGATGGCTGGCTCGCCGCCAGCGCGGGCAACTGACCAGCCAGCGTTGTTCCAACCGGCAACCGCACCCTGACTCACATACCAAGGCGACACGACTCGATATCCACCATGGACCTCTCACTCTTCGCGGCCTCCGCCGCTCTCGCCGCATCCGCCGCCAGCCTGCCCGCGCCCGTCGCGGCGCAGGTTCCTTCCGCGCAAGCCGATGCGCCAGTTTTCACAGCTGGCGAGGCTTGGACGTTTCAATACAAGAATGACCTTGAGCCTTCGAAAAACTCGACCTACACGCAGACCGTCGGGCGAGTCGAAGACGGCCGCGCGATCGTGAACGGGGGCGCAACGATTCTGGACGCCAACAGCAACATCGTAAAGTTGGGCTCCGCGAGCTACGAGCCAAGCGACGGCAAGCTTCGATTCCCTCTGCGCGTCGGAGATTCGTGGAGTTCGTCATATGCTTATCGATCAGGAAGCTGGAAAGCTATCGGCGATCGACACACCACAGTCGTTGGCGTTGAGCGCATTGAGACTGCCGCCGGCGTTTTCGACGCCTTTCGCGTTGAGCAAGTTGTGTCTTGGAGCGCGACAGACATCAGGCAAAGAGATGGGCGCACGCGTGAAACCGATTGGTATGCCCCATCGGTAGGCCGCATTGTCAAATTGGATTTCTCGGACCAAGAAAGCAATTTCGCGCCGACTAGCACCCATGTCGAGCTGATCAAGTTCTCGAAGCCCCAATGACGCTTTAAGCCCCTTCTCCGACGCGAGCCAACCGTGCGGCGTCGGCGCTATTTAAGGAAACAACATGCAAGCGCAAAAATCAAAGATCGCGAGTGTCGAGGATCAAATGCAACGCGGCAAAAGCATCGGCGGCGCGTTGTTCTTTTTCATCTTCGTTTTCGTCATGTCGATTCCTATTCTCGACATTCTGGCCGGCTTCGCGATCATCATTTACATGCCCATGTTGATCTTCGCGCGGAGCGCCCAGCGACCTTCCCATTTCTCTCGGCGATTGGCTCGGCACAATGGCGAAAACACCGGACGGGCTCATTCGTCAATCGATGGTCGCGCGCGCCATATGGCAATCGAAAAAACGCGCCTCGGGGTCGTTTGTCTCGATGGATTTTCGCTGTCAGCTCGTGGCGGCGGACGGAGCCCGGCCGCAAAATATACAGCCCCCCGCCCTTGTTCGCGTGGAACTGATCGACGCAAACGCGCCGCTTGCGCGACTCGATTCGTTCAACACCGTTTGTTTCTTGTGCAGTCTTTCGTCGAATCGATCGTGGCAAGTGGCCGTGCATCCGCTCGACGAACAAGGCAAGCCCGGCGCGATTGTTGGCTCCTTCATCGCATGACGCGGGCGCCCGTGCCTCGCTGTTTTTTCGGCGCTCGCGCCCGATGGTTTTTCACCTGTCAAAGGTGCGTCAGGTGTATAAGAAAAAAGAACATAAATAGCGATCAAGAGTCAAGCCGGAGACCGCCGAGGCCATCTTGCCAACTCGGCGCTGGAATGCAGAAATCTTCGCAGCCCTGCCCCTCCTTTCGCCCGACAACGCAATCGCCTGGGCGCCCTCGTTGCACTCGCGGCTACCAAACCATCAAGAAAACCTGCGACATGCCGTTATCCCGAAATGGACCGAAAGTTCGGCTCAAAGCGATACACCGGAGATAAGTTGATGGATTCGAGAGTCGTGTTGATCGTGGCCGTTGTGGCCGCTGTGTTGTTGATTTTTGGAATCGGCGGCTACTACATTAGGGAATGGTCCAAAGCGCATCCGGTCTTGTCGATCGTGGCGGGTGTCGCCATTTTTGTCGCGTGCTTCTTCTTTTTCGTCGCCGACACGCCGCAATTCAGCGCATGGCTCGACTGCCTGTCGACCCATCGCTTCGTCTGCCTTTCCTAGCCACGGTCGCGAAAAAAACACGACATAGGGCGGGCTCACGCGCTCGGAGCTGATTCAGCCTTGCGACTCGCCTGCGCTTGGCCAGAGGCAAGCGGTCCGCTTCGCTGCGGTGTTGGCGAATTCCAACGCGAGCTACATGCTCCGTGGCTTTCTCCGCGGCGGGGCATTCGAACCCTCTGTTTGTTTTGTCGGGGCTGATGTCTCTGAAACGACGGCCTGAATTTCGTCCCTTTCTCTGCGGGCGAACTCTTCCCTGATCATCGTGGCCGGCTTGAACCTGCCTTGCGCTTCGACATTCTTCGCCAAATCGAAAGCGCTTATGGCCCCTTTGTGCTTCGAGACTGAATAAACCTCGTCGGTCGTGCTGTCTTTGAGCAGAACCGCAAGCGCTTCCTCGTTTCTGTTCTCAATTGCGTGCATCAACGCGTTGTATCCCTTTTTGTCCCTGAGCGAGCGGTCCGCATGCGGCAATATCACCAAAAGCGCCTCGCTGCCCTCGAGCGTTGCGCACATCAATGCGGTCTTTTTGTTGCGGCCAGGCCGATCGATGTCGCCATGAATAATCATCGCACTGACATAGGCGTGCATGTTCCGGCTGCATGCCGCCATGAGCGCCGTTTCGCCGTCTACGTTGGTGTGGTTTCTATCTGCGTGCGGCAAGAGCGCCGTCAAGACGTCCAACCTTCCGTCCCAAACTGCGCGCGTCAATGCAGCATTGCTAGACTCATCCAGCCTGCCGTCCCCGAGCTTCTTCGCGAGCCAGTCGACGCAGCGGGTTGCCTTCGCCGCGCAGGCTTTGCGCAACGCTCGTTCGGACATCCAGGAAACCCAAGCGGACGGGAGGAGCTCCTCCGCATTGCATAAAAATTGAGTTAACCGATCGAGATCATCGTTCTCGAAGACATGGGATAGACGCCAATCCAAAGACTTGTCGTTCATTTTTTCTCTCGTCGATATGAAGCGTAGGTTAATTCAATCGGGCTCGGGAGAGGTTTGGGGGTTCAACTAGCTCCCTGTTTTCGGTCCGGTGTGATCTTTCCAGCGAAGCAGACGGGCCTCGAAGTATCGACGCAGCGACGCATACCGAAACGCAAGCAGGCTGTTTTTCTCGTCTTTGTAGCGAGAGGAAAACTTCTTGACGGTGTCGTAGGCCCCATGAATTGGAGACGCGTCGAGCTCCGCCTTCGCCGCAAGACCCGCGAAATACGGCCCGAGGTAATCAATGATCGCGACACCGTCAGAGTCATAAGTCAGGCACTGCACGCACTCATTCGCCATGTTTCGGGAGACGATTGAGCAGCGATCGGTGATCTCTTGCTGGCTCAGCGCGGTGATAAATTTGACCAGTTCATCGCCAACCACAACTCGCGGATATTGGGCTGTTTTTGACTCCAAGGCGTACGCGCGCGACAACGCCGGCCCATAAATCTCGCCGGGATCAGGCTCAAAACCAATGCCAATCTCGATGCCGCCTCGGATCGGGTGCCCGTTCAGCATGCTGCCCAAGAACGTCAGCCCTGCGGCGATGAAGATGCCCAAGATGCCTTGGGTGGGCATCCGTGCTGACAAAACAGAGCATCCATTTCCGGCGAAGCGCCACCGGGATTTCTGAGATGCCTTGACTGCATATCTCGCGGACGTGAAGCGCTTCTTCAAGCTCATTTAGGCGATCCGCTTTGACTTTCAGAAGGAACCCTATCTCCGGTATCCAAAGCGCCCCAGTCTGCGGGTATTGCTCGTCAAATGAAGGCACGAAGGATTCCTCCAAAATTTTTATGCGAAATGAATCGATCGCGATATTGAGCAGATATTCATTGACGCTAAGCGCGCCAAACGCTTCGGCTCGGCAAGCATTGTCCGACACTTTTTAAGCAAATTCAAAAGCGCGTCTGCGCGATAAGGCGAGCGCTAAAAGGCGCCAAATTGCCGACGTCACCGCCGACTCGCGCCGGCTCTGAGCCGAACCAAACCGCCCGCGCTGGGGGTGCCCAGGGAAAGCACTGGGCACAATAGGTAGACAAAAAAAGAGACACGCCACTACATAAAGTATAGGATTGCACGAACCACACTACGCTGCGAGGTCGGCCATGAACCGACAAAGCATAGAAGACGAAGCTAGACGTCTTCAATACGAAATTTGGCACAAGCGCGAACTCATCTTCCAGTGGGGCGAGCCCTCGCCGATCGCGATGTGCAAGCCGGAGGTCGCCGCTAGGGTGCTCGAACTGGAAATCAACTACCAGGACGACTTGGGCACCTTCGGCACGGGCTCCGACATTTACACGGTGGCTGGCACGCTGGATCGACGCAGCCGAGTCATCTCGCTTTCGACCCGATTTGGCGAACAGGCGATGCGCTTCACCGGAGCGCATGAGGTTGGCCACTACCTGCTTCACAAGGGCGAAACCTTTCATCGCGACCGCCCGCTCTCACCGAACGGCGAGGGGCATGGCCGCGACGCCCGAGAACGGGAAGCGGACTACTTTGCGGCGTGCTTCCTGGCATCTAGGCGTCTGATCCAGAAAGCTTTTGCGGCTCGGTTCGGCCCGCAACCGTTGGTCTTGGATGACAACATCGCTTACTATTTGAAAGGCCAGAAGGCCGACGAGTTGATGCGCGCCCCGACAGGCTCGCTGGACTTCGCCGCCGCCGTTGCCGGCGCGCGGTCCTTTGCCGGCAAACCCTTTCCTTCGCTTGCGGAGAAGTTTGGTTTGTCGATTGGCGCGATGGCAATACGGCTGCACGAGTTGGGGTTGGCCGTTTCCTGACAGCTGAAAATGAAAAAGCGCCAATATGGCGCTTTTTCTACGAACCCATCCCTGAAGTCGTTCACATCTGATCTTCCGACACCTCGGTAGAACCCAACTCACCTCGCTTGAAGAGTTCAATTACTTGCGCGGGCGTCATGTTCGTCACTAGGCTGACCAAAGGCAGATCGCTGTCCGGGCCGAGCCCAAGGTTTAATCCCTTGCCCTCCCGGGGTCCGCCCCGTTGTCCGCCATGCCCACTAGTTGGCGCGCGGTCGCTTACGGCGAAGTGCGACACGCCGGTCCCAACCTTTTCACTTTTAATCATAATGAGCGCTCCCCAAGATAAGCTTCCAAAGTTTTTACGGATGTAGAATTTGCCGATGACGAGTCAAAGGTCATGAACCAGCCATTGCCACAGACCCTCCACCAATCAGCTCCTCCATCTTTTGATACCACATCGGAGACATCCGTGCAAGCCTGAAGCAGCGCGGGATACTTGAATTTCTGCCGCAACGCGGCATCGTCTGCCGCCCACGGAGACGACGCCAGCGGCATGTCAAAGCCACATCGCGCCCAAACGTAGTGCCACCACCACCGAAGAGGCGACGCTGGGGGCGAGGCACGCCAGTTCCTGTGATCCCAACTTCGACCGCCAGCGGCCAACAGCTGAATTACGTTTATGCCATTTTGCAAGCAGAAGCGGACAATTCTTGCCAACATCACCCTGCCCATCCCGCGGGGGGCCGTGTCCTGAAAACAGACATCCTTTATGTAGATAAAGCGCGCCCCGGCGATTCTGCAAAGCCCTATTTCATTCTTCCCGTCTATCAACGTTGGGTGCTTGATAGTGAAATACAGTCCCCCAGGGGGCAAATCGTCCCCAGCTTTTCTCGGCCCCTCCATTTGGTATGTGATCACGGCCCCAGACGGCGCCCCTGTCAGATTTCGAATGTCATCGTCGGACAGAATCCCGTTGCCACTAAAGGAGGTGGGGGGCTGTCCGATATGCACGACCTTTGCTAAAGGCTGCGCATCAAAACGCATCTTCTCGAAACTTGACTTATTGTTATTAACAAGAATTACAGGCATGAATAGTCTTAAAAAATATGAGGATACTTTATTTGTGCAATTGGAACCCTGTTGCGAATAGTTTCAGCTTGGCAACCGTGACGCTTTAAACGTTTCTCCCTCCGGGCTGGTCGACGCATGCTCCCCTCCAAATACACCTATCACGACTT
>Ga0302228_10002339_pt1 | contig 12939 bp, 12 predicted proteins | sample II_Palsa_N1_2_FD_193519 | JGI IMG/M metagenome (GOLD analysis project Ga0302228, IMG submission 193519) | Peat permafrost microbial communities from Stordalen Mire near Abisko, Sweden - II_Palsa_N1_2 | ecosystem: Environmental > Terrestrial > Soil > Palsa > Peat permafrost | place: Sweden...
CGAGGATGGCGATCTGGCCGCCGGGGCGGAGGACGCGGTGGAGCTCGCGCAGACCGTCGGGGTAGCTGGTGAGGTTGCGGAAGCCGAAGGCGGAGGTGACGAGATCGATGGAGTTGTCGGCGAGCGGGAGATGGAGGGCGTCGGCTTCGATGGGGACGATGTTTTTGCTGGCGAATTTCTTTGCGCCGAGGGTGAGCATGGTGTGGGAGAAGTCGAGCGCGAGGATGGGGGCGGGTTCTGAAGGACTGGTCGAGGGTTTACTTCCCACCCATCGCGATGAAGCTGCGATGGATGGGGCACCCGGACATTGTTACTTGAGATTTCTAAAGCGGTTGTCAGGCTGGTGGATTGCTCGGTTTCGCTCAGGAGGATGCGGGTGGGGGATTTTTCTTCGGCGAGAGCTTGCTTGAGTGCGAGCGGGTCGGCGATCTCGGGGATGTCGGTGCGGCGGGATTGCTTGCTGGCTTCGAGGACTATGCGGCGCCAGCGTTCGGTGCGCTTGAGGGCGGATTGGGCGAGATGCTTTTCGGTGCGGCGGGCGAGGATAGGAGTGATCTTCGCGATGCCTAATTCGGTGGCCTTTTCGATGGCCCACTCCATGTGGTCGAACTTGAAGACGGCGAGGAGGAGATGGAGGGGAAGGGCGGCGTCGGACTCGAGCTCTTCGTGGAGGGTGAAGAGGACTTCGTTGTCGGAGACGGTGAGGATCTCGGCGCGGTGGAGGAAGCCGTTGGAGACGACGTCGTAGATCTGGCCGGGTTCGGCGCGGAGGACGCGGCTAAGGTGAGCGGCCTGGTCGCCGGTGAGGGAGGCGGTGGTGGCGGTCCAGGTGTCGGCGATCCAGCGGCGGCGGGTCATGAATCTAGTTTAAGGGCTGAGTGGATTCTCACGGCGAATCGGGGGCGCTTCGGGCACAATGTGGGGGTCCTCCACTGCCCCTTCGACGCGCTCCGCTTGCTCAGGTCCGGTCGGGATGACGGAATTTGTGGGTGTGTCCCAAAGGTAAGTTGAATCAGTTGGATACTTTATCTTTATCGGTGTGGTTTGCAGCGGCTTCGCTAGCGCGGCCGATCATGACGGTCTGTTGGCCCTGATGGTAGAGGTCGACATTGAGGAAGGCGGTGCGGCGATGATCCCATACGGTTTGAGTGACAGGGAAGTGGAGCAGGATCATGCCTTCGGCGGATTGGCCGGGACTGATCATCGTTTCGCGGAGGAGGGGTTCTGAGGCGAGGGGTTTGAGGGCGGGGAAGGAGGTGTAGAGGTTGGAGAAGTCGTCTTTTTCGACGGCGCTGGTGGTGATCTCCTGGCCATCGCCGGTGGTGAGGGTGGCGGTGAAATCCTTGAGGAAGAGGGGGAGGCGGAGGCCGTCGGTGACGCGGAGGGTGGTGAGGACGTAGAGGTCGTCCTGGGTCTGGTCGTGGCCGACGAGGATGGATTCGCCTTTGTAGACGGTGTGGGCGGGATAGATGGAGGTGTGGAGGATGTCGAGATCGGCGGTGCGGCGCGGTGTGAAGCGCATGACCAGGGCAAGGGTGAGGCCGAGGATCAAAAACGCGAGAAGGACCGGTGCCAACAGATTGCTGCGAGCGGATTGGGCAAACTTGAGGTCGGACACTGGCATGAGGATAGCAAGGGTGTTTCTTTTTCAGAAGATTAAAAGAGCTGAAATTCAAACTAACCTAGTAGCATAGCGGGTTTGTAAGCGTTGGTGGAGGTGAGTATGCGCGAGGTAACCCGAAAGTTGCAGAGGGAGGCTTGGCTAATCTTTTTGGACGGCGTACTCCTCGAGCAAAACGGTGATGAGAGCGGCGGTGGGGACGGAGACAAGGGCGCCTACGATGCCGGCGAGAGCGGTGCCTAAAAGCAGGGCTACGAGGACGGTGATGCCCATGAGATTGACGCTGGATCGCATGATGCGCGGGGTGAGGAAGGCGTTTTCGAGGTTGACGTAGACGGCGTAGAAGATGAGGACGCCAGCCATCTTGGTCCAGGAGTCGATTGCAGCGACACCTGCGGCGATGACGATGGTGATGACTCCGCCGGCGATGGGGATGATGTTGAAGAGGCCCATGAGGAAGCCGAGGAGAAGGAAGTAACGGACATGGAGGAGGCCGAAGGCGATGGTGCTGGAGACTCCGAGGATGAGCATGAGGAGGCCCTGGCCGAGGAGCCATTTGCTAACTTTGTGCTCGGCTTTTTTGAGGGTGTTGTTGAGGCGGTAGCGCTCGGAGACGGGGAAGAGGGAGAGGAAGAAGTGGTAGGCATGCTCGCCTTCGAGCATGAAGTAGATGCAGAGAAAGGCGGCGGTGAGGATGTCGAAGAGGTGAGAGAGCCAGAGGGGGAGCGAGGTGAAGAGATAGCCGGCGGTTGCGTCGAATGCTCCGGCGGCGCGCTGGGCGAAGGTGTCGATGCCGAACTTGTCGGCCAGGGGGAGCTTCTTGATGCGGGCGACGATCTCGGGGATGCGCTGGGGGAGCTCGGCAGAGAAGTTGCGGAGGTCGCTTAGGACTGGGGGCAGACCGGTGGTGAAGAAGACGCCAAGGACGAGCGCAACGGCAGCGATGAGAATGACGATTGCGACGCCGCGGGACGGGCGGTAGTTGCGGATCTTCCTCTGCTGGATGCGGGTGACTGCGGGCATGAGGACGACTGCGAAGAGGCCGCTGACGTAGAGGATTAGCAGCTCTTTTTGGAGGGTCCAGGCAAGGGCGAGCAGGAGAATGACTGCGAAGAAGAAGAGGATGTTACCGCGGACCTGGGCGCGGGTCTTTTTCTCGTACGGGGTTAGGTCGTCGGGCGTAGGGTTGGTCAGCCGGGTTCTCCTGTGGGTGCTGACGTTGAGATGCAGATAGTGTGCGCTCTATTGCTTAGGTGTGGGAGTGCGGAGTTTGAGTCTGGGGTTTGGGTTGGGGCAGGCCCTGAAGGAGCGCTTCTACGGTTTGAGTTGGGGTCTGGTCGGAGGTGGCGATCGTGAGGCCAGCCATGCGGCGGTAGAGGGGGTGGCGACGCTCGAAGCGGAGTTGGGCGGCGGCGGGATCTTCGAGGACGGGGCGCGCGATGTCCTGCAATATGCAGCGGTCGAAGAGGGTGGGGAAGGGCGCGTCGAGGAAGATGGTGAAGGTGGCGGGAGTTTGCTCGAGGAGGAGGCGGTTGGTGAGGTCTTCGGGGGTTCCACCGCCGAGGGCGAGGACGATGTTGTTGTACCCGAGGGCAGAGGCGAGGGCGGTGGATTCGAGGCGGCGGAAGCGGGCTTCGCCGTGCTGCTCGAAGAGCTGGGGGATAGTGGCGTTGGTGCGGGACTCGAGGTGGGCGTCGAGGTCGAGGAAGTTCCAGCCGATGCGGGCGGCGAGGAGGCGGCCGATGGTGGACTTGCCTGCTCCCATGAAGCCGGTGAGGATGAGACGTTTGAGATGGGCTGGGGCTTGGGTCATGGTTTCGATTTGGGTCTTGATTTGGGTTTCGGGTTCGGTGGACGTCATTGCCTCTCCTTAGTGTGCCTGTGAAACGTGTGCGGAAGACGAAAGAGCCGCAACCTGGTGTGGGTTGCGGCTCGGGAAGGTCGAAGACTCTGAAGGGTTTTAGGTGTTTTCAGAGATGCATGCGAGGACTCCACTGGCCGCTGGATGGCGCCAATAGGAGAAGGTAAAAAAAGCGAACTGGAAGCGGCTCGACATGCTGGTACGACGATACACCGGGAGTTTGAGGGATTGCAAGAGGTTGGTCGCGGTCAGTAGCAGAATGCTGAGGGCTTTCACTACGGCGCCGACGGATGTTCTCAGCTGACGCTAACAGGCTAAAGCGCTCGTTTACTAAGGTTAGGCACAGCGGCAGATCAGTCCCGATAAACGCGCTTCTCGTCAGCAACGATCGAGAAGGCTTCTTCGATTTAGCATGAGAGCATGCAAGAAATTGTGATTGGCAGCAGACAGAAGATTGACCTGGAGACGTGGGAGCGACGGGCGAGTTTTCATTTCTTCAAGAGTTTTAGCGAACCCTATCACGGCGTCTGCCTCCGCGTTGATTGCACGGAGACCTACCGTTATGCCAAGGAGCATCGTCTGTCAGTCTTTTTGTCACTGCTGCATCGCTCCCTCGTCGCTGCGCACCAAGTTGAGAACTTCAAGACGCGTATTGTTGGCGGCACCGTCTGGAGCTATGAACAGATCAACGGCGGAAGCGCTGTGGGACGCGAGAATGGCACGATTGGCCTGGGACACTATCAGTTCAGACCGCGAATCGATGAGTTCGTGCGGGAGGCGGCTATCGAAGTTGACCGGGTACGGCAGAGAGATGACATCGAGCGCTATCCGGAGGCCAACCTGATCCGTTATTCGGTGCTTCCCTGGTTCGACTTCACATCCATTTCGCATGCTCGCGACTTCTCCCAAGAAGACTCCGCGCCCCGCATTACGTTCGGCAAAATCACTGAGGCGGGTGGCCGCTGCACAATGCCTGTATCGATCCATGTGCACCACGCACTGGCGGATGGCCTGCATGTGGCTCAGTTCGTTGAGAAGTTTCAATGTTGCTTGAATGCTCCAGATTCCCAATCTTCGTAGCAATGCGTCGGACAGTCGATTGCGAGAGTGGGTTCAGCGCGGAGTGGCCAGGTTACTCGTAGCGCAATGCTTCCATTGGGTCTACCTGCGTGGCTCGATGGGCGGGGATGCCGCTGGCGATGAGGACGACGGATGCGAGAATGGCGACTGCGAAGAGCAGAGGAGTAAACGTCTGATCGGTTGCTGTTGCCCAGTGTGCCAGACCTTTTTGGAGCAGGAGGGTGAGCAGGATTCCAATCGCAACGCCAGTGCCGACACTGATGATGGCGGAGCGTACGACTAACTCGAGTACGCTGCCGCGCGGGGCGCCGAGGGCCATGCGGATGCCGAACTCGTTGGTGCGCTGAGAGACGGTGTAGGAGACGACGCTGTAGAGGCCGACTGCCGCGAGAAGGAGAGCGAGCACGGCGAATCCGGCGAAGAGCCAGGAGAGGAGCTGGCCCTGGGCGTACTCGGGCTGGGTGCTGATCCAGTGTTCGAGGTCCCGGGCCTGCCCGCCGATCTGTTGATCTTGATCGACGGAGGCGACCTGCAGGCCGATGGTGTGGATCATGGCGGTGGGTGGGCCGTCGGTGTGTACCAGGAACTGGGTATAGCCCCACATGGCGAGGGTGTATGGGATGAAGGCCTCGGGAACGACTGGATTGCGCAGGCCGTCATCGAGCTTGTCTTCGGTCACCCCGATGATCTGGATCCAGCCGGTTGCTCCCGGTTGAGGGGTCACCTCTGTAGGCGCGTTTTTGAGAGCCCCTATCGTGAGGGAGTGGCCGATGGCATCGCCCTTGGGGAAGTACTTGTGGGCGAAGGTCTGGTTGATGACCGCGACAGAGTTGGCGTTATGGTTCTCGGCTTCGGTCCAGAGGCGGCCCTGGAGGAGGGAGACTTTGAGCAGCGGAAAGTACCCCTCGCTGACGAAGTTGATCCGCGCTTTCCGGTCCTGGGAGGAGGGTTGGCCCAGGAGTTCGATCGGCGAGTTGAGGCCGTTGTTTGGCGGCGTGGCGTTGGCGGAGATGGCTACCATGCGAACGCCGGGGATCTCGGCGACCTTGTTGCGGAGGAGTTCGACGTAGGCGATGCGATTGGGGAGGGTGGAGTAGGAGTCGCGAATGGGCAGACCGATCGACATGGTGTTATGCGGGTCGTATCCGAGAGGAGTGTGGGCGAGCTTGAGAAAACTTTGAACGGCTGCGCCGGCGGCGGACAGGAGCAGGAGCGTGAGTGCGATCTGACCGGCGATGAGCGCGTTGTGGAGGGTCCGGCCGCTGACTGTGCCGGCGACTTTGCGGGTGCCGGTCTGCATGGCCTCGCGAACATCGGGGCGCGAGAGGCGCAGGGCAGGCCAGAGGCCGAAGAGGATGCCGGTAAGCAGAGAGACCACGACAGAGAACGTCAGGACGGGGAGGTTGATGGCGAAGGCGGCCTCGTGGGGGAATGAGTATTCGGGCAGGAGCGCGATGATGCCTGCGAGCAGCTTGTAGGCGAGGATCACTCCCAGCGTGGCTCCGGTGATTGAGAGCAGGAGGGCTTCGGTGAGGAGTTGGCGGACGATGCGCCCCCGCGAGGCACCGATGGCGGCGCGAACGGCAAACTCATGCTCGCGCGCTACCCCGCGGGCGAGGAGAAGGATCGATACGTTGCCGCAACCAATGGCGAGGAGCAAGAGCACGGCACCGAAGAGGAGCGCGAGGGAGGGGCCGATCGCTTTCATGAACTGCTCGTTGAGGCCGATGACGACCAATGGTCCCGGGTTGAGCAGGAAGTTTCGTGGAGTGTCCTTTTCAAACTGAGTGAGGAGCGGTTGTATCTGCTGTTCGGCGAGGTGGTGGCTGACTCCGGGCTTGAGGCGGGCCTCTACCTCATAGGGGTCGGGGCCTGCGGTTGTCTTCACGGGAAGATAGACATCGGCGTCGCTCCAGGTAAATCGCTTTGCGGCAACGCCTACTACGTTGTACGGCTGGTGATCCAATTGAATGGTCTTGCCGATGATGGCGGGGTCGCCGTTGAAGCGGCGCTGCCAGAACTTGTAGCTGAGGACAATGACGGGTTGCGGGTCGTGGCCGTCGATGGCATCGGACGGCAGAAGTGTTCGGCCTAGCAGTGCTGGCACGCCGAAGAAGTTGAAGGCATTGGAGGTCATCTGGCTGCCCTGAACGTCTTCCGGCAGGTCGCTTCCGGTGATGGTGAAGCGTTTGAAGTTCAGCAGGGCCGAGTCCTCGATGGCCGGGACCCGGCGGAGTTGTTGCCATTGGGTGGCGGTGATCGCGATGTTCTGGTAGCCGCCGGCTGTGATACCGCCGAGGGAGAAGTGCACCATGCGGTCGGGTGCGGCGTAGGGGTAGGGATTCATGACGACTCCCCAGACCACGCTGAAGACGGCTGAGGTTGCGGCGATTCCGCAGGCGAGGGAGAGGATGGCGGTGGCTGCGAAGCCGGGGCGTTTGAAGAGTTGGCGGAGGGCGTAACGAATGTCTTGAATGAGAGATCTCATGCAGACTCCTGGGGAGCAGCGATTCAACCTATCGGTATTGGAGCATGTGAGTGCCCAAATCGGGGAGTTCGACTCGAGTTGGCTATATGGTTGGTTTGTCAGACTCTTGTGATTTTGGGGTACATGATCTGTTCCGTGCTGATGTCCGCAAATGGACGAGAGCGTCCATGGATGTACACGATTGCTCTCCATTTCACGACGGAATACTGCCCGCCGCTTCGGTCGAGGTGACGATTTTGTGGCGTTGGTTCGGTGATGGGTGCGGTCAGGCTTTGATGGAGGGGGCGAGGTAGCCTTCGGTGGCTAAATGTTGGCCCATTTTGGCGTACATCTCTGGGTCTTTTGGTTGCCAGGTGGCGAGGCCGTCTACGTAGCGGTTGAACATGCAGAAGGCGGCGGCGATGAGGACGGTGTCGTGAATCTCGAGGTCGGTTGCACCTTGTTCGCGGGCAGCGGCTACGTCTTCGGCGGTGACGTGTTTGCCGCCTTGTTGGACTTTGCCTGCGATGGTGAGGAGGGATTTTAGTTTGTCCGAGACTGGCGCCTGTTCGTAATTTTGTCTTACCTGTTCGGTTAGACCCCAATCGTTGCCGAGGTGCGCGGCGGCGGCTGAGGCGTGGCTGGTCTGGCAAAAGTAGCAGTCGTTCTGGCTGGAGACGTAGGTTGCGATGAGTTCGCGCTCTCCGGGGGTGAGCGTGCTGGGCTCGTGCAGGAGGACGTGGGCGAGTTCGCGCATGGGTTTGGCGGTTTCGGGACGATAGACGAAGCCGCTGCTGATTCCGGCGAAGCCTTCGGGCAGTTTGATGTGGGGCATGATGGTCTCCTTATGGCGATTTGCCTGATGGTGAGACTGCAGACGCAGATTCTCTTCGGGAGTGACAAACAAAGGCGACGATTCTAAACCAACTAGCGTGCGGCTTCGGCTGGTAGATATTCTTTGCTGACGTTGACGTAGCCTTCGCGTGCGATCCACTTGCCGCGCTCGCGGTACATGGCTTCGTCGCGGGGCTGGATGGTGGCGAGGCCGTCGACGTAGCGGTTGAACATGCAGAAGGCGGCGGCGATGAGGACGGTGTCGTGGATCTCGAGGTCGGTTGCGCCCTGGGTGCGGGCGGCGGCTACGTCTTCGGTGGTGACGTGCTTGCCGCCGCGTTGAACTTTGCCGGCGATGACGAGGAGAGCTTTTAGTTTTTCGGAGATGTCGGCGTTGTGGAAGTCGTGCTTCACCTGCTTGACGAGGGCTTCGTCGCCGTTGAGGCTTGCGGCGGCTATGGCCCCGTGGATGGTTTGGCAGTAGTAGCAGTCGTTCTCGGAGGAGACGTAGGTTGCGATTAGCTCGCGTTCGCCGGGGGTGAGAGAGTTGGGGGCGTGGAGGAGGACTTCAACAAGATCGTTGAGGGGCCTTGCGGTTTCGGGGCGGAAGGCCATTGCGCCGCGGATGCCGGGGAGGCCTTCGGGAAGTTTGATGTGTGCCATGTGGATGGTCCTTTCAGGATGCGATTTGCTGCGGAAGTGGGTTGGTGGCGAGGGTTGACTTTGCGAAGAAGAAGCGGCGGACGGGGTCGCCGCAGAGGACGATAACCAGACCGATGAGTGCGGGGATGGGGTCGTGCATGAGGATCATGAGGTCGATGATGGCGCAGCCAAGGAGGAAGACGATGGGTGCGATGGGGAACCACCATCGGCGGACGGGTTGCGGCATGCGGAAGAGCGTGGTGACGGAGAGGGCGAGAAAGCAGACCGCGGAAAAGATGATGAAGGAGAGGATGCGGTCGAAGGCTCCGAAGGTGAGTACGAGGAGGGCGAGGATTGTTTGCAGGAGGACTGCGTTTGCTGGTGTGCCGAAGCGGGGATGAAGCTTTCCGAATGGGGCGAAGAAGGCGCCGTCTTTTGCCATGGCGTAGTAGACGCGTGGGGCGGCCATGGTGAGGGCCATGAGCCCTCCGAGGACGGAGAGCAGGACGCAGGCGGAGAGAACTTTGCCACCGATTGTGCCGAAGAGCGCTTCGCCGAACTGGGCGACGAAGGCTGTGTTGGAGACGATCTTTTCGAGTGGGACGACCATCAGGAATGACGCGCTGACGAGGAGATAGACGGCGGTGACGAGAAGAACGCCGCAGGTGAAGGCAAGGGGCATGTTGCGGCGTGGGTTGCGGACTTCGCCGGCGATCTTGCCTGCCTCCCACCATCCGCCGAAGCTGAAGAAGGCGCTGACGGTGGCTCCGGCGATGGCGGCGAAGAGAGGCTCGGAGCCGGGGCGGCGTACGGTGAGGGGTAAGAGGTTTGAGGTGGTTGCGTGTCCGGAGAGCCATGCCCAGAGGACGAGGCAGACCAGGACTGCGATCTTGAGCAGGTTGGCGGTGGTCATGACGCGGCGGCTGAGGCGGGTGCCGATGTAGTTGAGTAGAGCGAGGCCGATGAGGATGAGTGCGGGGATGACGATTTGCGTGCGGGGTGGGAGGCCGAAGAGTGAGAGGACGTATGGGGCTGCGCCTACGGCGAGAGCGGCGGCGAGGCCCGGGTCCATGACGGCGGCGGACATCCAACCGTAGAGAAATGCGAGGCGGGTGCCGTAGCCCTGGCGAAGATAGACGTACTCGCCGCCGGTGAGGGGATAGTTGATGGCGAGTTCGGAGTAGCAGAGCGCTCCGCAGAGTGTGATGAGGCCCATGCCGCACCATACGGCTGCCAGGAGTAGCGGCGAGCCGAGCGATCTTGCCATCGCTGCGGGAGTGAGGAAGATGCCGAGGGCGATCGACTCTCCCGTGACCACGGAGAGCGTGGCAGCCAATCCCATCTGACGACGTTGTTCCATTGAGGAGCCATGCTACGCGTCTGGTGGGGAAGCACAATCCATCAAAGGGTTGAGATTGTGGGATCTGGAATGAGTCTTGGATTGCGGGTAATCAGTTTGGCTTGCGGGCCAGTGCGTATGAGGGCTACTTTCGATAGCCGCCAAGAATACCGGCCCATCCCTTAAGGTGAGGGGATGGGCCGGTTTGGGTCAATGAAGATTGGTTAGACGGTTAGAGGAATGGGGAAGTCGTCTTCGCCGCTGACGCCGTGCTTTAGCTTGTCCTGGATGTTGCTCCAGACGGTGTCGCTGGGGTCCTGGTCCTCGGTGGGTTCGAAGAGGCTGCGGGCCTGGTCGGCGATGGCTTCGAGGTCGCGGACGAGGGCGGCGCAGTCGGGATTGTTTTTGAGGAAGGTCTGGAGGCGTGGATCTGTGCTGACGTGTCCGTCTCCGTTGGCAAAGAACTCGGGCAGGTATTGTTCGAAGTCGGCAGTAGTCATGGTGTCGAAGTCGAGAGATTTGAATTCAGTCATACCGCTACCTCCTTGAGGCCGTTTGGCTGGGCAGCTGGTTCAGGCTGGCGGAGGAGTTCGCGAAGCTTGAGGCGGGCCTTGTGGAGCTGCGATTTGCTGTTGCCGGTGGAGCACTCGAGCATGGTGGCGATCTCGTTATGTTCGAAGCCTTCGACATCGTGGAGGACGAAGACCATGCGATAGCCGGGAGGCAGGGAGGCTACCGCGCGCTCAAGAGCTACGCGGTCGACCGAGCCGGTGAGGGCGAGGTCACGGCTGCCAAAGTCGCGCTTGGGTGCGTCTTCTTCCGAGGGGTTGATGGTCTCTTCCAGGGAGACCAGGTTGAGACCCTTTTTGCGGAGGTGCATGAGGACCAAGTTTACGGTGAGGCGGTGAAGCCAGGTAGAGAAGGCGGACTCTCCGCGGAAGCTGCCGATCTTGCGAAAGAGGTGCAGGAAGGCCTCCTGGGTCATGTCTTCGGCTTCGGAGACGTTGCCGAGCATGCGGAGGCAGAGGGTGTAGACGCGGCGTTTGTGCAGGGCGTAGAGCTTGGAGAAGGCTTCTGCATCGCCGTTCTTCGCTGCTTCAATGGCTTCAGCTTCGCCTGCGATGGGCGGATTGCGTTTGAAGACGCCAGGAGTGGGTGCTGCTGGTTGGGGCATTTGGGTCATTTGTAGGCCTTGGACGTCCATAGCTAGACTCCGGACTAAATTAATCATTCACCGTTAAGTTTTCGCCTGCATCGAGCCTACCGCAAACGGAGGAAATATTATGTGTCGTTTTTGGTTGGATGGACGACAGACGGGAAGGGTTGTTTGTGCCCGTAAACACTGGAGCGGAAAGCTTATTACGAGGGTGACTCATGAGCCGATGAAACGGGCGTAGAGAGAGCGCGCGAGGGTGATGTCGGTGGTGCCCTGAATGAGGGCGCGTCCGTCAGGAAAGAGGGTAAAGGTGTGAGGGCCGCGCTTGAAGCGGAGGAGGAGCTCGTTGAAGCGGAGGTCGCGGATGTCGGCGTGGGGGGCGAGACGGTCGCGCATGGCGATGAAGTCAACGGGGCGATGGTGCTCGTGAATCTGGACGGAGTTGCGGCCGCAGAGAGTGATGTGAGGGCGGCCATCGCCGGCTAGGTGGGTGAAGATTCGCTGGCCGCAGACGGTGCAGGAGGGGTTGGATTTGGCGGCGTTGATTTCGCTGCGCTCGTTTGACCAGAGATCGTGCGAGAGAAGGGTGCGCCGCATGAGGTGGGGCTGGTTGGTCAGGAGTTTGAGGGCTTCGGTGGTTTGGATGGAGGCGGCGAGGTTGACGGCAGTGGAGAGGATGCCGGCGGTGTCGCAGGTTTCTACAGGACCGGTGGGGGGCTTTGGGAAGAGGCAGGCGAGGCAGGCCGTGGGTTCATAGGGGATTGGTGTCTCGGTCGGCTCAGTGTTGGGACGCAGGGGGAGGATGTTCATGGTGGCGGCGTAGGCGCCTATGGCTGCGGCGTAGATCCAGGGCTTGGATTGCTGGACGCAGAAGTCGTTGAGGAGATAGCGGGTTTCGAAGTTGTCGGTGGCGTCGAGGACGAGGTGCGCGGGGGCGAGGAGCTCGTGGATGTTGTCGGGGACGAGGTCGGCGATGTGGGGATGGACGGTGACTGCGGAGTTGAAGAGGGCGATCTTGCGACGGGCTGCTTCGGCTTTGGGGAGGGATTCCCGGGCGTCGGCCTCGTCGAAGAGAACCTGGCGCTGGAGGTTAGAGGGTTCGACGAAGTCGCGGTCGATGAGGGTGAGAGTGCCGACGCCGGCGCGGGCAAGGAGGGAGGCGGTGGCGGCTCCTGTGGCTCCGATGCCGATGATGGCGACGTGTGCGGAGGCGAGGAGGTGTTGTCCGGTGGCTCCGATACCGGGGAAGAGGATTTGGCGTGAGTAGCGGTCTGAGTCTGCGATGGCTGGGTCTGGAGTGCTGCCGCCGATTTCTGGGGAGGATAAAGATCCTGTTTCAGCGGGGTTGCCGATGTGGATGCTTACGGATGCTTCTTCGACGGGAGGTGTGGAATGGTTTGACATGATGAAGGTCGCGACGTCTAAAAAAGGCGGCTGTTTCGTAGTATAGGGAAGGACGGATGTGCAGGGAACCGGCTGACGGGGCGATGGCTTTTGGCATCGTACGGGGAAAAGAGCCCGACGCGATTTTGCAGGCTCTGGATGCGGGATCGCCGCGCATCATGAAAGACTTGCTGGGGCTCCTCAAATTAGATAAGGAATGATGGTGTTTTTTTGGGTCAGGTGCTTCGAGGTCGTGCGCGAATACCACGGTGGATGAGTTGCGGGTGTGGCGCGGTGTTGGCGTGGTTTGGTTTATGGATAGTGGCGTGTGGGGTGGCGGTGGGGCAAGGGTTGCCGGTGGCTGCTACTCCGGCGACTATTCCGAGCGGGACGACACCTGCGCAGGCGCAGCAGACGAAGCCGGCTGAGACACCCGATGCGGTAGACGAGAAGAGCGTGGGGTTGACGACCTCGGTTTGGCAGTGGAAGGGGCTCATCGTCGAGAAGATTTTGTTTGAGGGAGTGACGTTTGAGGCGACGGATACTTTGCCGAAGG
>Ga0302228_10002340_pt1 | contig 12938 bp, 9 predicted proteins | sample II_Palsa_N1_2_FD_193519 | JGI IMG/M metagenome (GOLD analysis project Ga0302228, IMG submission 193519) | Peat permafrost microbial communities from Stordalen Mire near Abisko, Sweden - II_Palsa_N1_2 | ecosystem: Environmental > Terrestrial > Soil > Palsa > Peat permafrost | place: Sweden...
GTCCGCCACCTACGCAGCCGACATCAACCGCAGGCCGGCCGACTCGCACCAGCCGCGCCCGGAGACGATGACAGCGTTCCTGGAGCAGCTGGACGCCCGGTACGGCGGGGTCACCTCCTGGCTTACCGACCATGGGTTTTCCGAGTCCGACCGGCAGCGGCTGTATGCGCGGCTGCGGCAGCCCTGAGCATCCGGCCCCGGCCCGATGACGCAGTTCAGGGCAGCAGGGCCAGTTTGCCGGCGACCTGACGGCGGGCCAGGGCGATCAGCGCCTGGGCGGCGCGTTCGAGGGGGTAGCTTTCCGGGGCGACGGGGTGCAGTTCTCCCGCGGCAATCCGGGCCAGCACGTCGCTGATCAGTGCGTGGTTCCCGGCTGGGTCCGCCCGTGACCAGGCGCCCCAGTCGACCCCGACAATCGACCGATTGTCCAGCAGGACGCGGTTGAGCGGCAGCCGGGGAATGGAGCCGCCGGTGAACCCGACCACCAGGTACCGGCCGAAGCCGCGCAAGCTGCGCAGGGCCGGCTCGGCGAATGGGTCGCCGACCGGGTCGATCACCAGGTCGGCGCCGGCCCCGGTGATCTCGCGGACCCGGGCCTTCAGATCCTCGCTTCCGTAGTCGATCGCGGACTGCGCCCCGGCGCTGAGCGCTGCGGCGCGCTTGGCCCGGCTCGAGGCGGCCGCGATGACATTGCCACCCAGCGTGCTGGCCACATCGACGGCAGCGAGCCCGATCCCGCCGCCGGCCCCCAGCACCAGCACCCACTCGCCCCGCTGCAGGGTCGACCGGCGGGTCAGCGCGAAAAGCACGGTCGCGTAGCTTTCCGCCGCCGTCGCGGCCACCTCGTACGTCACCGCGTCCGGCAGCGGGACAGCGGCGACCGCGGGCAGCACCCAGTGGCTGGCGTAGCCGCCCATGCCGAACGTGCTGCCGACCACCCGGTCCCCGGCGCGCAGCCCGGTCACACCATCGCCGATGACGAGCACCTCGCCCGCCGCGACCAGGCCGGGAGTAAACGGGAGCGGAGGCTTCAGCTGGTACTTTCCGCCGGCGATGAGGCCATCCACGAAGCTGACTCCCGCGGCGCGCACCTGGACCAGGACCTCACCGGGGCCCGGACGCGGGTCGGGTGCCTCCTCCAGCGTCAGCTGATCCGGCGGCCCGAACTCGCGGCAGGTGATGCGGCGCATGTGCGTCACAGTAGGCCCGGCATCCGCCGGGCGGTAAGGGGGGAAGCCCGACAATCCCCCGGCGTATGCGACCCAGCCGGTCAGGCGATCAGCGCGTCGCCGTCGATGCCGGCCGCGGCCAGCTCGCGGCGCAGCAGCCGGAGGCTGCGGGCCCGGATCGGGCCGATACTGCCGACCGGCATCCGCAGCTCGGCCGACACTTCGCCGTAGCTCAGCTCGGCGGCCATCAGCAGGGTCAGCAGCGCGCGGTTACGGGCCGGCAGCCGGTTCAGCGCGGCCTTCGTCCGGTCGTCCCGGTCCTGGGCGGTGACGAGCTCTTCCGGCGACCGGTCCGGGGCGGCGGGGTCCGTGTCGGCCAGCCCCACCAGCCTGGGGCCCCGCCCGGGCGCGGACAGCACCGAGCTGATCTGCCGGCGCAGCGTCGTCAGCAGCCACGAGCCCACCCGGTCCGGGTCCCGCAGCGAGTCCAGGTGCTCCACCAGGCGCAGCCAGGTCGTCTGCACCGCGTCCTCGGCGGTGGCCGGGTCCACCCGGAACGATCGCGCCGCCCGGCGCAACGAGCCGTCGTACCGGCGGACCAGCTTCTCCCAGGCGTCCCCGTCGCCCGCGAGCGCGCCCCGCACAAGCTCGGCGCTGGTCAGTGTTTGTTCTGCCGTTTTCCCGTCCATCGTCATGGCTGGCCACCTCGTTTGCCCCGTCGATCTGCTGGCGACGTTAGGGGCGGAGCGAGGCCTTCGGATCCGGCAAATCCCTGGGTTCGACCCCCAGGTTTACCGGCCCCCGGCCCCTAGGATGAGGGCATGCTGGTCGGCCGCTCCGCGGAGTGCGAGCTGCTCCGGCGCCTTATCGCGGGCGCCCGGGAAGAATCGGCCGGCGTGATCTTGCTGCGCGGCGAGCCCGGCATCGGGAAGACCAGCCTGCTCACGTTCGCCGCCGGCGCCGTGGACGGCTTCCGCGTCCTGCAGATCCAGGGCCACGAGTCGGAGATCGAGATCCCCTTCGCCGGCCTGTCCTGGCTGCTGGAATCGCTGACCGGGCTGCTGGGCCAGCTTCCGCCGGTTCAGGCGGAGGCCCTGGCCGGGGCCCTGCAGCTGGGACCCGCGGCCGGCGGCGGGGACCGGCTGGCGGTGGCCGCGGCCACCCTGACCCTGCTGGCCGCGGCCGCCGACGCGCAGCCCCTGCTCGTCGCCGTCGACGACGGGCAGTGGCTCGACGTGCCCTCCCTGGAGGCGATCGTGTTCGCCGCCCGCCGGCTGCAGGCCGAAGCGATCGCCGTGGTGATCACGGCCCGCCCGGCCGTGGACGTGCCCGCGGAAGTGAACCGGCTGCTGGAGGCGCTCCCAGAGCACATGGTGCCCGGCCTCGCCCCGGACGCCGCCCGTGAACTGCTCACCGCGCAGCAGGCCGGCATGGCGCCTGAGGTGCTGGCCGGGCGGGTCGCGGAGGCGGCGGGCAACCCGCTGGCCCTGCTGGAACTGCCCGCGCTCGGTGACGGTGGCCTCCCCGTCGAGCCGCTGCGCATCGGGAAACGGTTGGAACAGGCGTTCGGGCGGCGGATCGCGGCGATGCCGCCACCCACCCGCCAGGCGATGCTGCTGGTCGCGGCGGCCGACGCCGCCGTCTCGGACGTCCTGTCCCGGGCGCTGGCGCAGGACGGCCTTTCCCCCGCCGACCTGGAGCCCGCCGAGACCGCAGGGCTGCTGGTCAGCGAGCGCGGTGCGGTGCGCTTTCAGCATCCGCTGGTGCGCTCGGCGCTGTACCAATCGGTCACGGCCACCCAGCGGCGGGCCGCCCATCGCGTGCTGGCCTCGGTGTTCGGCGCGCTGTCCACCCCCCGGGCGCAGGAACGGCACGCATGGCACCTGGCCGCCGCGGCTGTGGGGCCCGACGAAGAGGTGGCCGCGGCCCTGGACGCCGCGGCCGACGCCGCCGCCGCGCGGCGCAGCTACGCCACCGCTATGGATATGCAGGAGCGCGCGGCCCGGCTGAGCTGGCCCGGGGACGACCGGGCCGGCCGGCTGATGAAGGCCGCGAACATGAGCTTCCCGGCAGGCCGGGTGCAGGCCGGGCTGCCGCTGCTCGACCAGGTGCTGGACGAGACCGGTGACTGGCGGCTGCGCACCGAGGCCCAGCACTTCCGCTGCCGCATCCTGATGTGGGGCGGCCAGCCGGTGGCGGGCCGGGATCTGCTGATCGCCGAAGCCAACCAGGTTGAGGCGCAGGATCCGGCCTGGTCAGCGGCCATGCGGGCGCATGCCGCGCTGACCAGTGCCATGCTCGGCGACCAGCGGCTGGCCGCGGCGGAAGGGCAGCGGGCGGTCGAGCTGCTGGCCGGCCTGCCGGACTCGCTCACCATGCCGGCGCTGCTGGTGCGGGCGCTCACGCTGGCCGTGTCGGGCCCCGTGGCTGAGGCACGGTCGCTGATGGCCCGCTCGGAGGAGCACCTGCGGGCCTGGGACCCGCTGGACATCGACCAGGTCCTGCTGGTGGCCGCGCTCGCCTGGTCGTTGCTGGAGGAACCGGTCGAGTCCCTGCGCTGGTTCGAGCGGGCGGTCGGCGCGGCCCGTGCGGCCAGCGCCGTCGGCCTGTTGCCGTTCCAGCTGTCCTGGCTCGCCCTCGCGCAGTGGCGCGGCGGGAAGTGGCCCGTCGCCTACGCGAACGCCCACGACGCGCTGGCGCTGGCGGAAGAGACCGGCTGGCGGACCGAACTGCCGAACAGCCTGGCCGCGCTGGCGACGATCGAAGCGGCCATGGGCCGGGCCGAAAGCTGCCGGGAGCACGCCGCGCAGGCGGTGGCCCTGGGCCGGCAGACAGGGGTGGCCATCATCGAGGCGCACGCGGCGATCGCGCTGGCCCTGCTTGAACTGGGCACCGGCGACGCCGTGGCAGCGGTCCGGCATCTGGAGTTCGTCGCCGGCTTCGCGGCCGACCATGAGCTCGGCGACCCGGTCCTGCTGAACTGGGCCGGCGACCTCGTCGAGGCGCTCGACCGCAGCGGAGACCGGAGTCGCGCCCGGGCCGTCTACGAGCTGGTGGCCGCCGAGGCCGAGCGGACCGGCCGGCCGACAGAATCCGCGGTCGCGGCGCGCTGCCGCGCCCTGCTGGCCGGTGACGACGAGGCCGCCGAGGAAGCCTTCGCGGAGGCGTTCGGCTGGCACGCCCGGGCGGATCAGCCGTTTCAGCAGGCACGTACCCGGCTCCAGCACGGCGAGCTGCTGCGCCGGCGCCGCCGACGCGGCGACGCGCGAGCCGAATTGAAGGTCGCCCTGGCCATGTTCGAGCGGCTTGGCGCCGAGCCGTGGGCGGCCCGGGCGCGCAGCGAGTTGCGGGCCACCGGGGTGACCGCCCGGCCACGTCATCCCGGCCAGCAGCAGCTCACCCCGCAGGAGCTGCGGGTCGCCCTGGTGGTGGCGGACGGTGCGACCAACGCCGAGGCCGCGGTTCAGCTGTTTCTGTCCGCGAAGACGGTCGAGTACCACCTGTCCGGCGCGTACCGCAAACTTGGTATCCGGTCCCGCGGCCAGCTCGTCCGCGCACTGGCCAACGCGCCTGAGCCAGGAAGGGTCACCGCCGCGCCGCGGCCCGGCTCGTGATGCCCGGGCCGCGGCGGCTCCGGCCGCTGGTGCCGTTCCCGTTCTCGTCGTTCGTGCTGTCGAGGGCCGGCGTGGCCGCCGGGCGGGGCACGGCGAGCCAGGGCGGCGGCGGCATGGGGCGCACCGGGCGCACGTAGACCTGGCTCAGCTGGTCCGCGAAAAAGCCGCCGAACCGGGCCAGGGCCCCGGCCCGCCCGCGGGCCGTCGCCGCGGTCGCCCGGAAGGTGGCCAGCTGGCGCAGGAACCCGCTCACGCTGATCCGCAGGATCCCGGCGGCCACGACCCGGCCCGCCGCCTCGTCCCGCACCTCGGTGGTCAGGCTGGTGCTGTCCGCCCAGATCTCCGGGCGGGCGCCGCGGACGAGCCGCTTGACCCCGTGTACCCGCAGGGCGCGCCCGAGCCGGTCCGTGACCGCCAGGTCGTAGGTCATGTTCTTCTCCGTGCCCTCCGTGCACGCGGCGTCGGTCAGCAGGCGGAGCGTGCCGGAGCGCAGCGGCAGCCGGCCGCCGAACGCGGCGCAGCGGACGCTGCCGCTGACCTCGGCGGCGTGCCCCGGATCGGCCAGGAACGCGTCCAGGTCACGGATCACGACGTCGAGATCGAGGACCATCCGGGCGGTGCTTTCGCACGCCGTCTCCCCCACCGTGAGCTGGCCCTTCATCACCTCGTGGAAGCGGACCGCGGCGGCGCCCCGGCCGGACCCGGCACCGTCGGAAACGGTGCCACCGGGATCGGGCCCGGGCGGGACCGGCCGGGTCCGGATGCCGTGCCGGGCGCACCAGGCCCGCGTGTCGCGGACCCCCAGGTCCACGGCGCGCACAAAGCTGCTCCGGCGGAAGTTGAGCAGGTAGCCGAGGGGAACTTCGGCACTGATCAGGTGCACGGTGATGGGGCGGCCGTAAGCTCCCGGGCGGCCGGCCGCGATGTTCGCGTTGTTCTGCTCGATCTGCTGCAGCGCCCGCCGGAGCCCGCTGTTGGCCGCCGCCTCGATCATCAGGAAGTATTCGGCCACGAAGCCGGGCGCCCACCGGCCCCGGGTGCTCACGGTCCAGATCACCCACAGCTCATCGGCGCCGCGGCGGATCATTTCTTCGAGGCTCCCGTCGGTGGCGAATACCGCGTCGATGTAGGTATCCCCGTCGATCCGGGCGGGCGGGAACCACATCGGCAGCGCGACCGCGGACAGCAGCCGGTCCTCGGTTATCTGTGCGGCTGGCACCGGCTGGAGCTCCTGCCGGCTGACGTTAAATAGCTCGAAGACCGCCTCCCGGGACGTGCTGCGGATCGCATGCCAGTCCAGCCCGAAGCCGGTCAGCGTATGGCGTCGCAGGCCGCGGGCGGTGAGCACCGAGGCGCCCCACGGGCCGCGCAGCCAGGCACCCAGGTTGGGGCTGAAGTCGCCGAGCGGCTGGTAGTTCCGCCAGTTGTCGGCGATCTGCCGGCCGGTCATGCCCTGGCACCACATGGCGAGGTTGAACACGCCCCCGCTGGCCCCGTCGGCGAGGTCAAACTCGATCCCGGCCTCGTCCAGCAAGACCTGCACGGCGCCGGCCTGGTAGGCGACCTTCAGGCCGCCGCCGGCGAAGACGAGCGCGCGCCGCGGCGCACGGGGGGTGCCCTGGCTTCTGGTCATCGGTGGCCTCCTGAGGTGAGCCGTTCCAGGATCCGGCCGGAGAACCGGTCGGCGAGCGCCGCGATCGTCAGGGACGGGTTCGGCCCGACCGGTCCGGGCAGCACCGATCCGTCGGCGACGAAGAGACCCGGATGGCCGAAGGCCTCGCCGTGGTCATCGACCACGCCGCCGCGGCAGTCGGTGGCCATGGGGGCCCCGCCGAGTGGATGCGCGGCGATGACACGGTGCAGGTATCGGCCGGGATTGACGGCGAACTGGCCCCCGAGCTCGCCGGCGACGGCCGCCATCGTCGCCTCCACCCGCTTGAAGTAGTCGCGGGACATGGCATCTCGCCAGTCCACCTCGAGGTAGCCGCGGCTCAGCCGGAGACGGCCGTTCGGGATCTCGCGGCCCATGCCGAGCATCGGCAGGACTCCCGAGGACAGCTGCCCCGTGCCGATCAGCGCAGCGACCTGCGCGCCGATCTCGCTGTGCGGGTGCCCGGTCAGTTTCTGCAGGGCCCGGACCGCGGCGGAGCGGGCGGCGCGCCCGGCCGGCCCGGCCAGCGTCGCGGTCTCCAGCAGCCAGTCGGCGAACCCGGGGTAGCCGCCGTCCTGGAGGTAGAAGCCCCGGCCCTCACCGCCGTCCACCGCGTCCGGCATCCGCATCGTGCTGGTGATGACCGGGCCGAGGGACGGCTGGAGGTCCTCGGGGCTGTCGTAGGTGAGCCCGAGCAGGTCGCCGTTGCTGCTGAACCGGCTGCCGAGGGCCGGGCTGAGGGCCGGGAAATGACGCTGATTGCGCAGCAGCAGGTAGCTGGTGCCGAACGTGCCGGCGGACAGGACCAGGACGCGGCAGCGCAGCCGGTGCACCGGTAGCGCCGCCAGGTTGATGGGCGCACCTTCGTTGTCCGGCTCGTGCCTGATGTACCGGACCTCGAAGCCGCCATCGGCGGGCCGGATCTCCCGCACCTCGCAGCGGTCACGCAGCTCGGCGCCGGCCCGGGCCGCGGTGGTCAGGAAGTTGTAGTCGAGGGTGTTCTTGCTGCCGGAGTTGCAGCCGATGTCGCATTCGCCGCACAGGCTGCAGGTCAGCCGGGGCGCGTCGTCGTGCAGGTTGGGAGCGGACCCGGGAACCGGGCTGCCCGGGCGCTGACCAGGGGCGGCGAAGCTGATAGCCAGCGGGGGCAGGGACCACTCGATGCCGAGGCGTTCCGCGGCCCGCCGCATCGCCCGGGTCTTCGGGGTGGCCTCCACCAGCGACTTGGGATACGGGGCGGGGCTGAGCACCTGCTCGACCCGGTCGTAGTGCTCGTCGAGCTGGGCCCGGGTCACCGGCCAGGATTCGTATCCGCCCTCGGGCCCCTGGTCGCGCACAAACCAGTGCTCGTCCTTGCGGAGCATCACGTTCGCGTAGATCAGCGATCCGCCGCCCAGGCCACTGGCCACCACCGACTCCACGTGCCGGAAGGACCAGACGTCGAACAGGCCCTGCAGGCCCGCGCCGGGATCCCAGTAGTTGCGGGCCATCTCGCGGGGGCGCCGCGGGAACGAGCCCGGTGGGTACCTCTTACCCCGTTCGAGCACGCACACCGGCCGCCCCGCCTCGGCCAGCCGGCAGGCGACGACCGAGCCGCCGAATCCCGACCCGACCACCACCGCGTCGACCCGTTCTACCTGTGCATCAGCCATCTTCCGCTCCTGACCCGCGTTACGCCGGCATACAGAGGAGGCGGGAGGAGGGCCGGCTGATACATTACGCGGCCGGATCGGGCCCTCAGGCGTGCGGGGCCCCAGGCGTGCGGGGGCCCCAGGCGTGCGGGGGCCCCAGGCGTACGAGGCCCCAGGCGTACGGACGGGCCAGCGATGCAGGACCGCTGGCCCGTCCGTGTTGGCTGGGATGATGCCCGGCGGCGCGGCCAGCTGAGCGCGGGGGCTCGGCGCTCAGCCGATCGCGGTCACGCGCTGGTGCCGGTCAGCAGCCGTCGTAGGGCGTCCAGTTGGACGCACCACCGGCCGCGATGGCGGTGTTGAACACCTGGTTCTGCTCAGCGACGCTGGCGTTGCCGAAGGAGCCGGCGGAACCGCCGTACTCCTGCCAGGTCGACGCGCTGAACTGGTACAGGCCGTAGTGGCCGCTGCTGTTCATCACCTGGCTGTTACCGCCCGACTCAGCGGAGATGATGCACTGCTGCAGCCCGCTACCGCCCGAGTAGGTCGTCACGGGAGCGGCCTGTGCCGGAGCGGCCTGTGCCGGGGCGGACTGCACGGGGGCAGACTCGGCCGGGGCGGACTGCACGGGGGCAGACTCGACCGGGGCGGACTGCACCGCCGCGACGTACGCGGGCGCGGCCACCGGAGCCGCGGCCGGCCCGAGCTGTCCCGGGGCAGCCGGGATCGTGGCGGGCTTGACCGGGATGCGCAGCACCTGCCCGGTCGAGATCTCGTTCGCCCAGCGGATCTGGCCGTGGTTGGTCCAGAAGATTACCGGCCAGGCGGACGAGCTGTGGTAGAAGTGCTGCGCGATCCCGCTCAGTGAATCACCCGAGCGGACGGTGTAGGAAGCTAGCAGGCCGGACTCCGGCGTCTTCGCCTTGGCCCGCATGAGGGCGGACAGCAGTTCCGTCGGCCGCTGCGCCGCCTGTTGGGTGGCCGCATGCGCGGTCTCGGACGGGTGTACGGTCGCGGCACTGGCTGCGGTGCCCGCAATGGCCGTGGCTGACAAGCAAAGCGCCGCGGTCACGCCGAAGACCTTGGGTGCGGCGCCGGCGGGCAGCCGATGCGGACGTCGTTCACGTAGCGGTTTTCCTGGGCGAGCCAAAGGGTTCCTTCCCGCGTAGGGCGCGCTCCCTGGGAAGGCCACACAAGGTCTTTGTGCGGGGCCCGCTGGTGCGGGCAGTCCTTCCGAGCGCCTGACAGCGACCGAACATATCGGCCGGGATACAAATACGCCAAAAGTGGGTAAAGAAGGTCGTACTGGTTGCCTGCGTGGCCCACCGTGGGTCGCAGGGCGTTAATCCGTGCCTCAGAGGCGCCGGGAGCGCCCTCGGACCAGGGTCCCTGGTTGCCCCCGAATCGGCCCCAGAATCCCTCATTGACCTGCATTTCGTGGCAGAGAGTTTCCGGTTACTGAACGTTACTCATCACTCTGAGTGAGCACTTCTAAGGCTCGGCCCACGTTACCGAATCGCGGCCCCCATTGTTACGGAGCGTCTAAGAAATCGAGTGATCAAGGTCACAACCTGGCACACCTAGCGGCGAGTGAGCGCTGGGAAGCGTGTGACTAGTGCCCGATTAGCCGAAATCGTCAATCAGTAGCTGATACAGCGCGTGATCCTGCCATTTTCCGGCGATGTTCAGATACGACGGAGCCATACCGAAGCGAGCGAATCCACAGCGTTCCAGAACCCGCTGTGACCGGAAATTGTCCAGCAGGGTGCCCGCCTCAACCCGGTGCAGCCCAAGTTCCCCGAACGCCACCCGGATCATGTCCCGCACCGCCGCCGTAGCCAGGCCGCGCCCGTTGGCGGCGGCGCTCAGCCAGTAGCCGACGCTGGCGGACTGGAACGCGCCCCGGACGATGTCGTTGAGGTTGACCCGGCCGGCTACCTGGCCGGCTTCGTCGAGGATGACCCGCGGCACGGTGAGGCCCTGCTCGTACCTTGCCAGTGCACGGACGGCGACCGCGCGCTGCCCGGCTACGGTGAAGTAGTTTTCACTGCGGACAGGCTCCCAGGGGGCGAGGAAGTCGCGGTTGGCCCGGAGCAGCTCGGCCAGGACCGGGGCATCCTCTGGGGTGATCAGCCGGGTCGGACGCATCCGTCCATGTTCTCAGTCGGCGTCCACCCGCTTACCTGCCCGGTGGGAGCCGGCCGGTCGACGAGGACTGCGGACAGGAGGCATTCCAGTCCAGCGGCTCGCGGTCCGCGGTGAATTCGCGGCGGCCGGGAGCCCTCATCAGTGCATCATGATGAGATGATGAGATGATGAGAGTTACACTTCTAGCATGAGGACTACGATCGACCTCCCAGAGGATCTTCACGCTCAGGCGGTCGCGATCGCCCGGGATACCCATCAGTCGCTGAGTCAGGCTGTTGCCGGGCTGATCCGCCGGGGACTCGGCTCGGGCAGCACAGGCGAGATAGGCAGAAGCACCCGCACCGGCCTCCTCGTCGCGCACCTTGGCAGGACAATCACCAGCGAGGATGTGCGGCAACTGGAGGACGACGACCAGTGACCGTGCTCCTCGACGCGAATGTGCTGATCGCCCTGCTCGTTGAGGATCATGTTCACCATGTTGCCGCCGAGAACTGGTTCGTCGGCATGAGCGGAAATTTCGCGACCTGCCCGATCACTCAAGGCAGCCTGACGCGGCTGCTCATCCGCGAAGGCCAGCCGGCCAGCGCGGCACAAGAAATCCTCACCGGCACCACTGCCGATCCGCGGCATGAATTCTGGCCAGACGATATCCCGTACACCGATGTTCCTACCCAGGGAATCATTGGTCACCGCCAGGTGACCGATGCTTATCTGGCACAGCTCGCGCGGGCTCACGGATCCCGCCTCGCTACGTTCGACCAGGCGACGGCGAAGCTTCACCAGGACGTGGCCGAGCTTGTCCCGGACAGCTAACAGCCGAGAGTTTTCGGCCAAGGCAGGCGAGAGCCTCAAGCCGGTACGCATGTCGTCATGCTCCGCCCAGGATGCGATAACCACACAGATCCGCTTAGCGGATTCGGCGTTCAGGCGGGTATGCGCGGTTCGGAGGTCCCCGGCCGTTCAGGTGGGCCCTACCGCGGGTGCCCATGACCGGTCGTGCCTGGGGACAAAAGCCCGGGCCTGCGAGGCCGAACTGCTCTAACGCCTGGGCCGAAGGTCCTTGAGGTTTGTCGGCAGGGCGCATGGCAGTGCGGCCACGCCGAGGTTGGGAGTTACCACGATGAAAGCTGCTGTCGTTACGTCGTTCACCGAACCACTGCAGATTCGCGACGTGCCGAGGCCGGCACCTGGCTTAGGACAGGTGCTAGTACGGATCGAGGCGTGCGGCCTATGCCACACGGACATTCATGCCGCGCGTGGTGACTGGCCGGTCAAGCCGACGCTGCCCTTTATCCCAGGCCATGAAGGCGTCGGAATCATCGAGGAGGTTGGCGCCGAGGTAGCCCAGAGCCGCGTCGGGCAGCGGGTGGCGATCGCGTGGCTCGGATGGGCGTGCGGGAGCTGCGAGTTCTGCGTCTCCGGCCATGAGACATTGTGCGAAAGCCAGCAGATGAGCGGCTACACGACCGACGGTGCCTACGCGGAGTACGCGGTCGCCCACAGCGCTTTCGTGGTGCCCGTGCCCGAAGGAATTTCCTCGTTCGAGGCGGCGCCCCTGAGCTGCGCAGGAGTCACGACGTACAAGGCAGTCAAGGTTTCTGGTGCCAGGTCCTCCGATCTCGTCGCGGTGTTCGGCATCGGGGGCCTGGGTCACTTGGCGCTGCAGTACGCGAAGATCGCGGGGGCCACTGTCGTCGCGGTCGATCTGGAAGAAGCCAAGCTTGACCTGGCCACCAAGCTTGGCGCCGACCACACGGTCAACGCCCGGACCACCGACCCGGTCGCGGCGATTCAGGCGCTGGGCGGAGCCGACGCGGCCATCTCAGTGGCGGTGGCACCCGTGGCGATGCGCCAGGCCTTCGACTCTCTCAAGCCCGGCGGCCGCCTGGTGCTTGTCGCGCTGCCGAAGGACAACGTGCTCGAGCTCCCGATATTCGAGACGGTGCTCAAAGGCATTTCGGTCATCGGCTCCATCGTCGGCACGCGGCTTGACCTCGCGGAGGTATTCGAACTGCACGCCGCGGGCCGCACCCGGGTCGTCGGCGACGTCCGCCGGATCGAAGACGTCAACGCCTGCATCGACGAGGTGCTCTCCGGACAGATTCCGGCGCGATTGGTATTCGAATTCTGAGTTCCGGGAGGCTTATTCAAAAGGGTCAGCTGAGGTCGGGTAGCCCGGGGCGTCTCAGCCCCGGGCTCCCACAGATCCGTGCTTGACAGTCTCCCGTCACACGGCTCCTGTCATCCTGTCCACCAGGAATAGGGCACCCACGCCCAGTGGGCGAAGAGCCCGGGATGCTGGGTGGTGAGGCGTTTCCGGCATGCCGCCACCGCGTCCAGCGCCGACCGGCCGGGCCGGTACCCGCAGGAGTCCGGGTGGAACACCGGTTCCACCGCTTTCTCCAGCCGGGCCGGGGCTGGTGGCTGGGGCGTTCCAGAGGGCGGGTGGGTCAGCGGCGAGTTTCTCCAGCTCCGCGCGGCCAGGCAGGGGCGGCAGCGTGTCGCGGGCGGCCTGGAGTGCTTGCTCAGCCTCGATGAGGGCGGTGAGTTTCGCCTCCAGCACCGCCTCGGCCGCCTCGCCATGCTGCAGGTAGCGGCGCACGACCTCCACCAGGCCGGACGGCACGTACCTCGACCGGCCACGGCCGCCAGCCCGTGGGGTGCCTTCACCTTCTGATAGGCCTCCCACACCTCCAGCTCCACGTTCGCGCGGAAGCCGTAGGCC
>Ga0302228_10002351_pt1 | contig 12898 bp, 8 predicted proteins | sample II_Palsa_N1_2_FD_193519 | JGI IMG/M metagenome (GOLD analysis project Ga0302228, IMG submission 193519) | Peat permafrost microbial communities from Stordalen Mire near Abisko, Sweden - II_Palsa_N1_2 | ecosystem: Environmental > Terrestrial > Soil > Palsa > Peat permafrost | place: Sweden...
GTCATCGCCAACTTTAAGACCTGGCGTGTCATGCACACAGATTACCGTCGGCCGCTCGCAACATTCGCCACGACCATCTCAACTGTAATTGCCCTACACTTCTATGCAGCAAGCTGAATAAGCCTCCATGATGGCGTATGTCTTTGAGGATGAGTTTAATTAATGGGCCGTATGGTGCGGCCCCGGACCCATCAAAATGGACCTACGATCTCGGCCGATGGACCGACAACAATGAACTGGAGACCTGGCCCAGGTCGGTGCGCACCCCCAGGGTCAGCTTCATGACTTATAAGGGAACCACGGCCGAGCGGTCGGCCGGGGGCGCCCGGGCTGCAGTCGCGCGGCCCGGCTCCCGCGAACGCACGGCTGCGGCGCGAGAGACTGGGCTCGGGACCACGATTTTGCGGAGGCACTGACTGATGACGGAACAACCGCACCCAGAGTGGGACGCCAGCTACACGGCCGACGCGCCGGCCCCGTGGGACATCGGCAGGCCGCAGCCGACTTTTGCCCGGCTCGCTGACGAGGGCCGCCTGACCGGGCGCCTTCTCGACGCTGGCTGCGGCACCGGCGAGAACGCGCTGCTCGCAGCCAGTCGTGGCGCCGATGTCACCGGCATCGACGTTGCGCCGACCGCGATCGCGCGGGCGCGGGCGAAAGCGTCCGAGCGCAGGCTGGCCGCGCGGTTCGAAGTCGCAGACGCCCTCGGCCTCGGCCGCCTCAGCCTCAGCCTCGACACCGTGATCGATAGCGGGGTGTTCCACGTATTCGGCGACGACGACCGGACCCGGTACGTCGCCAGCCTCGCGGCTGTGCTGAGACCAGCCGGCGCTTGCTACCTCATGTGCTTCAGCGATCGGCAGCCAGGGACCTGGGGCCCGCGCCGCGTCCGCGCGGACGAGTTGCGCGCGGCGTTCAGCGACGGCTGGGCCGTCGAGTCGATTACCGCCGACACCTTCGATATCAACCCGATGGACGGCACGACGCAGGTCCAGGCCTGGCTAGCCGCGATCAGGCGTAACTAACCAGCCGGCCCCGCACGGGCCCGGTGCCGCTAGCGTGCAGTTGCTAACGCCCAGCCCTTGCGCAGCCAGGCGATCGCACAGATCACGAAGAGCACAACCAGGTCCATCTTCGTGTCACTTCACTTCCCCGATCATTGACCCGCTGCCCAGGCCCGGCGCCTTTGCATCACACGCAGTAACGGCCACCACCCAGGCGCCGATTCGGCGCCCGGACTTCGGAGCCGCGGACGTTTCTCACTACATCGCGTGATCGGCGTTCGTCTCGAGGAACGCGCACATTCCCGCCGATCTGCCCGTACCGCCGACCGTCGCAGACGCATAGGACGCCTGGGCGGCTGCAGCTCGGCGGGGCTCGCCGTGGGAGTAGCTTCGTGTGTGGATTCGCCGTCCTCGGCGGACCATACGAGAGCCGGTCAAGGGTGAACCTGCCCGAGGGCCTGGCCGCTTTGCTGCACCAGCCCTGCCCCTGCTTCCTCACTACCTTGATGCCCGACGGCTCACCCCAGCGGCGGCCGGGTGAGGGCCGTAGGGTGGAGGCAATGGACGTGCGGTTGTTCGGCCAGCTCGAGGCGGCGGACGGGGGCGTGGCGCTCGCTGTCCGCGGCGCCAAGCAGCGGGCCCTGCTAGCTTTGCTGGCGCTGCATCGCGGCGAGCCGGTGAGTGCCGACCGGCTGATCGACGCGCTGTGGGATGACGGGCAGGCGGCGAAACCGGCTAACGCCCTGCAGGCCCAGATCGGCCAGCTGCGCCGTACCCTCGGGGCGGGCGCGATCGTCACCACCGAAGCCGGCTATGCCCTCGCGGTCGGTCCCGATGAGGTCGACGTCGTCCGCTTCGAGCAGCTGGTGGCGAAGGGACGGCGCCTGGCGGAGGCGGGCGAGATGGCGCAGGCGTCTGCCGCGCTGGGCGAGGCGCTTGGCCTGCGGCGGGGCGAGCCGCTGGCCGAGTTCGCCTATTCCGGCTTCGCTGACACCGAACGGGCGCAGCTGGACGAGCTGACCCTCGTGGCGATCGAAACCCGGGCCGGAGCGGACCTGGCGCTGGGCCGCCACGGGGACCTCGCCGGCGAGCTGGAGGCGCGCTGCCGGCAGCACCCGCTGCGCGAGCGCCTGTGGGAGCTGCTCATCCTGGCCCTGTACCGGGCCGGACGGCAGGCCGACGCCCTGCGCGCCTATACCGAAGTCCGCGACCGCCTGGTCGACGAGCTGGGCATCGTCCCCGGGCCGGCCTTGCGGGAACTCCAGGCCCGGATACTGGCCCAGGATCCGTCGCTCGCCGCAGCCAGCCCGGCTCCGGTCCGGGCGGCCGCGCCGGCGGCAGCCGGCAATCTGCGGGAGCGGCTGAGCAGTTTCATCGGCCGGGACGCCGAGCTGGAACAGGTGCTCGGGTCTGTCCGCGCCAGCCGGCTGGTGACGCTGACTGGCCCGGGCGGGACGGGCAAGACCCGCCTGGCGGTGGAGGCCGCCGCCGCCCTGCGCGCCGAGTACCAAGACGGTGCCTGGCTCGTCGAGCTCGCCAGCGTCGCCGCGCCCGACGGGGTTGGACCGGCCGTGGCCGGCGCGCTCGGCGCGGTGGCGTCTGCGCTCGGGAGCCCTCAGCCTCCGGGATCGGCCGTGCAGCTCATCGTGCGCCACCTGGCCGGACGGTCGCTGGTCGTTGTCCTCGACAACTGCGAGCACGTCATCGCCGAGGCGGCCGCGCTGGCCGACACCCTCGCCGGGGCGGTGCCGGGTCTCCGGCTGATCGCCACGAGCCGTGAGGCGCTCGGTATACCTGGGGAGGTCCTGGTGCCGGTGGGCGGCCTGGCCATCCCGGCCGCCGTGGAGCTGTTCGCCGACCGCGCCCGGGCCGTACAGCCCGGCTTCCTCGCAGATGGGCCGGCCGGCGACGTCATCGAGGACATCTGCCGCCGGCTGGACGGCCTGCCCCTGGCCGTCGAGCTCGCCGCCGCCCGGCTCCGTGCGCTGCCGCTGGCCACCGTGGCGGAACGGCTCGACGACCGCTTCCGGCTGCTCACCGGCGGCGCCCGCACCGCCCTGCCCCGCCAGCAAACCCTGCGGGCGGTGGTGGACTGGAGCTACGACCTGCTGTTCGAGGACGAACGCCGCCTGTTCGTCCGGCTGGCCGCCTTCACCGGCGGCTGCGATCTCGCCGCAGCCGAAGCTATCTGCGCCGACGACCAGGTCCCGGCCAGTGAGATCCTCGATGTGCTGAGCCGGCTGGTCGACAAGTCCCTCGTCACTGGCCCCGGTGCCGGTGGTGAAGCCCGGTTCAGCCAGCTCCAGACGCTGTGGCAGTACGGCCGGGACCGCCTCGGGGAATCCGGCGAAGCTGACGCGATGCGCGCCAGGCACGGCGCCTATTACCGGCGGATGGCCCAGGAGGCCCACGATGGCCTGCGCGGCGCCACCGGGCCGATATGGCGGGATCGTCTGGCCTCGGAATCGGGCAACCTGCGGGCCGCGCTCGACTGGTTCATCAGCCACGGGAACGCTGATGCGGCGCTGTCGCTCGCGTCGGGCATAGCCTGGTTGTGGTTCATCAATGGCGACTTCGCCGAAGGAGCCCGCTGGCTCGGTGATGCGCTCGGCGCCAGTGGGCAGCGCCATCCCGGCCTGGGAGCGACCGCCCACGTCTGGCACGGCTATTGCGTGGGCATGTCGTCCAGCCCGGCGGCGGGCGTCGTTGAATGCGAGGAGGCCGTCGCCGCGCTGAGGGCCAGCGGTGACCGGGGTCGCCTGACGGAGGCGCTGGTGCTTTGTGCGACGGTACTGGGGTTCGCGCACCAGTTCCGGCGATCACTCGAAACCCTGGGCGAGGCACAGGATCTGCTGGAACCAGCTGGCGACGGCTGGCTCCTCGCGGTCCACGACTTGATAGTCGCCTGGAACCTGGTGTCGTTGGGGCGGCTGGAGGACGCGGAGCCAGCCGCCCGTTCGAGCCTCGAGCGCTTCGACGCCGAGGGAGAGGTCCTGGTGGTCGTCTCTCCGCTGAACGCCCTGGCCGGCATCGCCGAGGCCCGGGGGGACCTTGATGCTGCCTCGGCGGCCTATGAGGCGCTGCTGGAGCGCTGCCGGGCCACCGGCCAGCCTCTGCAGGTGCCGTTCAGCCTGGTCGCTTTGGCCGCGCTGCGGGCCAGGCAAGGGGACGACGTCGCAGCCGACGGGCTCTACCGGGAGGCGATCGGGTGCAGCGTCAACCCGTGGCTGTCGGCAGACGCCATGGTCGGCCAGGCGGCGGCCGCCCGGCGGCTCGGTGATCTGGCGCGGGCACGGGCACTGCTCGACGCGGCAGGAAGCCACTACCGGCGCGTCGATCTCCCGGCCGGCCCGCCCCGTGTGCTCGCGGGCCTGGCGTGGTGGGCGCTCGCCGCCGGCCACCCCGACGCCGCCGCCGTCTTCGCCGCTGACGCCGCCGAAGGCGCCTCGGCCAGCGGGGACCCGGCCGCGCAACTCCTCGCCGATACCGCCATGGCCGCAGTCACGGCGATCACCCACCCGACCCGCCACAACGCCGAGGTCTTCGTCGCGCTCGCTCAGCAGCGCGCCCAGGGGCGGACGTATCGCTCGCTCACCGATGAGCCAGATGTGGCCGCGCTCGCGGCCCGCCTGGCGCTGTCCGCTCACTGAGCGGCCCGGCCTGGCAGAGAAAGCCGTCGCCGCGGGTCGTTTCGCCGCGTTCCTTCGGGCGCCGGCGGCGTGACCCTCGGCAAACCACACGCCGGAGCTCTGGCAACCACCTGCAGCCAGCTGACCTCAGCATCACCTCAGCGCCACCTCAGCGCACCCGGGCAACCTTGCACTCATGCAGCCAATGCGTGACGAGTACCCCAGCCACCATGACCACCTGGCCGCTGCCGGGCCTGCGGTTGACGTCCACGGCCGCGTGGTCACCGCAAAGCGGCGGGCTGCTGCGCGGTACCGGCAGGCACAGCGCGCCGCCGACTCGCGCCTGGCCACCGCGGCGCTGCGGCTCGCCGTCCACGCCGACCCGGCCTTCGGGCTCGCCGTCGCCGACCTCGACGCCATCACCGGAACGGCGAGCCAAGGTCCCAGTCACCAGCAGATGAATTGGGAACGCCACCACATCGAAGTGGTCCACGCCGCAGCCACCGGCAATGCCAGGCGAGCAGCTGACCTGCTCCGCGAACACCTCGCCAGCGTCGGCTGCGACCCTCTCGCCTTCCGCATCGCCGCCATGCTCCGGCAGCCCACGGGAAAGAACGACGACTTCGAGAACGTAGCCAGTCATCTTCCCGGTTGCCACGCAACCCCATGGCCATGCCCACCATGACCGCCGCCGGCCATCCTCCAGCGACAACCCAGCACTCCGAATCGGAAACCCTACCGGCTACGCGCATCATACGAAGGGATCAGGCCATGACAACACCAGCGACCGTTTCTGCCAGAGGTCAGGAGCGACCCGTCGCTCACCGAAGGACCGCCGTGGTGGTCGGAGTGCTGTTCCTCTCGTTCACGGTCACCTTCTTCATAGGTAACACGCTGATCCATTCGTACTTCTCCAGCGCGACCAAGCCCGCCGGCACCCTCATCACCGGCGTGCTGCTGATCGGCCTCAGCGGCCTGGCGGACGCTGCGGTCGGTCTGGCGATGCGCCCGGTCCTGACGCCCTACGCACCGGTGCGCTCGCAGGTCTACTTCGTCCTGAGAGTGGCGGAGGGCCTCGCGGTCCTGGCGGCGTGCGCGTACTTCCTGACCAGCCGCAGTCAGTGGAACGACTACGCGCTGCCCGCCTACGCGCTCTCCGCCGTGGCCGGGCTCGTCCTGACGCCGGTCTTGCTGACGTCGAGGCTCGTGCCGCGGAGCCTGTCCATACTGGGCATCGCCGGCTACGCGTTGCTCCTGGCCGGGGTCGTCTGCAATCTGCTCGGGATCGCCGACATCGGCTGGCACGTATCCCCCGCCGGAATCGTGTTCCTCGCCCCCGGTGGCCTGTTCGAGCTCTTGTTCCCGCTCCTGTTGATCGTCCGGGGCTTTTCCGCTGGAAGCCGGGCCCGCCCCGTGCCCGTTCGCACGGGCAGTGCCCGGCACCGGGACGTCACGGCCGCCTAGGAGAAACCCCGGCGCGGCACCGCAGGCACTGGCTGGCCAGCTGATAGCCGGCCAGCCAGTGCCTGGTCACGGTGGCCGCTCACACGAAGGGACCGCCCCCAATGACTGAGAACTTCCCCGGCCCGATGGCAGGCAAGACTGCGCTGGTCACGGGCGGCACTGGCGGCATCGGCCGGGCGACCGCCGCCGGCCTGGCCGCGCTGGGCGCCCGCGTCGGCATCACCGGCCGGGACAAGGCGCGGACCCAGGCCGCGGCCACCGGGATCGTCCGCGAGTCCGGCAACCCGGCGATGGACGCGTTCGCGGACATGTCCTGCCAGGCCGGGGTACGCGCTCTCGCCGTCGCGGTCCGCAGCGCCTACCCGCGCCTGGATGTGCTGGTCAACAACGTGGGCGGGTTCTGGGCCACCAGGCACCTCACCGCCGACGGGCTGGAGCACACCTTCGCCGTCAACCACCTCGCCGCCTTCCTGCTCACCGGCCTGGTCCTGGACCGGCTCAAGGGCAGCGCGCCCGCCCGGATCGTCACCGTCTCGTCCAACGCCCAGGCGGCGGGCAGACTCAACTTCGACGACCTGCAGGGCGAACGCAGCTACTCCGGGCAGCGGGCGTACAGCCAGTCCAAGCTCGCCAACGTCGTGTTCACCTACGAACTCGCCCGCCGGCTGGAAGGCACCGGCGTCACCGCCACCGCCCTGCACCCCGGCCTGGTGCGCACGTCGTTCTCCGCCGAGGACCCATCCCGCCTGTCGAAGGTCATGATCCCGTTGCTGCGGCCGTTCATGAAGGCACCCGCCCGCGGCGCGGCCACTTCCATCTATCTCACTGGCATACCTTGCCGTTAGTGACTTAGCGGTCACCGCGTGATATTGCGGGATAAACCTGTTGCGTGCGGGTGAGGGCAGGGACAGTATTCGGGACGCCAGTGACTGGTGTTGCTGGTGCACCCGAGGTGCCGCCGGTCACCGCCCTCATTATCGTGACCCGTTCGAGGTCCAGTGCCAGTTTTGCGGGTCCGGCGGCTACCCGGGACGCGTTCACCGTCGACAGGGCCATGCGCTTCGAGCGCCGGACAGTGAGCTCACGGCACGCGTCCCGGTTCCGCTTACGAGGGTGCCTCCCCACTGGGATCAGCAGCGAGGAGGCTGTGATGCAGTATTCCCAAGTTCAGGTTCATTCTCCAGCTCCCCTTCGGGTTCTTCCCCCGGCTCCGCCCGGCGGGGTGACCGCCGGGGTCGACTGGGCCACCACCGACCATGTCGCGTGCGTGGTCGATGCGGCCGGGCAGGTCAGGGCCCGGTTCAGCGCGGCCCATGACCGGGCCGGCATCCGGAAGCTGATCGGCGGGCTGCGCGCTGAGGGCGCGGCCGAGGTCGCGATCGAGCGCGGCGAGGGGGTCCTCGTCGATGCCCTGCTGGCGGCGGGGCTGACCGTGGTGGTGATCACGTCCCGGCAGGTGAGGAACCTGCGGTCCCGTTACGGGGCGGCCGGGGCCAAGGACGACAGGTTCGACGCGTTCGTGCTGGCCGACGTGCTGCGCACCGACCGGGCCCGGCTGCGGCCGCTGGTCCCGGACTCGCCGGCGACCCTCGCGCTGCGCGCGGCCGTCCGCGCCCGCCGCGACCTGGTCGCCCACCGGGTCGCGGCCTGCAACCAGCTGCGCGCTCACCTGGACGTGTCGTTCCCGGCCGGGACCAGGCTGTTCGCGGAGCTGGACAGCCGGATCAGCCTGGCGTTCCTGACCCGGTTCGGATCACAGGACGCGGCCGGGGCCCTGGGCGAGGGCGACATCGCCGCATGGCTGAAGACCCTCCCTCACCGGGGGAAGGCCGCCGGCCCGGAGCAGCTGCTGGCCAGGCTGCGGGCCGCCCCCGCAGGGGCGACCGGGGCCGAGGGGGCCGCCCGCGCCGCGGTCACCAGCGCCCTGGTGACCACCCTGGTCGCCATCACCGCGCAGATCAGGGCCCTGGAAGCCGAGATCGCCGCCCAGCTCGCCGCTCACCCCAACGCGCACGTCTTCACGTCCCTGCCCCGCGCCGGCATGCTGCGCGCGGCCCGGCTGCTGGCCGAGATCGGCGACTGCCGCTCCCGGTTCCCCGACCCCGAATCGCTGACCGGCCTGGCCGGCGCCGCCCCCGTCACCCGCCAGTCCGGCAAGCACTCCTCCGCCGGGTTCCGCTGGGCCGTCAACCGCCAGCTCCGCGACGCCGTCTGCGACTTCGCCGCCGACTCCCGCCACGCCAGCCCCTGGGCCGCGGGCATCTACGACGCCGCCCGCGCCCGCGGCAAGGACCACCCGCACGCCGTCCGCATCACCGCCCGCGCCTGGCTCTACGTCATCTGGCGCTGCTGGCAGGACGGCACCACCTACGACCCGGACAAGCACCGCGCCCTGCAGCGCACCCTCGAACAGCAGCAGCACCGCGCCGGCGACGACGGCGGCACCGGGACCGGAACCGGGGGCGGACGGTGACCGCCGCGCTCACGGCTGCGCTGCGCGCCTGCGCAGCCGGGCTCTGCCACAGCGAAGCCGGCACCGAGCTGCTGATCCGGCACGGGGCCTTCCTCGCCCGGCCTGACTTCGCCGCCTTCATCTGCGAGGACACCAGCTTCGCGGACGGCACCCCGATGGCCGCGATCGACTGGGACGCCGCGATCACCGCCCTCCAGGCCGGGAACCTTCCCGCCAGCAGCGGCGAGCGCAGCATCCTCCAGCTCGCCGCCAGCATCGCCAACGGCAGCCCCGTCGCCCTCCGCGACACCATCACCACCCTCGACAACGCCAACCTCCAGCACCTGCTCACCGCCATCCGCCACGCAGCAGGACACCGACCCGGCTAACCCCGGCCCGAAACCGTTGAGGCCCCCGTCGGCAACCCGGCGGGGGCCTCAACCGCCCGCCGGAAACACAGGCCGCCCTCTGAGCCGCAAGGTGGACACAGGGCAACTGGCACCTGCTATCTGGTCCCGAAACCCGCTACACCGACCTCGGCCCCGGCTTTTTCGACCAGCGCACCAACCCCGAACGCAGGAAACGAGCCCACGTCCACCAGCTCGAGGCCCTCGGCTACAAAGTCACCCTCGAACCCGCCGCCTGACCAGCAACGACACTGAACCCCGGCCGCAGACGCCGCGCCGGGTGCTGCCGCCTGCCCGGTAACTCTCCAATTTTCGGATTAGGGCGCTCCCTGCGGTCGCGTCGCACGCGATCGGCTACGCCGACCCTGGACTCGGTACCCACTCACACGGATTCGGCGCCTACGAGGACGACGGACCAGACCAGGACGCACCTGTTACACAGCCGGATCGGTGCGGAGCAGGCTGTAGATCACTCCGTCTCGCCAGGCGCCATCACGCCACCCGGTAGCGCGAGTGATCCCCTCCCGGGTGAATCCGGCTTTCTCCAGGGATTTTTGCTCCGCGATGTTGCCCACCTCGGTCCCTGCCCAGATGCGGTGCACGGTGGTATGCGCGGCTCAGCCCCCGCGTCCTAGAGACCGACTCATCTCGCCGCCTTCGCGAGACGGCTCAGTCCCCGCTCGGCGAGACAGCCTCAGCCGCCGCCTCCGCGGGACACGCCCTCCTCGTCGCCCTCGGCCGCATCGAGGGCCTCGCCGTGTAGGTCCGGGTTGCGCTGGTGGGCCTCCTCGCGGTTCTCCTCCTGGATCTCGCTGCGATCGTCGCCCTGCGGGTCGGGGCCCTTCCCTTGGGGATCTGCAGTATCGGACATTGGGTTCCTCCTCATGGCCACTCGGAGACCCTCCCTCCTCCGAACCTGCACGAAGTCTAACCGGCCTGAGTAGCTCCGGATACTCCTCCCCGCCGCGTCGAAATCCGGTTCGCAGATGTCCCGGAACGGTGCGCAGGCCCGCCGCTTGATCTCACGTGCGAAGAACCGCACATCGGCGCGCCAGCCCTCCTCGCGAGACAGCCCACCGGCATCAATGATTCCGAGCATCTCCCGCACCCGGTCATCGGCCCGCAGCGCTTCCCAGTGCTCGTCGCCACGCGGGCGGTCAAGCTCCACCAGAATGAACGCCAAGGACGACCAGCGAGAAGCCGGAGATGACGCCAGAGGCGCAAGCCATGCCCGGATGCTCGCCTAGGGCTGGCCCTACAACAGCCCTCCAGCACTCAGGACAGCACGGGTAAATGCAGGACAGTGCAAGGCAATCAATAGGATCAGATGACGGCTTAACCCCAGGTCAGAGGGCCAAAAACGCTATCTGAATAGTCTCACCGACACTCTGACACGGTAGAGGCTTCCGGAACTCAACGACGGATCAGAGCCGCCGCACCGCTTCCGGTCCTCGGTCGCTGGCCCTCCCTGCGGTCCGGATCGCCTTGCCATCGGAGGACCAACTGTGCTGATGGGTCTCAACTAGCATCGGACGACCAGCGGGGGTTGATCAGGAATGGGTGCCCTTCGGGCAGTCGAGCCCAGTACTGCCCTCGCCCTTGCGCGTCACATTGGCGCTTTTCCCACCTCAAAAAGCGGCGATCATCATTAATAAGCTTATTAACTTTGCACTCGCCTATAGGTACGCGACACTTGCAGATTCCCCTACCGGTATCATGATGAAGAGCCCTGAAGCGCGCGACGAGGAAATAAGCGTCATCTCGCGATGAAATTGCGTCAGATTCATTTCGCTTCGCCTCATCAACTTCCTCTTGGTCGAGGTTTTCTTTCACTATCCGCGTAGGCCTTTTGTCAAGTTCTATTTTAAGCGCTTCAATGCTAGCCTGAAGCTCGCGAATCTCTTCCTCGCGCTGCGAAGTTATGTACCGCTGTTGCTGTTTGATAATCTCGATATCGTCTTGATACTGCTCAAAGTGGTCCTTTTCGCGTGATTCTATGGCAGCAGGACTACTTCCCAGATGCCGAGAACAAATACCGCAAACATTGGCCGTATATGGAAGGCCGTCCGGCTCTTAAGTTGCCTAAACTGGGCATTTGGGCTTTTGCAGCAGGCGCATTGCACAAGCATGTGCATGATGATGCCACTAAGGGCGGCGAAGAGCGATCGGAAGATGATTCCGCATCCAAGATGAGACATGCACAGAGACCGTAGGCTGCCGCCATGGGTACAGCACCGTGGTGGGCAACTGGAGCGTTCACGCTGGCTGGCGTTGTAATGGCCCAGTTCGTGGCCTTCGTTCTCAACCGAAGCCGGGAGAATTTCGAAGAGTCGCGGCGATGGCACGAAGATCGACGCGACATCTACTTGGACGCGGTGTCCAACGCATGGAAAATCCAAGACGCGATTTACAGTCACTTCGAGCAGGATGAGTCTCTTCCCGACGATCTGGCTAGCATGTCGACAGAGCTTGGAGCCGCCGACATGAAGACCCAGCTCGTCGGCTCGGAAGAAGTAACAGAAGTCGCGCGAAAGCTGACGGTCGCGGCATCATTAGCGGTTTCCCATGCACAAGCGGGTGCAAGCGGCAAAGCCCTCGATTCCTGCGATGAGATCCGCCACACGCTGTACTACCTGACAGATCTCATACGTTCTGAGCTGACAGGCGACAAGATGGCAGTACGCGAGTGGCACCGTGGACGCAGCAACAGATTTGCTGCACGACGTTCCGCCCCGAACGGGTGAGTTGGCGGTTGACTCTGACACCGGGCACTGACACCAACCGTCCCGAGCCGTCAGATTGGCCAAAGGCGTGCAGGTACAATGGCCTCATTCGTGGTCCTTATGTTGGGGAAGGTCTCGGTTCGAACCGAGACTGCCTGAGGCGTGCGGTGTGCTCGTCCTTTTGAGCCTGAAGCGTGGTCGTCTGTAAAAGCCACCGGCGCTGGCGAGCGGTCCTGTATTCGCCTATTGCCAGGCGGTCATCCCGCTGACTGACAGCAACGGTGACAGCAACAGCAGCGACCTGCAACGCTCATGGACACCTGGTGGCAGCCGTCCACGCTGTAAAGGTTCGGATGACCTGGGCACCTGCTACGCCTGAAAAGCGGAAGGTCGGCGGTTCGACCCCGCCCCTGACCACCATCAACCATCTGCAAAGACGGCCTCTCACCTGCGCAAACAGATGAGAGGCCGTCTTTTGCTCTCCGGCTGGCTACGGCTGTTCACGACTGGCGACGGCTGGTTGTGCCCAATACGTGCCCAAGTCAGTCGGCCCTCATCGTCGCCGCTGTCCTCAGCGGCCCGTGGTCGGTGGCCTGATCGTCGCCGGGCGACAGCGCTGTGCGTTGCCGAATTGCGCCGTTCTAGATCAAGGCGGCGCCTCACGGCGCCGCTGGCCCGGCGTCTGCGGCGGGCTTGGCCTTGGGAGGCCCGCCCGCCGCACGCCGGGCCACCACCAAGCAGCCGCTGACCATCCCGGCTCACTCGCTTGCTGGCAGACCGTGCTAGGCATGGGCCGTCTTCCTCGGCGTATCAGTGTCCCGGTCACGGCCGCCGTCCCGGTCACGGCCGCCGCGATCGGGTAGGGGACGCAGGTCGGTCCTTCTCCTGATCTCCTTGTTCAGCCGAGCGGCCGGGCACTAGGTCCACCTGCGCACGACCAACCCGATCGTTATCTGAAGCCGGTTTTCGGGTGTCTGGTCGCGCAAGGCACTGCGGGAGGGCTTCAGATAACGATCGAGTCGACCTTCGCCACGGTGCGGCACCGCTAGCGGGCCGCCCGTCACGCGTTACACCGAATCTCGCTCTGTCATCAGAGGGAGGTGAATATCCACGATCCGGGCTATCCATTTAACCGGAGTAGCCTTGGGCGGTGGATCATCCGCGTGCCGGCCGGCATTACCCCAGGTCCGCGGGCGAGTTTCAGGCCTGGTTCGGTACA
>Ga0302228_10002353_pt1 | contig 12892 bp, 15 predicted proteins | sample II_Palsa_N1_2_FD_193519 | JGI IMG/M metagenome (GOLD analysis project Ga0302228, IMG submission 193519) | Peat permafrost microbial communities from Stordalen Mire near Abisko, Sweden - II_Palsa_N1_2 | ecosystem: Environmental > Terrestrial > Soil > Palsa > Peat permafrost | place: Sweden...
CCGCACTCGTGACGGTGCGCCCGGGTGGTCTGCGTGAATTGCACTGGCACCCGGACAACGATGAATGGCAGTACTTCATCAAGGGCACGGGCCGCATGACCGTGTTCAATACAGGCCCCGCGGCACAGACGGTGGACTTCAACCCAGGAGACGTGGGCTACGTGGAGAAAAACCTCGGTCACTACATCAAGAACACCGGTAAGGACGATCTCGTGTTCGTCGAGATTTTCAAGTCGGACCACTTCTCGGAGGTGACCCTGTCCCAGTGGCTGGCTAATGTGCCGCGTCAAATGCTCAAGGAGCATTTGCGTGTCGATGACGAAACCCTCGACGCGATCCACAACCTGAAGCAACGCCGCGACGTGATTGCGTAAGCACGACAGTCCTGCAGCAAGTGGCGCCGTGCGCCCGCGGGTTCAATCAGAACTGCGGGCCTGCGGCGCCCCACCCGGATTCGATGCAGTCCCGCTCTGATGTCCGGGCAGAAGCAGTCGGTCCCTATCGATACCACGCAGCACCGTGAAGAGGCGCTCATCATGTTGATGGCAATCAAACGAACCGCCAGCTACGCTCTTTCTGGCGAAGCAACGGCCGACACGGTCACGGCGATGCGCGACACGCTCGACAACAACCGTCGCGGCGTGCGCGCGCTGTTGCCATTCGCGGGTCCCGCGGTGATCGCCTCGGTTGGCTACATGGACCCGGGCAACTTTGCGACCAACATTCAGGCCGGCTCGACCTACGGGTACGAACTGCTTTGGGTGGTGCTGGTCTCGAGCCTCGTGGCGATGCTGTTTCAGGCGATGTCCGCGAAGGTTGGGATCGTAACGGGCCGCAGTCTCGCAGAATTGTGTCGCGACGAGTTTCCGCGTCCGCTCGTCATAGGGATGTGGATCGGTTCGGAAATTGCCGCCATGGCGACCGATCTGGCCGAATTCATGGGCGCGGCGATGGGCATCTCGCTGCTTTTCCATCTTGCGATGGGATGGGGTCTGCTAATCACGGGTGTCATCACGGTCGGCATCCTGACGCTCGATAAAAAAGGCTTCCGTCCGCTCGAAATCGTCATCGCCGCACTGATCACCGTTATCGGTCTGAGTTATCTGTGCGAGCTTGTCATTGCGCCGCCTGACTGGCACGCCGCGATCTTTCATACTTTCGTGCCGCATCTGCACGGCAACGAAGCCTTGATGCTCGCAGTGGGTATCGTCGGCGCAACCATCATGCCGCATACGATTTACCTGCACTCGGGGCTGACGCAGAACCGTGCGCCGGCGCGTAACGATTATCAACGCCGTAAGCTGGTGCGTTTTTCGAACCGCGAAGTGGTGATCGCATTGGGCTTCGCCGGTTTCGTGAATCTGGCGATGGTGACCATGTCCGCTTCCGTCTTCAGCAAGAAGGCGCCAGGCATCTCCGACATCGCGGTGGCCTATCACACCCTGACTCCCGTTCTGGGCACCGGTGCGGCCGCGCTGTTTCTCGTCTCCCTGCTGGCATCGGGCATCTCCAGTTCCGTCGTGGGCACGATGGCCGGCCAGAACATCATGCAGGGCTTTGTCGGATTCAAGACGCCGGTACTCCTGCGACGCCTCATCACGATGGTGCCGGCCGTGATCGTCTGTATGACGTGCAACCCCATGAACGCCATGATCGACAGCCAGATCGTACTGAGCATCATCCTGCCGGTTCCGCTCGTCGCTCTCGTCGTCCTGTCGTCGCGCCGCTCAGTGATGGGCGGGTTTACGGCGGGCCGCAAGCTGGTCGGCATCGCTGTCGTCGCCACCGGCGTAATTCTGTCCCTGAACGTGATGCTTATCTGGCAATCCGTCGTCTCGTAAGAGTGCACGGGTACGAAGAGCGACCTCGTGGCGGGCGCTCAAGGTGGCAATCGTTTGTGTTTCTCGAGCCGCATCGTCAGGAGGTGGAAGATCCATGCCCGTATGCACCTTGTCGATCCCCGTCAAATGTTCGAGCCGCTCGCCGCCCTCGGTTAGAAGAAACTGCCGGAAATCGACGGCTGAGGGTGGCAGATGGCGGTCCGCGCGATGGACCACGCACCAGTGGCGCTTAAGCGGAAAACCCTGCACGTCGAGTACCTTGAGCAGACCAGCGCGCACTTCGGATTGAACGGCCTGCGCCGATATAAAGCTGATACCCATGCCTGCCATGACCGACTGCTTGATCGCTTCGGCGCAACCGATCTCCATGAAGCGCGGCGACGATGCCTGGCTGCGGAACGTATCGTTGGCAGCACTACGCGTGTCGGTACCGCTCTCCCTCACGAGCAGGCATTCGAGTGCGATGCGCGCATAGGGAATGTCATGTTCGTCAGCGAGCGGATGTGTCGGGGCGCACACCAGTACGAACGAACTCGGTGCGAACGTCTCGGCTACGATGGCCGGGTCATCCGGCGCGTGCACCATCACGGCGAGATCGATCTGGTCGCTTCGCAGCAAGCCGATGAGCTGATCGCGACTACGCACCGTCATGTCGAGATCGATATGACTCCTGCCCTGCATGAATGCGCCGATCAGACGCGGAAAGAAATAGCTGCCCGAGGTAATCAGTCCAACCCGCAGACGCTGCGCGTCGCCGCTCCGCAGGTTCGCTATCGACTGCTCGGCGGCTTTCAGATCCGCCAGAATCACCATGCTATGACGCAGTAGCAGCTTGCCGGCCTCGGTGAGCAGGATCCGCCTGCCCACATGGCTAAACAGCGGCAACCCCGCCTGATCCTCCACCTGCTTCACCTGCATCGATACGGCCGGCTGGGTGAGGTGCAAATCTTCGGCTGCCCGGGAAAAGTTCAGATTGCGCGCAACACTTTCGAAAGCCTTTAGTTGTCTGATTGTTATATTTTTCATATGAAGTCATGTCTCCTATATTGGAACATACTGACTCCTCCAACAAACTCCGGAGGCACTGCGTCGCAGTTTAGCCTCGGCGGCGAATTGCCGCATGCAACAGCGTGTTACGTTTGTAATCGCGACTCGTAGAATATGATTTAACAGTGCATATATCAGCGTTGACGGACTACCAAACCTCACGGTCAGTTGCCACTCTACCCTGATCTCCGGCGTAGACAACGCCCCTTCGTTAAGCTGCCCGGATGGCAGGTGGCTTCGGTATCGAGCGCACGTGTGTGGACCACTGCCGCTGCCAGAAGCACAATCCGCGGGGATTTAAGGTGTAAATGTCTCGAACCCCGCGATTGAACAGCGCTGGCGCGCTCCGGCAAGCCCAGCCTGTGCGCTTGCCGACCCGAGCGCAACGGCTATCGCGTGCGGGTGCTCCCCTGGAAGAGGTCGCTAGAAAATAAATGCTGGACGTACTTGCGCACAGGCAGAGCGATGCGACATTAGCGGATCGCTCTCTCGCCGTTTCCGGCATGATTCACCCCTGATTTCCAGGGTATTTATTGACAGCAACCGCAGTTCCGCCTTGGGCCTCACGCTCTGCGCGAGATCCACAAAACAGGCAAGCCATTGCCAGTTGTTTTCGGGTGGTTGAGCGCCGCCGCCCGCGGGCTTCAGAAACTACGGCACAAGTTTCACACTTGGCTGACACAGCTTTCGCTTTCGGTGGCACAACGGCATCGCGGTTGCCAACCAGTCGCGCCTCGCCAATCCCGCGATTCTTTCACACATAATTACGTGCTACACATAAGTGCGTGTTACGCTCAGCGTTCATTCTGGATGCAGGCACCATCATGGCCGAAACCGTTAATTTCACCGGTGCTGTCGATCGCGACCTGCTCAAACGCACCAAGATTCTCGCCGCCAAATCGGATACGTCCGTGAACGCGCTGTTCAACGCCGAGTTGCGCTATCTGGTCGAGACGTTTGAGGCAGCGGAAGCCAGCGGCAACCAGAACTTTCGCACCCTGATCGATTTCTCGCTCGGCCGCATCGACGACAAGCAGGCGATGAATGCGCTGGGCATCGACACCGACGAAGACCTGTTCCTGTACATGGCTCAGGCCCACCTGCCGATGCCGCGACTGCCGGAGTTGAGCACACGTCGCATGGTCGACGACCTGAACGCGCTGCCCAGATAGCGGATGGCGACCGACACGACGGTTACCCTGCTTCCTGATGTGGGGCCCCTGATCACGCTCGCCTACGCCGATGCCCTTGATCTGCTGCTGAAACGCGCCTGGTCAATCGGGCTGGTCGACATGGTGCTGCACGAAGTCACACGCAACGAGACGCCGACAAGCGCACGTATCGCCGCATGGACACGTGACAGTGGCGTTCCGGTTGTCGAAACGAAGGTCTGTCACCACTACTTGCAGTCCCGTGCGGTCCCGCCCGGCCGCAAGGCAAATCTCGGTGAACTCGCGATACAGGAAGCGATGAGCGAGTTTGGCCTTGTTGCCGAACGAACCGGCGTCTTTCTGCTCGGGGACCACAAGATCGCCCGCACCAGCTTCCTGTTGCCGGATAACTGCCGCAAGGTCTCAACCCGCGCGTTCCTGCTGCTCCTTGAGCAGCACGGTCTGATCGAATCGGCAGCCGATATCGAACGCCGGGCGATTCGGGCCGGGCGGCATTTCTCGCAGATTCGGTTTCCGCCGGAATAGCGCTACTGTTGCCCGGTCGCACACCAGCTCCAGCAAAGGAGGGTGTCGTAGACTTCCGGATTCAAGCATTGAATGACATGAAAAACCGCAAAACGAGCAGGCGGCTCCGCCGGCGACGCATCCTCGCACGGCACCAAAGCGGTCTATCAACGCGCGGGGAACGACGTCGAGCGCTTCATGGCATGCAACAACACGCTGATGATGCGCTCGCTCATCCGTCAAGGCGTGGGTATCGGCGTGCTAAGTTGGCTGGATGTCGCGGCAGATACTGCACAGGGCAAGCTTGCTTTCGTGCCGCTGCACGAACCGCATCTGAAGCCATTGACACTCGTGCTGGCCGTGGCCCCTCGCAGACAACCGTCCAGGGCAGCGCGAGAGGCGATGAAGTACTTCGAGTCAAGGCTGCTACAAATCACACACTGGCGTACACCCACTCCTGCGCACCAGACTTGAAGTCGCCGACGACCAGCGTCATGGGCCGCTCGCCCACGCGTCTCAGGTGCCACCATCGGGCGTGAGCAGATCGGTCAGCGATGGCCTTTGCAAGTTATGCGGACATGGGAACTACGCACTACGCGACAGACCATGCTCGACCCATAGCGGGCAATCAAGATTACCGTAACCGGACGTTCGCGAGTGTGAAACCGGCCATTTGCCTTGTGATGTCGGCGGCGCTACACTGCGCGGGCGATGAGGGAGTGCCAAATAGAAGCTTCTAGCGGGGCACCTGTCAGATGGCAGAGAAAACGGGTTAGGCGACAGGAGGAAACAGCGACATGACTGCTCCATTTTCCGGCGGGTGTGCATGTGGATCGATCCGCTATGTTTGCTCAGGTGCGCCAGTTGCGACGCTCAACTGCCACTGCCAAGACTGCCAGCGCTCAAGTGGTGCTCCTTTCGCTTCCGGCTTCATCGTGCGGGTATCGGACATGGCGATCACCGGCACGCCGAAGACGTACTCGGTTCGTGCTGGCAGTGGCAGGCTCGCGACTCGCAGCTTTTGTTCCGATTGCGGCTCTCCTCTGTTCACACGTGGCGAGACTGCGCCAGAAGTTATGTCCATCCGTTTCCCTACGCTGGACAATCCGTCGGAGTTTCAGCCGATGCTGGATATCTGGACGTCTAGTGCACAATCATGGGTTTGCCTCAGTCAGGCAATTCCTCACTATCCTCAGTTGCCCTAGTTCGCTCGTTGCCGATCGCGCGACTGTCCGTTTCAGAGGAATTTATCCCGGCGCTACCTACGGCCGCGGTTGGCCGGCTACTGCCTGACGCGACGCGCGAGCATAGTTCTGGCGATGTGATCAGGACCCGATGGAGAACTTCGGGTGATGTATGCACGAGCGATTGCTGGGCTACGCTGGCAGGAGGCCGGACGCACGATAACCGTCAATTAGCGCGTCATAAAGCGAGATGTCCGAACGGCTTCTCGCTATGAGCTGAGCACCGGCGATGGCAGCGAAGATGGCGCGAGCCCGCTGTTCGCGTCCTTTGGGACCGACTACTTTCGAGGCGGCTAGAACCTTGTTCAGCCACGCAACGTTCACGTCGGCAAAGGTCTGGACTTCTTTTCTCACCACTTCCGGCAGGTCATCGATCTCGGCCGCCATGAAGCTGCACAGGCATATGCGATTGTCGTTTTCAAGCGCCTTGCGAAAGGTCTCCGGATATTGCTGCAGGCAATGAAGCGGGTCTGTCGATTCAGCTCGCAAAGCATCGAGGCCAACCGATGAGTCCTCCCAGTAGCGCCTCGCTACGGCGGCGCCAAGGTCGGCCTTGTTGGTGAAGTGATGGTAGATACTTGCGGGCTTCATACCCACGCCGGCCGCCAGGTCGCGAAAGTTCAACCCGCTATAGCCGTGTGCCTGCGCGAGCTTTGTAGCAGCCTGCAGGATTCTTTCCCTGGAGTTCGCACCTGCGTCGTTCTTCACTGCTTTTGCCCTCGTAACGGAATGGGTGTTGACATCACGGATTATACTCTCTAATGTAACCCTAACGAACGTTAGGTAGCTTCATGGGCGCCGCGCTCTCACGTCGTCCAGCCCGCTGCAATCACCTTGAAGAGAGGCAAGCCATGACTTCCAGCATACCCAGTTTCGACTCCGCCCAGTCGTCAACTATGACAATTTATGATTTCCCCCGAGGACCTTACCCGACTCGCGTCCGTATCGCGCTGGCCGAGAAAAACCTGCATTCGCGTGTCCAGTTCGTAATGGTCGACCTTTATAAAGGGGAGCACAAAAAGCCCACGTTCATCGCGCAGAAGAACTACTCGGGCACGCTGCCGGTGCTCGAACTCGACGACGGAACCGTCATTGCCGAGTGCACGGCCATTACCGAATACCTCGATACGCTCGACGGCGCACCCACGCTTACCGGCAGGACACCGCTCGAAAAAGGCTTGATCCACATGATGAGCAAGCGCGCGGAACTGGAGCTGCTCGACGCGATCAGTGTCTACTTCCACCACGGTACGCCGGGGCTTGGACCCGACGTCGAGATTTATCAGAACGCCGAATGGGGCTTCCGTCAGCGCGACAAAGCCCTGAGAGGGATGCGCTACTTCGACGACGTGCTGAAACAGCATCCGTTCGTCGCCGGAGAGGCCTTCTCTATGGCCGACATCACCGTCATCGGTGGTTTGATCTTTGCGGCGATAGTGAAGCTGCAGGTACCAGCGGAGTACGATGCCCTCCGAAGCTGGTGTGCGAGCATGCTAAAGCGCCCCAGCGTAAGGGTCCAGCCGGCCTTTTCTGTACTGGCTGCGGTGTACGCCTGAAGGTAATGGCGCCCGGCGACGCGATCATTGCCGCTTGAACAGATTTCGATGCCGCGATGAGCGGAAAGGCACATGCTCAGTAAGACTGATGAAGCAAAACATTGCGGAAATGTTGAGGCAATATGCCGATTGGCACCGGCACGACGTCCGGACCACTCTCTCGCTGAGGATTGCCAGCACGGCTCTCGAAAAGCACGTAGCGCCAAGCCGTTACGACATCTCGCCTTTGGAAGCCACCCGCCTCTGGTGTATCGCGCGGCGCAACATTTATCCCGCCGCCTACGCCCCGTGTTCGCCCGATCCCTGCCGCTCGGGGACGCCCAAGCAATGGCTGGGTGTACCCAGTCAGCGCCTCATGCAACCGGCACATCGCAACCCGATGCGGTCGGCTGTAGCCGACCCGGAGCCGCCACAGGCGTTCAGCGAAAGCGGACATCCGAGAGCCATACAGGAAGAGCGGTTGCTTCGGTGAGGCAACGGGGAAGAATCATCCGCGACGGCTTTGCCGCGTAGTCACGAGCTCTCGTCCCCTCTGTGCTCGTAATCAAAGCACGCTGACCGGCGATCCGTGCACATATCGCGAACGCTATTGACGATGGGGCAGACGCACAACGAACACCGTCTCTGTCTCGTCGGAGCGCGCTTCGATGCTGCCCCCATGGGCCCTGGCAATCTCGCGCGCGATGTACAGTCCGAGCCCCAGACTGCTGTCGTCATTTCTGTCCTGATAGTTCGGGCCACGTTGCAGCGGATCAAAGATCCGGTCGAGGGTTGAGCGCTCGATGGCAGTCCCGCTGTTTTTCACCTCCAGAAGGACTTCCGCCTGCTCGCCCGTCAGCGTTACACGCACCGGCGCGTCGGGCGACCCGTATTTGATCGCATTCAGAACCAGGTTACCAAGTAACTGCTGCAGGCGCCGGCCGTCCCAAACGCCCTGGCAGTCGCCAACGATGTCCAGCTCAAGCTCCCGGTCCGGGTGCACAGCTCGCAACAGGTCCAATTCATCGGCAAGCTGTTTTGCCAGGTCTCCCTCGGTTGGCGCAATATTGACACCCAAACCCAGCCTGGTTCGGTTGAAATCAAGCATGTCGTCCAGCAGCGCCTGCATACGCACGCCACTTCTGATTAGTCGGGAAGCAGCAACCGACACTTTCTCACCGGCGTTCAGCGCTGCGAGATACGAAGCCGTCATCTGGATGGTCTGGAGCGGACTACGCATGTCGTGGCCCAGCATTCCAAGCAACAGGTTACGAGCCTGGTCTACCTGCGCACTGAAAAAGGCAATCGATTCGGCAATTGCCTGGTCGATGGCCTCATTGAAGCGGATGATGTCCTCCGGATGAGCGGCGTCGGGCTGACATTCCTCCATCCACAGCCGAAGCACGCTGGCGCGAAGTGCGCGGTACTCGGCAGCCAACTGGTTGATGTCAAACCCACCGCGAGCGCGCAGAAGGGCATGCGATTGTGCCGCGGTTTCCTGTGCCCCGGCCGGCTTGAGCGCCTGCCCGATCGATTTCTCGAACTGGGCCTCGCTCGTCTGGGAGGTCGACAGGTCTTTTGCTATGGCCTCCATAATCTGTTGCGCGTGGTCGCGCAAGGCCAGCGATTGCATATGAGCTGCTGCCGGCAATAGCGTACTGGCGAACGCCTCCCATTGCGCCAGAATGCTTTCCATATCACGCAGAATAAAGTCAGCCAGTCGCATGCATGCCCCGAAGTTCGAAATGCGCCAATGTAGTTCATTTTTGCGGAATCCGTCGCCACACGCAAACGAATTGCACCGACCCATTCGGGTCCGGCAATTGCTGCTCGTAGAGTTCGCGATTGGAGGATCCGATGCCTACTGAGAACGCAGCGCGTATGCTTATCGCGGACGACGACCCGAATTTGCTGGACGCATACGTGCTGTTCTTCAGTGCGCAAGGTTACGACATTCAAACGGCCGGCGATGGAGTCGAAGCGCTTGACGCATACCGTGCGTGGCGGCCAGGTGTCGTTGTTCTCGACATCCAGATGCCCCTTATGGACGGACGCGAGGTGGCAAGAGAGATTCGGCGCTTGCAATCCACACCTTTCCCGCTACTGGTAGCTGCCACCGCGCTGGCATCTTCCGTTGAGCAGGCCGAATCGATCAGGTCGGGGTTCGATCACCACCTTGTAAAACCTATCAACCTGCCCCTCCTTTTGACCACTATTGCGACGGGCCTTCAATCCGGTAAAGACTTATCCCCCTAGGCTGGCGTCTGGCAGTTAATGCTCTTTGCGTTTCATCGTTACCACGCAGCGCAAAATCCGCGAGCGCGGCGACAACCGCAGTCCTCACATGTTTCGGAACGCATTGCGGTGGCTATCGTTGCAAATTGTTGACGATTGAACTGCCATCGTCGACCGGCGGCTCATGGCCGAACCCGGTCCGATGACGACCGACCCGGCCATTGCGCGGGACGGAGAACGTACAGAAACTGGAAGCGATTTATTTAGTATTGCTGCCAGTGCCACGAGTCGTTGCACCTTCGTTTTGTCTAATGCGCCATGTTTCGGGCGATGGTATGCGTGTCATCTGAATCCGCCAACGCGGCGGGAGCTAGCCATTGAAAGGCTGCAAGCGACTTGCCGTCGAACCGGCATTCCACTTTTGCAGGTACGACAGTATTTGAGCGCTTGTCTTCGAGCATGCCAGTTACGAGCACGGAGCGGCCGTCAGGCGACGGCTGCTTTTCGCTCACCGAAACGAGTGCGGGTTCTGCTTTGCTTTGCATCATATGTTCGCACTGATCCGCGTTTTTTTCGGCCACGCTCGCGCAACCAGCTAAGGACGCCGCGACGATGGTGAAAGCGACTGTACTAAGCCTACCTTTCTTCATATCATATTCCTCACTACTTCCCAGTTCTGCATTGATTCCAGACTCCTACCCTGGGTCTGGGGAAACGCGATTCTAGCGTTTACATCCGCCTTCAAACCAAAGGCCGCCTCGTGTGAATACGATTTCCGTCCGAGTCATTCCCGGTTGTTCAATTCGTGCTTTAGCTGGCAGCGGCCGCACGAAAGAGTGCTTGCGACGCCCCGTCGGTAAGCACCAAAATTAATCGGGACGGCGCTTTCGACAGCGGCAGCGGCGAATGACATGGGATTGTTCGCGCTGCAGCCGATCGCCGCAGGCGAGCGGGTCATCGAGTACAAGGGAGAACTGACCAGCTGGCGGCACGCCGCCGTCCCTCAGCGCTCCAAGGCTGGCCGCACGTTCGTATTCGGCCTGTCTGACGGACGTGTGGTCGACGGCAGCCGTGGTGGCAACAGCGCCCGCTTTCTGAACCACGCCTGCGCCCCTAACTGCGAGGCCATCGGGACGGGCGACCGGTATTCATTCATGCGCTCGCCCCTATCGCAGCCGGCGATCAGCTCTTTATCGACTACGGCTTGTCAGTCGACGGTGAGATCACCGACGACATTCGTGTCTGGGACACGTGTCATCGCGGCGCGTCAGCATGTCGCCGAACCATGCTAGGCAACGATGTCGAGTCAGCGTAGGCCTGCTGGCGTGCAGAGAATCCAATGAGCGATGCTTCCGGCGTCTCTACGGCCACAGCGCGCGTCTATATCTGAGCACAGCCTCGGTGGGTCGGGATTCGGTGGAAATCACCAGTTCTACGCGCTAGGTTTTGCGGCTACGGAGGTTCAGGTCTCGCGGTTGACGAAGCTACTGGGGCAGGCCCCTCGCAGCTACGAGGACTTTGCCATGCAGCAAGCTGCTGAATGGGCGAAGTAGTGACGGTGGTCCACGTCTGCGTTCAGCCACTCACGCGTTCAATGGTTCCTCACAGAAGGGTGAATCGAATATGAAAACTCATTGTCAAACAGTTAGAAACCGTCGTTTCGGTGTAGCGATGGCCGTGAGTGTCGGAATGGCGGTAAGAGACGAATTCCTCGCCAGTCTTGTACGTGCGGGGCGTACACGTGGTTACGAACAGTAGGGCGTCGCTTCCTTTCGTCGAAGACTGAACAGCCTCGCACGGGTCGCGACCACATAACGGAGAGACGCACAGCGGAGCAGGATGCGAGCCGTGCACGATCATCAGGCTCGCGCGCGCAACTCCCATACTCCGCGGCCCAGCTTGCGTCGCAACAAGAGGCGCAAAGTCACCCCGTCGGAGTACCCGATCTGTTCGGCGATTTGGTCGATGCTCTCGCTGCCCGTGCGCAAAAGTTGCACTGCGCGCTCGACACGTAGATCTTGAAAGTACGACAGCGGAGTCTTACCCAACACGCTATGCAGGCGCCGCGCCAGCGTACGCTTGCTGACGCCCACCGCGATCGCCGCCGCAGCAAGCGAGAACCCTTGTGCGAGTTGCTGCCGGGCCCAGCCCTCAAAGCGCTCAACCACGGGGTCGGCGTGGGTGAGGTGATCCGCGATGACAAACTCGGCTTGCGAGCCGCGCGCCTCGATGAGCAGATAGCGCGCCGCTAGCGCTGCCAGCGCTGGGCTGCGGCTGCGGACAACGCTCAGCGCAAGGTCGAGATGAGCCAAGGCGGCGCCGGCCGTGATGAACCTGGCCGAGTTCACAAGCATGCGGGACTCGTCGAGCATCACGCTCGGATAGCGCTGCCGAAACATCGGCGCTAGCCACCAAGACGTCGTTGCGCGCTGACCGTCCAGTAACGCGCTTTCAGCCAGCAAGAAGGTGCCGGTACATGCGGCGCCAGCGACCGCACCGGAGCGCCACCATTGCTGTAACGCGAGCGCCGCGTCGGCCACGTCCGCATGAGCAAGCCGCGCCGCCAGTGTGGCTGGCATCTTGGCACCGAGCGCGGGTACGAGCACCACGTCGGGCGTCGCCACGCGATGGACGGATACCACCGGCACCGTCAGCCCCTGCGCGGTACGCACGCGCCGCCGCATTCCGACTAACGTCACTTCGACAGGCGCTGGCGCTTGCGCGAGGGACCCTGCCAGTTGGTTGGCCGTGCTGAGTGTGTCAGTAAGGGCCGCAAGGCCCAGGTCGAACACACCATCGAGAACGAGAATATGGATGCGCATGGCAGCAATGATATCAATGTTGGCCTTCTTGCCACTGGCTGATTTGCTCTTTGGCGCAGAGACTGGCTACTCGCATATTCATTCACCCTGTTTAACAAGAGAGGAACCCCAATGTCCAAATTCGCCCTGTTCGTCCGTCTCGAAGCCAAGCCCGGCCAAGAGGACGCGGTTGCCGCTTTCCTCGCTGGCGCGTTGCCGCTCGCCAATGCCGAATTAAGCACTACTACTTGGTTCGCGTTGCGATTCGGCCCGTCGACGTTTGGCGTCTTCGACACGTTTGCAGACGAGGAAGGCCGTCAGGCCCACTTGGCCGGCCCAATTGCGGCGGCTTTGATGGCAAACGCCGCCGCTTTGCTCAGCACCCCACCGAGCATTGAAAAAATCGATCTGTTAGCGGTGAAGCTGCCTGGTTAAGAGACTTTGACGCCACGCCACGCCGACGCCTGAACGGTGCAAGTCGGCATGGACCGGGATGTCCGCTCTCAATCGCTT
>Ga0302228_10002357_pt1 | contig 12883 bp, 9 predicted proteins | sample II_Palsa_N1_2_FD_193519 | JGI IMG/M metagenome (GOLD analysis project Ga0302228, IMG submission 193519) | Peat permafrost microbial communities from Stordalen Mire near Abisko, Sweden - II_Palsa_N1_2 | ecosystem: Environmental > Terrestrial > Soil > Palsa > Peat permafrost | place: Sweden...
GACGTGCCGGCCCCGAGCGTCAAGATGATCCTCGGCGACTCCGCCCGAGTGCCCAACCAGGGGCCGACCATCGCCAGCGCGACCATCCAGATATCCGCCGTGCCGCTCAGGTTTGCTGCGGCGCAAGCGCGGTTCGTATTGATCGGGCTGGCAGCGCAGCGTTGGGGTATCGATGCCGCCCGCCTTGCCACCGACGACGGTTATGTCATTGCCCCGGACAAGACCCGCATCGGCTTCGGCGAGCTGCTCCAGGGGCAACGGATCTCCCTTCCCATCGACTCGTCCGTCGCGGTAAAGGACCCGTCCACTTACCGGATCGTCGGGCGGCCAACACCGCGCGTCGATCTGCCTGCCAAGGCCACCGGCACCCTGACCTTTGTTCACGACATGCGCGTGCCCGGCATGCTGCACGGACGCGTCGTGCGGCCACCGTATGCGGGACACGATAGCGGGGCGTTCGTCGGCAAGACGCTGATCGACGTGGACCGTTCATCGGTCGATACGCTGCCGGGTGTACGCGGTGTAGTCGTTATAGGCGACTTCGTTGGCGTGGTGGCCGAGCGGGAGGAGCAGGCGATCCGCGCAGCGCGCGCGCTACGCGTCCGGTGGCGCCCGCTGCCGCCGCTGCCGTCCCTCGATGACCCCGCGGTAGCCATCGCCCAAGCTCCGGCCCGGCGGCGCCTGCTGCTGGAGGAAGGCGATGTGGAGAGCGTGCAGGGACTGGCCGGCACGACCACCCTGACACGCAGCTATGTCTGGCCGTACCAGATGCATGGCTCGATCGGGCCGTCGTGCGCCCTCGCGGACTATCACGACGGACGCATCACGGTATGGTCGGGCACGCAGAACCCGCAGACCTTGCGCTACGACCTGTCGCGTCTGGTCGAGCGGGAGGAAGCCGATATCGATATCGTCCGCATGGAGGCCTCCGGGTGCTATGGCCGCAATTGCGCCGACGACGTTGCCGGCGACGCGCTCCTGCTCTCGCGTGCGATGGGCCATCCGGTGCGGGTCCAGCTATCGCGCGCGGACGAACATCAGTGGGAGCCAAAGGGCACGGCGCAAGTTGTGGATGTGACCGGCACGGTGTCCCGCAGCGGCGACACGCTGGGCTATACGTTCGCCACGCGCTATCCGTCAAACGACGCGCCCATGCTCGCGCTGCTACTCACCGGCGCGTCGCCGGCCGAGCCGCGCGTCTTTGAAATGGGCGACCGGACCGCGGTTACGCCCTACACCTTCGCGCATCGCCGTTTCGTCTGCCACGACCTGGCGCCGCTGGTCAGGGCGTCGTGGTTCAGAGGGGTGTCGGCGCTGCCGAACTCCTTCGCCCATGATGTATTCATCGATGAACTCGCGTTCGAGAGCGGCGCCGATCCCCTGGCATTCCGGCTACGTCATCTCAAGGACGAGCGGGCCGTGGCGTTGCTTGAAGCAGTCGCGGAACGTGCAGGCTGGCAAGCCCGTGCCGGACGTGGTCCTGCGCGCGATACCGGCGAACGCGTGCTTCAAGGGCGCGGCGTGGCCTATGCACGGTATGTGCATAGCCGCTTTCCCGGTTTCGGTGCGGCCTGGTCGGCGTGGATCGTCGATCTGGAAGTCGATACAGTCAGCGGAGAAATTCGTATCAAGCGCGTGACGGTCGGTCAGGACACAGGCACCGTGATCAATCCGGACGGCGTGCGCCATCAGATCCACGGCAACGTGATCCAGACCCTGAGCCGCACGATGAAAGAGCGTGTGCGCTTTACCGATGGTCTGGTCGCAAGCAAGGAATGGGGTAGCTATCCGATCCTGACATTCCCCGAACTGCCCCCTGTGGACGTGGTGCTGGTCGACCGGCAAGGCGAGCCGCCGCTCGGCGCCGGTGAGTCCGCTTCGCTCCCCGGTGCACCCGCTATCTCCAATGCGTTATTCGATGCAACCGGCGTGCGCTTCCGCTCGCCGCCATTCACGCCAGATGCGGTCAGAGCCACGCTGCAGGCCGCCGCAACGCCGGCACCTGCGGAGCATCGATGAGCGCGTAGCAAGCGGCCTGTACGTGGCTATTTGTAGTGATAGGCACGTACAGGTCAGTTATCTTCCGCCCGCGTCATGGCGCGCAACAGATACACGATGGCAACGCGCTCCGCCGGGTTCAGCCCGCCGAAAGTCTGCTCGCTCACCTGCTTTGCAAAAGGTACGGTCTGGTCGATCAACGCCAGGCCTTCCGGTGTGGTGCGCACCAGCAGCTTGCGGCCGTCGAGCGGGTCGGGCGAGACCACGATCAGCGAACGCGCTTTCAGGCGCTCAACCACGCCGCGGATGGTGGCCTGGTCGATTGCTGTCGCCTTGACGATGTCGTTGAGCGAGCAGGATTGCTTCTCCTTGACCGCGCACAGCGTGACGAATTGCGCCGCGGTCAAGTCGGAATCGGGTATGGCCGCCTGAAAGATAGCGACGTGGCGCTGATAGGCGCGCCGCAGCAGGTGGCCGATCTGCTCGGAGAAGTGATACTCCTCGTTGCCTGCAGCAACCGGAGGGGGGGATGGCTTTTTGGACATGAGAAGAATTGTAGGGTACACGTTCTATTATGCTTCGATTACGGCGACGCACCGCTTTCTTCAGTCCTACCGTGATTCCCTTTTATCATAGTCGGTGGCGAGCTTTTCGGCGGCGTTGTAAAGCCCTGCCTTGGGTATTCCGACCTGCGTCAGAACGCCACGATGACAAACCCTTGAGTTCTGGCGAAAATGGTATAAAATTTTATACACAAGGACGCCATGACGCCGGAGAAAGAAATTCGCTGGGTAGGGTCCGCCTACGACGACCTATTGGAGTTTCCAGAGGAGCCACGCAGGGATGCCGGCTTCCAGTTGAGCAAGGTTCAGTCTGGGCTCGACCCAGAGGACTGGAAGCCGTTTGGGGAGGTGGGTGCTGGAGCTCGGGAAATCCGTATCAGGGACACCAGCGGCATTTTCCGGGTGATGTACGTAGCCAAGTTCGAGGAAGCGGTATATGTCCTCCACTGCTTCCAGAAAAAACCCAGGCAACCAGCAAGCGGGATAAGGAAATCGCCGAGGCGCGCTATCGCGCCGTGGCCAACGCAAGGAAGAGCAATCAATGACGATCGATACTGAAATCCGCCATGTGACGAAACCGGGCGCAAATCTGTTCCGTGAACTCGGATTTTCGGCTGAGGAAGCGAAGCGGTTGCAAGCAGCTTCGCGCAAGCAAATCAACGACACACAGAAGCTCAAGGAGCAATTGATGTCGGAGCTTGCCGACTGGATCGAGCAGCATCAGCTCAAGCAGGCAGAGGCGGCAAAAATCCTGATGGTGTCGCGGCCACGCGTGTCCGACGTAGTGAACAAGAAGACGGCCAAGTTCACTATCGATACGTTGGTCGAGATGCTCAGCAGAGTAGGAAAGCAAGTCAGGCTGGCAATCGGTCAATAGTCGAAGCACCCGGCACGGGGGAGTCGAGAACCTCTCATCGCCCCAACGCCGGATCCAGCACCGCCGCCAGCTTCTCAAACGCCGGTTCGATGTCCTCTTCGGCCACGCATCCGTACCCAATCAGCAAGCCCGACATTCCATTACCGTCATTAACGCGACTATCCGGCCGCAAAAAATAACCCGACAGCGGCCGCACCACAATATTGACCGCAAGTGCCGCTTTCGCCACTTCACGATCATCCACGCCATCAGGCAAACGCAGCACGAGATGCAACCCCGCGTCGCCGCCGACAATCTGCAACGCGTCGCCATACCGCTTCCTGATCGTGTCCAGCAGGATCTGGCGACGCTGCCCATAGATCCCGCGCATCCGCCGGATATGCGACGTGAAATGCCCCTCCGCGATGAACTCGGCCAGCACTGCCTGCTGCAACAACTGCCCCTCGCGATACAACTCGGCGGACGCCGTCGCAAAGCTCGTCGACAACCCCTCGGGCACCACGATGTAGCCAATCCGCAGCCCCGGGAAAAGCGTCTTGCCGAAGCTGCCCACGTAGATCACCTGACCGGCTGTGTCGAGTCCTTGAAGCGATGCGAGCGGCCGGCTGCCGTATCGAAACTCGCTGTCGTAGTCGTCCTCAATAATCCAGCAGCCGTTTTGCCGCGCAAACTCCAGTAGCATCCGCCGCCGCGCGAGGCTCATCACCATGCCCAGCGGGTATTGATGCGACGGCGTGACCAGCATCAGCTTGGGCGGGTCTGCCAGATCATCCACAGAAGGATTGATGCCCTCTGCATCCACCGGAATGGCCTTGAGCGATAGCCCTGACACTTGCAACACGCTACGCACGCCCCAGTAGCACGGGTCTTCGGTCCAGATGACATCGCCGGAATCGGACAGCAGGCGCACGGCAAGATCGATGGACTGGTGAATCCCCGTCGTCACGATAATTTGCTCCGGCGTGCAACGCACCGAACGCGAGGTCCGCAAATAATCGGCGAGCACCTGACGCAGCTTGGGCAAACCACCGCCGGGCGCATAGGTCAGCAAGTCCGGCGGCAAACGGCGCCAGTATTTCGATTGCAAGCGGCTCCAGACGGCCGCTGGAAACCGCGATACATCGGGCACCCCGGGCATGAACGCCCCGCCTTGCCGCTGCGACACACCCGCCCCTTGCAACAACTGTGCGCCGCGCGCGGACAGCACGCGCGGTTCCGCAGGGGCCGTATCGCTCGCCGTGGATTCCGCGCCCAGGATTTCGTCCGGCGCGCTGTCCGAGACAAACGTGCCCTGCCCCGTCGCCGACCACACGTAGCCTTCCAGCGCGAGTTGCTCGTACACCTGCGTGACCGTATTGCGGCCGAGACCCAACTCGCTCGCGAGCAATCGGGACGACGGCACTTTGGTCCCCGCCGGCAATTCCCGCGACAGGATGGCCTGCTGGAGCAAGCCATACAACTGCCGATAAATCGGCAGCCCTCCCGTTCGTTCAATCCGCTGAGCGAGCCAGTCGGACAACATGCTTGCACGCATCGCGGAATGGCTCCTATAAAAACACGGAAATGGCTCTGATTGAAAGAGCCAAATCTTACTATAGTCGGGGTACCGCCTGAAAACCCGCCAAGGAGCGATACCGTGAGCCAGACCCTGAAGAACGCCGACCTTAAAGCCCGCAAGGATGCCGCGACGCCGCGTGGTGTCGGCGTGATGTGTGATTTCTACGCTGAGCGTGCCGAAAACGCTGAACTGTGGGATGTAGAAGGCCGCCGTTTCATCGACTTCGCGGCGGGCATCGCGGTATGCAACACGGGACATCGGCACCCGAAAATTGTCGCGGCCATGCGCGCGCAACTCGAGCGCTTCACGCATACGGCGTATCAGATCGTCCCTTACGAATCGTATGTTTCGCTCGCCGAGAAGATCATCGCGCGCGCACCCGGCGACTACGCAAAGAAGGCTGCGTTCTTCACGACCGGCGCGGAAGCCGTCGAAAACGCCATCAAGATCGCGCGCGCCGCGACGGGACGGCCCGGCGTGATCGCATTCACGGGCGGGTTCCACGGCCGCACGTTCATGGGCATGGCGCTCACGGGCAAGGTAGCACCGTATAAGATCGGCTTCGGACCGTTCCCGTCCGACGTATTCCACGCCCCGTTCCCGAACCCGCTGCGCGGCATCACGACAGAAGATTCGCTGCGCGCCATCGAGCATCTTTTTGCAGCGGATATCGAGGCCAAGCGCGTTGCCGCGATCATCTTCGAACCGGTTCAGGGTGAAGGCGGTTTCTATCAGGCGCCAGTGCAATTCGTCCGCGCGTTGCGCAAGCTCTGCGACACCCACGGCATCCTGCTGATTGCCGATGAAGTGCAAACCGGCTTCGCGCGCACCGGCAAGTTGTTCGCCATGCAGCACTACGATGTCGCGCCGGACCTGATGACCATTGCCAAAAGCCTGGCGGGCGGCATGCCGCTGTCGGGCGTGGTCGGCCGTGCCGATGTGATGGACTCGGTCGCGCCCGGTGGTCTTGGCGGCACGTATGCCGGCAATCCGCTGGCGGTCGCGTCGGCGCATGCGGTGCTCGAGATCATCGATGAAGAGAAGCTCTGTGAGCGTGCCGTGCGGCTGGGCGACAAGCTGAAGTCGCGGCTTTCATCGCTTAAGGCAGACGTACCCCAGATCGCCGATGTGCGCGGCCCCGGTGGCATGATCGCGGTCGAATTTTGCAAGCCGGGTACCACCGAAGCCGATGCCGCTTTCGCCAAGCGCGTGCAAGCCCTGGCGCTTGAACGCGGCCTGCTTTTGCTGATCTGCGGCGTGTACAGCAACGTGATCCGGTTCTTGTTTCCCCTGACCATTCAGGACGCTGTGTTCGACGAAGCGCTCGCCATTCTCGAACGTGTCCTGACAGAAGAAGTGGGCGTCACAGCATGAGCACGCAACGTTCACCCATGCAATTAAAAGACCCGGCGCTGCTGCGTCACGAAGCGTTCATCGACGGCGAGTGGCAAGGCGCCGATGACGCCTCGACCTTCGACGTCATCGATCCGGCGAACGGTCAGTCGCTCGGCCCCGTGCCGAAGATGGGCGCGGAGGAAACGCGTCGCGCGATCGATGCGGCTAACACCGCGTGGCCGCTGTGGCGCAAGAAGACCGCGAAGGAACGCGCGGCCATTCTGCGCCGCTGGTTCGAACTGATGCTGGAAAACGCCGACGATCTCGCCATGATCCTCACCCGCGAGCAAGGCAAGCCGCTCGCCGAAGCCCGGGGTGAGATCGTCTACGCGGCATCGTTTATCGAGTGGTTCGCGGAGGAAGGCAAACGCGTCGCGGGTGACACGCTGGCATCGCCCGCCGCCGATAAACGCATCGTGGTGACCAAGGAACCCATCGGCGTCTGCGCGGCGATTACACCGTGGAATTTCCCGAGCGCGATGATCACGCGCAAGGTCGGTCCAGCGCTCGCAGCCGGTTGTTCGATCGTGGTCAAGCCCGCTGAGGCAACACCGTTTTCCGCCTTTGCAATGGCCGTGCTCGCCGAGCGCGCGGGGCTGCCCAAAGGCGTGCTGAACATCGTGACGGGCGACCCGAAGGTGATCGGCGCCGAACTGACCAGCAACCCCATTGTCAGGAAGCTGTCATTCACGGGATCAACACAGGTCGGCCGTCTGCTGATGGCGCAAAGCGCGCCGACGGTCAAGAAGGTGTCGCTGGAACTGGGCGGCAATGCACCGTTTATCGTTTTCGACGACGCCGATATTGATGCTGCAGTCGAGGGCGCTATTGCGTCGAAGTATCGCAACAGCGGACAGACTTGCGTGTGTACGAACCGGTTCTATATTCATGATCGGGTGTATGACGAATTTTCCGCCAAGCTGGGTGCGGCTGTTGGGAAGCTCACGGTGGGCAATGGATTGGAGAGCGGCGTTTTGCTCGGGCCGCTGATTAACGACGCTGCCGTGCAGAAGGTCGAGTCGCATATCCATGACGCGCTGGACAAAGGCGCCAAGGTCGTAGTTGGCGGCAAGCGGCATGCGCTTGGATTCAGCTTCTTCGAACCGACTGTGTTGTCGGGCGTCACTTCAGAAATGAAGATCGCCAGGGAGGAGACGTTTGGGCCACTCGCGCCGTTGTTCCGGTTTTCTTCCGATGAAGAAGTGATTCGTATGGCTAACGATACCGAGTTCGGACTGGCCGCGTATTTTTATAGCCGAGATATAGGGCGGGTTTGGCGTGTTGCCGACGCGCTGGAATATGGCATGGTCGGGATTAATACCGGGCTCATTTCTAATGAGGTCGCGCCGTTTGGAGGTGTTAAGCAGTCCGGGCTCGGACGCGAAGGTTCGCGGTATGGGATCGATGACTATCTGGTGATCAAGTATTTGTGTATAGCCAGTTGAGGGACGTTCGCACTTGGGGGGGTGGTTTGGGCCTGGGGGGTTTTCGGGGTTAGTGGTCGGAGTCAATGCGGGGTTGCTGCTTTTCGGCCTTAGCGGTCTGCTTGCGTCGGATTTTCTCTTTATCACTGTTAGCCACTGTGCGTGGCGGCACGTCATTTCTTTGTCCAAAGCGACAAAGAAACGAAGCAAAGAAAACGCTTTCAACCACGCTACCCTAAGTGTCCACAGCGTGCAGTTTTCATTCATAGGTGCCCCAAAAGCACGGTGCTCGCCAGAGCCACGGATGTGTGAAACCCTCCTTCTCCGAACACAGGTTCTGACTCGCTTCGCCACCAGTGATTGAACCCGCCCAAGGTTCACCCCGCGCTATCCGCGGACACCACCCTCCGAATCAGTGTACTTGGAGCATTACGTAGCCAATCATCAAGCGGTATTTGTAGCACGTGTGCCGCAAGTACCGCTTCTGTTCAGACCTCGACCGTAAGCCGCTCCGCGCTCTCTATCGGGAATGCCGTATCGAGTGCCGCATGCAGCAACGCTGCATGCTCAGCGCCCGCGTCCAGGACGATCAGCTTCTCCGCGAATGCCTTCTCCAGCGAAAGCCTACCCTCAATCACCGCCTCCATCGCCGTTTCCGTTGCAATAAAAACCACGTCCCAATCCTCCTGGTTTTCCGCCGTCACATCAGGCGGCTCCGGACTGCAGTCGGGATCGAAGCCGGTCTCCGTCGCGTGGAAAAATCCCCACGTCCCGATCTCGATGAGCAACACATAGAAATCCGGCAGCGCCATCAACTCGCTCACCGACATCGACGACTCCAGCCGACGCTGCAACGCCTTCAGCGTATCAATGGCCGCCACGCGTAACTTCACATTGGCTAGCGGGCCATCGAAAATCTTTTCCGGCAGCACTCCTGCTTCGATCGCTTCCCGCGTCGCAACCGCCACCGTAAGCGATCCAGGATGGTCAACATTAAATTCAATCTTGAGGTCACAGATAGAGCACATTGTCTCAGTTCCTTTGCAAGCGCCACGTGGCCCTCAAGGCGTCACGATGTTGAACCAGAAATCGAAGTTATCAAGCCAGGACACAAATTCACCCAGCTTCTGCGTGTTACCGCTAATCTTCGCCTTGCCCGCAATAATCTGTTTCTCCATTGTCGTGTTGCCCATCATGACTTCATTAAGATCAGTACGCGTCATGGTCACCGATGCATCGGCTGTATCCGAGGTCTTGCCCTTCGAATAGTGCAGCGCGGAATTCTCAACCCCGACCACGTAGTTCTCCTTGGTGTCAGTCATGATGAAGTTGAACGAGATCGTTTTTCCCGCAGCCCTATCCCCATTCAGGCGAACCCCCTGGTAATCCAGGAACATCTCCAGCGGCATGGCCTTGATGGTGTCAGGACTTTGCGAACTGCCAAACGGAACCTTATGCACGCCGTTGCGCAGTTCCATGGCACCCGTCAGATAGAAGTTGCGCCAGCTCGACGATTCCGCCTGATAACCGAGCTGTTCATATGCATCCGCCAGCATGTGCTTGGCAGGGACGTTTTTCGGGTCGGCAAATACAACGTGGTTCACCACCTCTGCAACCCAGCGGTATTCGCCCTTGTCGTAATATTTCTGCGCCTTCTTCAGCACAGCATCTGAGCCCCCCATGAACTCCACGTAACGCTTGCCGTTTTCAACCGGCGGCAAGCGATGGAGATTCGCAGGCACGCCATCGAAAAAGCCCAGACGCAGGTTGTATTGCGCGACCACATCATGGAAAACAGTGCCGTAATAACTACGGCAATACCATTGTTTTGCCAGGGTGTCAGGCAAGCGCAGCATCTCCCCTATCTCAAGAGGCGTGTAGCCCGTATTGGCCAGCCGCATGGTCTGGTCATGCAAATAACGATACATGTCGCGCTGCGCCCTCAGGAAGGCAATGATCCGCTCATTCCCCCACGTCGGCCAATAATGCGAAGCGAACAGGACTTGCATGTCGCTGCCGAACATATCAATGGCAGCCTGAAGGTACTTCGACCACAACAAGGCATCGCGTACTTTTGCACCGCGCAACGTGTAAAGGTTGTGCAGCGTGTGAGTCGCATCCTCAGCGGCGCAAAACGCCTTGTACTTCGGAACGTAGAACATGAACTCCGACGGCGCTTCGGATTCCGGCGCCATGATCACCGTCATTTCAACACCATCCATGACCAGCTTCTGCCCCGTCTCGGTGGCGAAGTCAGTCGGTACCAGCAGCGTAATCGCGCCCACGGACGTGGTTTTGCCCAATCCCGCGTCCACCACGCCATCCACGCCCCGCGGCAGCAAATTACCGTACATGTACGCGGCCCGCCGGCTCATCGCGTTACCGGCGATGACGTTTTCGCCCACCGCGGCCTCCGTGAATCCAGCCGGTGCGTATATCTTTACCTTGCCCGCCTTTAAATCGGCTTCGTCAACAATACCGCGTATGCCGCCGTAATGGTCTGCATGGCTGTGCGTATAAATAACGTGCGTAATCGGCCGGTCGCCAAGATGTGGTATTACCAGTTGCTTCCACACTACAACCGATACATCCGCTGTCATCAAAGGATCAACAACAATCCAGCCGGTATCCCCGCGGATAATACTCATTACCGAGAGGTCATAACCCCGGACCTGCCAGATACCGTCAACCACTTCGAACAGACCGTGGTTCATGTTCAGCTTGGCATTTCGCCAAAGACTGGGATTGACGGAATCCGGTGCGTTATTTTCCGGGCCGCCGGTAATAAACGCGAACTGCCCCAGATCCCAGGCCGCACCGCCCTTGGAACTCGGAATAATGCCGGGGCTCGGCAACGTGGCGATCAACCCACGGCTTGCATCCTGGAAATCCTGTGTGTCGTTGAAAGCTAATTGATTGGCATAAACCGAATTTGCTTCCAGTGTTGCCTTGGTCGGTGGCTTCGATCCAATCCCGGTTGGCATGGTGGGCGAAGCGCCTTGCGCTAGCGCTTCCCCACCCACCGCGCTTAAACCTGATGCAACGCCCACCGTGACAACACCGCGGAGAAACTCTCTACGCTTGCTCGCAGAAGTCGGTATTTTTTCGTCGGACATATGAATTACCTCCTGGATTTCCAATTGTCCTAAAAAGCAGATCGCCTGATAGGCACTTGTAATTAATGCGTCTCTCAACTAATCCTTTTAATTACGATTATTCTCAATTGAAAGGATTGGCTGTAATCTTTCATCAACTGCTTTATCAATAGTTTCAAGATTTTTTCCATACAAAAAGCAAAGTGATTCAATCCTTGATCGCGCGATTGATAAGGTGCATTTGGATGCCTTGAGAGCTGTCTCGACCAATATCGTTTTTCACAGCGTTTGGGTGGGATTGTTGGAAAATTTTTTCCTTGATCTTTATCCTCGTTTCGCCTAACGCAAGCAATGCGCCAATGAAACACCTAAAAAGATTAATAGCGCTGAATTGATCAATTATTCGCGCGAACGTTTTCCTTCTTGCAGCATCGCGGTCTGTCGCGCGTCGGGATTCTGGACAGGACTTGCTTCCTATCGCCCGCTTCCCAGATCGAGCACTATCTAAAGCATTTTTGATCATTTGCATTTCACATGCTAGACGCGCAAGAATGCGTTTTATGCATTCATCGACCTAACCGGTCGGCCGCCGCGTACCCATGGAAATCCGTCAACTGGAAGCGTTTGCCGCTGTCATGTCCGCCGGAAGCGTCACTGCCGCCGGGCGTTTGCTCGGGCGCTCGCAACCCGCGGTATCGCGCTCGATCCAGGAACTGGAAGCCGAGATCGGCTATCCGCTGTTCCAGCGTTTCGGGCCGCGTGTCGCGCCCACACGCGAGGCATCCGAGCTTTACCAGGACGTCGAACGCTCGCTCGCAACCCTGCGTCAGGTGAAATCGCGCGCCGAGCAGATCGCACGGCAAGCGCCGCCTCCGCTCACCATTGCCGCCACATCAGCGCTCGCCGCCGGACTCGTGCCTCGCGCGCTCGCCTTGCTCAATCAGGACCATCCGCTCGAGTCCGTGCATTTGCGCAGCGCCGCCCCCGAACAGGTAGTCGATGCCGTGCTGAGCGGCATCGTCGATATGGGTGTCTCAAGCCTGCCGCTCGAACATCGCGGCGTGCTCGTGCACTGGATTGGCGAGGCTGCGTGCGTTGCCGCCGTGCACGCCGACGATCCGCTCGCGCAAGCGCCACGCATCGCATTGAGCGATTTTGCGAACCGTCGTCTTGTCACGATGCAGAACCCCTACCGCCTGCGGCCACGGCTCGACTCGGCATTTGCGCAAGCGGGCGTGCGCACGGCCGGCGTGATCGAAACCAACTCGTCGCTGAACGCGCTCGGCGCGGTGCGCGCGGGACTCGGGCTCGCCGTGCTGGAGCCGGTAACCGCACTGGGATTGCCCGTTGATGGCGTGGTGATCCGTCCGCTGGATATCCGCATCGCGTTCCTGTTCGGCGTCATCACACCGGAATTTCGTCCGCCCAGTGCGGCGACTCTTGCCGCGGCGCACGCGCTTGCGCAAGCCGCCGCCGAGATCCTGCCCGACTTCGTCCTGCACGACGCGAACCAGCACAGCGCGATTCTTCAAGCGCTATACGGCGAGTCCGACGACACCCTCAATCCGACCGAAGAGCCCGCCACGTGAGCCTCAACGAAAACGTATCATCGCTCCCCCTCACCGGCCTCGCTGCGCTCGAAGCGCGCCTCGCGGAAGACCTGTCCCTGCTCGAATTGCCCGCGCGTGAATGGGTGCCCGGCAAGACGCATAACGGCAGCGAAGTGCTGGACGTGGCGGTGATCGGCGGTGGCATGGCGGGGCTGGCCGCGTCCGCCGCGCTCAAGCTGCTGGGTGTGCGGGCAACAATCTTTGACCGCTCGCCGCAGGGGCTGGAAGGCCCTTGGGCCACGACCGCCCGCATGGAAACGCTACGCTCGCCGAAGCAGCTGACGGGCCCCGCTTTAGGGTTACCTGCGTTGACGTTTCGCGCATGGTTCGAGGCTCAATTCGGCACGCCAGCCTGGCAAGCGC
>Ga0302228_10002359_pt1 | contig 12876 bp, 13 predicted proteins | sample II_Palsa_N1_2_FD_193519 | JGI IMG/M metagenome (GOLD analysis project Ga0302228, IMG submission 193519) | Peat permafrost microbial communities from Stordalen Mire near Abisko, Sweden - II_Palsa_N1_2 | ecosystem: Environmental > Terrestrial > Soil > Palsa > Peat permafrost | place: Sweden...
TTGCTGGACTTTTACAGGCGCGGCGAGCAGCAGGAGCGCGCCGTGCTCGTTGACGATGACGGTGTGGGTTTGCTCGGAGACGGAGTGTTTGCTGGCGTCCTGGAAGCGGACGCAGATCGGCACCCGAGCGCGGTAACGCTTGCTGCGCCGGCGATTCTGCGGGAGCAGATCGTTGGTGGGCACGATCGACATAATTACAACGTAGCAAGAGTTGGGGCGATTGCCAAAAATTCGAAGGGGCGTTGTGCCCTGGCAGGCATCGCGGAAACTGTAACCCGTGGTGCTAGAATGCCGGTCGGGCGCGGGCCGGGAGTGGCCAGGCGCGGAGGGCGGGTTGACGAATTTCCTGCATTCGCTGTTGCTGCAAATTCCGGACGATTTTAAGCCCTGGGCCGCGCTGATCCTGGGCTCGTTCATTTTGGTGGGCCTGGTGCTGGTGCACGGGTCGGGGATTCACTGGATTTTGATTTATCACCAACGCAACGGGCGGCGCTTGTGGCTGGGAAAGCCGCACCACATCGAGGCCACGATCCTGTTCGGCACTTCGGTATTCCTGATGCTGGGCCTACACATTTTTGGGGTGCTGGTCTGGGCCTTTATCCTGGATCATCTGGGGCTGATCCTGAAAGCCAACGACGCGATTTATTTCTGCGCCAACGCGTACACGACTTTGGGATACGGCGCGGTGGACCTGGATCCCTTGTGGCGGAACATCAGCCCGATCATCGGTATATCCGGATTGTTTACGTTTGCGTGGACCACCAGCGCGCTGGTCGGCGTCGTGACCGGCCACAACCGGTTGCTGGAGCAGCTGGAAATCGAACGCGAGAAGCAGCTGGAGTTGCGGGCCGGCGAGCGTGGCGCGGTGGCGCAGATACGGTCGCAGGAGACGGTGGCCGAGAAGGCGGCGCGTTTAAAGTACGAGGCGGAACACCCCGGCGGCGGAGTACGCGGACGAATTGAAAATTGGCGGGATGAAGAGCGCGAGATTGAGGCGATGCGCGAGGCGGAACGCGCGAAGATCGCCGAGATTCGGCGCAAGGAAGGCGCGGATGAAGACAAGCTCGGTCCGGGCATGCCGGATGAATGAGAGCAGGTAAGCGGAAATGGAGGAACACGAAGCACAACGGAACTTCAAAGGCTCCCACTCTTCCAGAGGCGGGAAAGATGGAGCACCCGGAAAATAAAGGCCGGCAGATGCTAAAGGCAAAGGATGCCCGGCTACGCCGGCCGCTACAGGTGGTGTGGCGGACTCGGTGATGCGGTGGTGACGCGTTTAGTGCTGAGGCTTGGTGTCGGTTGGGGAGGGCGCGGCTGCTGGAGTGGGCGTGACGTTGGAGGCGGAGTTGGCGTTCGCTGCGGACGTCGAGCTGGTGGCGGACGGCGGGTGCAGCGCGGCATTGGCCGAACCGGTGGAGTCGGATTTTTTTACTGGTTTGGGGGCGTCAACGCCGGCGGTGCTGGAGCCCAGGCCGAGTTTTTGCAGGGTGGTGGCGTCGATCTTGCCGCTGGAGTTGAGGCCGTTGGCGGACTGAAATTTCTGCATGGCGGCGATGGTGCTCGAGTCCCACTTGCCGTTGGGTTCGCCTTCGAAGTAGCCGCCGCGGGATAGCGCGGTTTGGATTTCGGAAATGCGGGACGCAGTAGGTGCCTTCTGAAATGGTTCACGCCGCGAGCTGTGGTGATGGCTCGATTTTTTCTTTTTGGTGGTGGAGTGCGTCGCGGTGGAGCCGGAGGTGGAGCTCGATTGGGGCGCGGCGAGTAAGGCCGCGGCGAGTAACGCGCACGACAGCACGGCCATCACGAGTTTGGTGCACATGTTTCGCATGTCGATTTGACGCAGTTCCCTACCGCTGGTGTTGCTAAGCCCTGCCGAGCGTTGACCCTATTATCGACGATTTTGGCTGGGGCTCAAGGCGGGAGGCGGAGTGGGAGGCGTATCGGGTAACTGGGCAAAGGCGGGCCGAAGCTGCAGGCTGGGCGTGGCTGAGATCCAAAAGAGATCCTCGTCGGCGCAAAAAGCGCACCTCGTTCAGGATGACAACGAAAAGCGCAAGGCAAAAGCAACCGCAAAGGATGCCCGGCTGCGCCGGCCGCTACAGGTGACGGACGGCGCTGAGTGCGGCTTCGCGCACGATTGAGGGTGCGCGCTGGTTACGCTTCGCGGGTGCGCGAGCGGCGCAACATTGGGCACGTCGATATCACCGGTTATTGCGCGGCGGGGACGGCGCCGGCTAGGAATAGGGTTAGGACGCGGTCGTTGTCGCCGTGGCGGGCTACTTTGAATAGGACGTCCTGGCCGGGTTTGAGTTTGGCCATTTCGGTCTTGTAGTCGCCAATGCTGGTGATGGTGGCGTGATTGATTTCGGTGATGACGTCGCCGCGGGCGAATTCGACGTCTTCGGCGAAACTGGCCGGGTCGACTTCGAGGACGACTACGCCGGTGACTTTGCTCATGCCGAGTTTGCGCGCGAGATCCTGAGTGAGATCTTCGACGTGGAGGCCGAACTGGCTCTGGGTTTCGGCGTCTTCGGGCTGGTCTTCGGAAGTTTGGGCGGTCTGGGGGAAGAGCTTGGAGCGATCCATGACGACCAGCGAAGCTTCTTTGGCCAGCTTGTTGTGAACGTAGCGAACTTTTACCGAATCGCCGATGGTGGTCTGGGCGATGGGGTTGACCAGGTCCGCGCCGGTGTGCACCGGTTGGCCATTCACTTCGGTGATGACGTCGCCGGGCTGCAAGCCGGATTTTTCGGCGGGGCTGCCGGGTTCGATGGCTTCGACCACGATGCCGTAGGGCGCGCCGAGCTCCTTGAGCAGCACGTTGTTATTGCTGCGCTCTTCCTGGAAAGTGATGCCGATGGAACCACGCGTAACTTTTCCGTTGGTGATGAGCTGGTTGTAGACGCCGACGATGGTGGTGGAGGGCAGCGCGAAGCCGACGCCTTCGAAGCCGCGGCTGCCGGTATAGATGGCGGTGTTGATGCCGATAATTTCGCCGGACATATTGACCAGCGGGCCGCCGGAATTTCCGGGGTTGATGGCGGCGTCGGTCTGCAGGAAGCGCTGGAACTGGTGGCCGACGTTGGAGCGATCTTTGGCGCTGATGATTCCGGCGGTGACGGTGGAGTTCAAGCCGAAGGGGCTGCCGAAGGCGAGCACCCAGTCGCCGACCTGTACGCCGTCAGAATTTCCGAGCTTGGCGACGGGAAGATCGCGGTCGGCGTCGATCTTGACCACCGCGAGATCGGTGTCCTTGTCAAAGCCGACTACGTGGCCATTGTATTTGGTGGAATCGCCGTCGAGGATGACTTGAATTTTGGTGGCCTGGTCGATGACGTGATCGTTGGTGAGGATGAAACCCTTTTTGTCGACGATCACGCCGGAGCCGAGGCTGCGTTCGGCGTCGGGGCCTTCATCGGGAGACTGGAGAAAACGATCGAAGAAATCTTCGAGGGGATCGCCGAGGCCGCTTTTCGGTTTCTTGCCGCCTTTCGGCTTTTCCATGATTTGAGTGGTGGAAATATTAACGACCGCGGGGCCGATCTTTTTAGAAATGGCGGAAAAGGAATTCGAAAGGACCACGGGATCGGGCAGCGAAAGGAGCGTGGCGCCGGTGGCGCTCTGGTCGTGAGTGGCCTGGGCGTGGCCGGAGACCATGGTGCCGATCATGATGCCGAGGCACAGGGTAAAGACAATGAGCAGGGTGGCGAAAATTTTGCGGCGGCGCATCCAGACGTAGAGTTCCTGAAACTCGATGCCCATGTGAAGCTCCTTTACAGTGTTCCCAAGGCCAATGCCGCAGAAGCCGAAAAACGCCGCACCTTATGGATGGACGGCGCAGGACGTGAACGCCGCCAGAGTAGTATAGCACTGTACGGAACACGGGCTGGCGGGGTTGGTTGCGGGTGCTGGGGGAGTAAATGCGGGTGGGGCGCGGGGGATTGGCGGCGCCCAGGATGAGTTGAGGAGGCCAACGGCAGCACCGATGAACACAGATTAACGCAGATAAAATCGATGCAGGAAAAGCGATAAGCAAAAAAAGACACCGGTGCGCGGGGTGGAACTTTGGGCCGCGTCGCCGGTGTCTGGTTGCTGGTTGGCGCCGAATGGGAATCGGCTGGTTACTGCTGGGTTTCCGCTTTCATCGCTTCGTCGAAGGCTTCGAGGTCGAGTCTGGCGCGTTCGGCGATGTCTTCCTCCCAGGCGATGCCGTCGTTGCCGACGACTTCGACGCCTGGTTCGGTTTTCTTTTGGAGGCGCTTTTCCGCCTTGGAACGCGCTTTGTCTTGGCGCTTCATTTCCTTTTGCCGTTTCTTAAAGGTTGTCGTCATCAGGTCTGTCTCCTGGGATGAGGTGGGACATCAAACTGCGTCGCGTCCACGGAAACGGGGCGCGGAAATCGGTTGCTGGTTACCAGCGAGGTTCGCGTGGCTGTCGCGCTACTTCGCTGTAGTCTTCGTTTGAGAAGCGGCCTTTACCGCCGCCGCCTTTGTTGCCGCCACTTTTGCCGCGCGGGCCGCTATTGCCGCCGCGATCGCCGCCGCCGTAGCCACCGCTATTGCCGCCACCGCTGCGAGGACCACGCGGGCCGCCGCTGCCCGCTTCTTTGGGACGCGCTTCGTTTACTTTGATATTCCGGCCGCCCATATCTTTTCCGTCGAGCGCTGCGATGGCCGCAGCCGCTTCGGCATCGTTGACCATTTCGACGAAACCAAAACCGCGGGCTTTGCCGGTTTCGCGATCCATAGCGACGTGAACGCGGGCGAGTTGACCGAAGGGTTCGAAGAGGGCTTTCAGATCCGCGGAGGTGGTCTGAAAGCTCATGTTGCCGACAAAGAGGTTCTTCATACGGGTCCCCCTGCGCGCCACGGTGCTACGTAAAGTTTTGTAAAGCCGGAAAGCTTATGCAGCATTAGCAAGCAATCGCGGCGGCCCATGGCCACACTCGACCGAACACGCTGCGGGCGCGGGCCGGGCAAAACTCTTGCGAACGGAAACCTTATTGTAACACGGATGTAAAGAGAAGTCGCGGGGCGGGTGAGCGGAGACGCGGACGGCGCGCGCGGTTTTGCGGATGGCGTTTTTATCACTATTATTTCTTGCCAACCGCATGATCCTGGGTTTAATTTCGATTTCGTGAGCGGAATTTGGCGGTCAACGGAGAGCAACAGACATGGGTGACGAAACGGCGAAGGATGCGTTGACCAGGCGTGGATTTTTGGGGGTGAGTTCAGCAACGCTGGCGGCGGCCAGCGTGTTGGGCGCGGAGAAGCTGGCGGCGCAAGAGACGGCGGGCCCCAAGACGATCTCCGACAAGAGCCGGAGCGATCCGGGGCCGACGAACTCGGTGCTGGACGCGCAGAATCCGAGCGCGAACCATCCACTGCCGACGGATGCGGGCGGGGTGCAGACGTTCAAGTATCCGTTTTCGTTCGCGCATAAGCGGCTGCAGGAAGGGGGATGGTCGCGGGAGGTGACGCAGCGCGAGCTGGCGGTGTCGAAAAGTTTGGCGGGCGTGGACATGCGCCTGACGGCGGGCGGGGTGCGGGAGCTGCATTGGCACACGGCTTCCGAGTGGGCGATCATGCTGTACGGCGACGCGCGCATCACCTGCATCGATTTGCAGGGGAAAAGTTTCGTCACCGATGTGACCAAGGATGAGCTGTGGTTCTTCCCTCCCGGGATTCCACATTCCATTCAAGGGTTGGGGCCGGACGGCTGCGAATTCCTGCTGGTATTCGACGATGGAAATTTTTCGGAGTACGAAACGGTGCTGCTGACGGATTGGATGGCGCATACACCGCCGGACGTGGTGGCCAAGAATTTCGGGGTGAGCCAGAGCGCGCTGGCGAATTTTCCCAAAAAAGAATATTTCATTTTTCAGGCGGACCTGCCGGCGTCGCTCGAAGAGGATAAACGGGTGGCGGCGGGGACCTTGGGAATGTCGCCGATCGATTTTGCATTTCGGACGATGAAATATCCGGCGACGATGAGCAACAAGAGCGGCGAAGTGCGGATCATCGATTCGAAGAGTTTTCCGGTGACGACCACGTCGGCGGCGATGGTGACGCTGAAGCCGGGCGGGCTGCGCGAATTGCACTGGCACCCCAATGCGGATGAGTGGCAATTTTTCTATGCGGGCCAGGGGCGGATGACGGTGTTCACGACCGGCGGGCGGGCGCGAACCCAGGATTTCCAAAGTGGCGACGTCGGGTACATTCAAAAAACCTTGCCGCATTACATTGAAAACACCGGGACGACGGATTTGAAATTTTTGGAAATGTTCAAGAGCCCGATCTACGAGGACCTGGCGCTGTCGGAGTGGCTGGCGCACACGCCGCCGGAGCTGGTGATGGCGCATCTCCATCTGGACAAGGCGACGCTGGACGCGCTGCCGCGAAACAAACCACTGGTCATGCCGGATTAGGAGGGCCGGATTAGGAGCGCCGGATTAGAAGGGCCGGATTAGGAGCGGCTGACGCCGGAGAGCTGGGCGAAATTGAGCAGCGCGAAACTGCGAGCCGCGAAGCGTTGCTTGTTTGTGCGCGATTCATTTATGATGCACGGCGTGACGCACGAAGCATTTCGAGTGGTGCAAGAGCCGCGGTCGAACGGCGACCAGACGATATTGACGTTGAAGGGGCCGATGACTTCGGCGTCGGCTGCGGCATTTGTGGAAGCGATTGCGGCGGTGGCGTCGCCGCGGTTGATATTGGATATGACAGATGTGCCGTTTGTGGATTCGATGGCGGTGGGATCGCTGGTGCGGGCGTTTGTGGCGTGCCATAAGAACGGGCGGAAATTGGCGTTGGTTGGTTTGGGGCATCGGGTGCAGAACGTGATGCATTTGACGGGGATTGGGCCGCTGTTCGATGTGTATGGGACGGTGGCGGAAGCAGAAGCGGCGCTGTCGTAATTCCCTTCCTTGGAAGTTTCCTGTTTAGATAAATAAAAGAAAGGACGAGCGGTTGGGGATTCGGGTATCCTTGCGCCGTTAACCACCGGATCGATCCAGGCAGAGTGTTCGAAACTTGCACGGCGTAAGAATGATGCGCTAAGGAAAGTTGCCATGAAAAGCATCGTGCTTCTAGGCGCGACCGGAATGATTGGCCAGCGCATTCTGATGGAAGGGCTGTCGCGCGGACATCGGGTGACGGCGGTGACCCGGGAAACTTCGCGGACCGGCGAGCACCGGCAGAATCTGGACTATCGCGTGGGGGATATTTTTAAGCCGGAGACGATTGCGGCGGCGGCGGTGGATCACGATGTGGTGGTGAGCGCGTATGGCCCGGGTCCGGGCGACGCGAACCTGGTGTTGAAAGCAGCTCATTCGCTGGTGGACGCGATGACCCGGGTGGAACCGATTCGGTTGATCGTGGTGAATGGCGCGGGCAGTTTGGAAGTGAAGCCGGGACTGCAGCTGGTCGATACGCCGGATTTTCCGCCGGCGTGGAAAGCACTGGCGCTGGCGCATCGCGACGCGCTGGACGTGTATCGCAAGGCGGGATTCGCGGAGTTCGACTGGACGGTCGTGTGTCCTTCGGCGCTGATCGAGCCCGGAACACGGACCGGAAAATACCGCACAGCGCTGGATCAATTGATCGTGGATGGGCAAGGGAAGAGCCGGATATCGGCCGAGGATTTTGCGGTGGCGATCCTGGACGAGATCGAGAAGCCGCAATACGATGGGAAGCGGTTTACCGTCGGGTACTGATGGAATTTGGCCGGATATTTCTGGCGGCTGAGTGGCGCAATTTAGTGATGTTGAATTACCGGGTGGATCCGGGAATCCTCGAACGATTTGTTCCGCGCGGCACTGCAGTCGATTCCTTCCAGGGCAGCACGTACATCAGCGTAGTCGGTTTCCGATTCCTGCGCACACGCCTGTTCGGAAGGCTGGCGATTCCCTTTCACGCGAATTTCGACGAAGTGAATCTGCGTTTTTACGTGCGCCGAAAAGAAGGCGAAGAAGTGCGGCGAGGCGTGGTGTTCGTGAAGGAAATCGTGCCGCGAAGAGCGATCGCAGCGGTGGCGCGCTTTTCGTACGGTGAAAAATATGTGAGCGGTCCCATGCGGCAGGTCATTTCGGCGGAAGGCGCCGGGCCGACGGCCGAATATCGCTGGAAATTCCGCGGCCGGTGGTACGCGGTGAGGGCCGAGGCCACAAGTGCGCTGATTCTTCCCGCCGAAGGTAGCTTAGAACAATTCATTACCGAGCATTACTGGGGATACACGGGAAGACGAGACGGTCAGACCGTGGAGTACCGGGTGTCGCATATTCCGTGGCGGGTGTGGAGCGCGTCAAAATCTCACTTTGAGAGCGACGCAGGCACCTTGTACGGGCCCGAATTTAAGGGCTGCTTCCGCAAACCGCCGGCTTCGGCCTTCATCGCCGAGGGATCGGCTGTCGCGGTGCATTTTCCCCGTACGCTCGCGCTGTAATCGAGCTTTCGCCGAGCGTTTATGGGGTGTTCATGGCGGCGATTGAGAGTCCTAGGGTGATTCCGGTATTCCGAAACTTTTAGAATCCAGTAGGGTTGGAACTGCGTATACGGGAGATGGGCGGAATGGGGTTCCCGGCGCGGCTTTTCGGACTAGTTTCCCCGGCTCATCCGAAAATTGAACTCCGCCACGATGGAAAAGTGGGTCGCAAGCGCTGACAGAACCGCCATTCGGATTTGCGCCCGCTTTCTCTGAAGACGAACAAAAAACAAAAATGTGGTGCGGCCCAGATTAGCTTCCCAGCCGGCGTGGATCTGAAGGGGAACCGGATATGCGTTTTTTACCTGAACAACTGGCCGGATTACCGGAATCGAGCGACCGCCGAGCGCGCGTGCGCCGCAACCCGTCGGAAGTGACTTGCCTGGAATTGGGCGAAGGCAACGGCGGAATCGTTTTGAACGTGAGCGAGACGGGCATCGCGATCGCGGTGGCGCAGACGATCCTGGACGATCACTTTCCCTGCCTGAGTTTTCGCCTGCCGCAATTGGACCGGACCTTTCTGGCCGAAGGCGAAGTTGTGTGGCGCAGCGAATCGAGTAAAAGCGCCGGGCTGCGATTTGTGAATCTGGACGAGCGCGACCGGGTGCAGATCCGGAACTGGATTCGGGCGGAAATTGTCTCGACGGAATTCGAGACGGCGCAGGACGCGAGCCCGGTCGAGGCCAAGAAGCCGGTGCTGATCATGCCTTCGCCGCGAAAGGTGGCATCGACCTGGGCGCAATCGGAAGCTGAACGCGACGAAGCGCGCGCGGCGGAGTTCGATCGGATGTTTCCCTCGGAAGCCACGCTGACACTGCAAGCCCAAGCGCCGGTGGAAATCGTGGAGCCTGAATTCAATTTTCTGGCGGAGAGCACCGAGATCGAAGACGTGGAAATCGCGGCGGAAGCTTTTCACGCGGCACAGGAAGAGCATCAGGCGAGCGATGAAACGGACGTAAGCGAAGCGGCGCTGGGCGAAATGGCCGCGAATAGCCCAGCGGATTCGGAATTCGCCGAGGAAAAAACGGCTAGAGAACTTGACTGGCGCGAAAAGTGGGAGCTGTTTCATCAGGAACGGGAAAATCTGGAGCGGGCGCGGGCGCACGAAACGATTCTGGAGTTGCCGGCGCCATTTTCCGCGCCGCTGCCGGAACCTCCCGCGGAACTGCGTGCGGAAGTAGGTGCGCAAGTGGGCGAGGAATTGCCGCACGCGCCGACCGGAAGCGAGCGAATTTCTGCTGCTCCACTGGCTGGGAATTTGATAGGAGCTTCGAACTCAAGCAGCGCGGTGATGCCGCGGGAATCCAACGCCAGGGGCGGAATGATATTGGGCAGTTCGCTGCTGGGGACTCAACCAGCGCCGCAGGGCGCAGATCGAATTTATGCCGCGCCGGCGAAGGCTGCCGCAGCGGCTGGTCCCCCGAATGAAAAAAACCCGCTGAGCATCGCGGCGCTTTGCATCGTGCTGGTGGCGATGTGCTTTATTTTGGGATATGCGATTCAGCCTGGGGCGTTTCGATTCGCAAAGTCGAGCTTCGCGGATACGCCAGCCGAAGCGGTGACGCCGGACGCGCGTGCGGCGGCGCCGGTCACGCCGATAGTTGGTCAGGCAACAACTGGTCAGGCGACCGACCCGACCGGTGCGCAGCAGGACGCGACTTCCTCAGCGACTCCCGCGAACGCGGGGATAGACGAAACGCCGGCCACGGCGCCGGAAAAGAAAGACCCGCTGGTCGCGGCGACGAAGACTCTTGCGGTGCCGGAAGCTGAATCGAGTGTGCGTCCAACACAGCCGGCCAATGCAATTTCGCCGGCCGAAAAACCTCCCGTTTCATCCGCATCAACGGTTCGAGAAAATGAGGCCGAAAAATCTGCGAACGTACCAGTCGCGGCGACGTCGACGCCGACGACTTCAGCTCCGTCAACGCCAAGGCCTTCCGTTTCGGCAGTGCCGGCTCCGGCGTCAGCCTCGGCGAGTGCTCCAGCAGGTGCAACTCCGTCAGCCCCCGCGCATGAATCCGTAACTCCGGTTTCATTTTTCCCGGTGACTGCACCTTCGGAAGGAGCTCCGCCAAAACTGATGCAACTACCGGAAGAAACTATTTCGGAGACTCCGTCGGTTGTGGTGCGCTCGCATCAATTTTTGTTTGTGCCGGCGCTGCCCGGGCCGGAATCGGAGCATCCGCTGCAGCGGGTGCATCTGGGCGATCGGATGGTGGAGATTGCTCCCAATTATCCGGCGCAAGCGTTGGAGAAAATGCAGGGCGGCAGCGTGCATTTGCGCACGACAATCGGAACGGACGGCTTGGTGGCGGATGTGCAGCCGATCAGCGGGCCGACGAACTTGATTCCGGCGGCAGTGAGCGCGGTGCGGCAGTGGCGCTACAAGCCCACGGACATCGATGGAAAACCGATTGCGATTGAAGAAGACATCGTGATTGAATTTCGGCCGCGGCGCGAGGTAGTGGCGGCTCGATGACGGGCCGGCGAAGTTACGCAGGTTTTTAGCCAGAGATATAGAGGTTTTCGGGTAGTGGCACGGCGGGGGAAAAGCGGCAGAATTTGCGGGACGGAGGAATACGAAAATGAAACTGACCAGGTGTGGTCTATTTTTGGCCGGCGCATTTCTTTTGGCCAGCAGCTTCAACGGCACAGTGGCGCGCGCGGACGATTCCGCGAAGCAGGCGACGGTGACGATTCAGGCGCCGCAGCAGGTTCCGGGATCGGTGCTGGAGCGCGGCACTTATGTATTCAAGCAGACCGGCGCGCAGTCGGGCTGGGTGATCGTGCAGATTTATAGCAACGACGGCTCGGCGCTGATGACCACGGTGTTGGCGTATCCGAATCCAAAGCTGGCGTCGAATGGGCAGAATTTTGTGACGTATCCGGCGAATGGGTCGGGCAGCATTCCGGCGATGGAAGGAATTGTGTTCACCGGCGATTCGACGGTGGAGCAGTTCGCGTACCCGCGCGCGGTGGCGGACCAGATTGGCGAAGCCAATCACACGCGGATTCCGACGACGGGCACGGATGATGCGTACCCGAGCGCGTTGCCGGATGCGGCGGCTTCGTGGTCTGCGCCAGTGACGAATACCGTGGCGTCGCAGGAGTCGGATTCCAGTGCGCCGGCGGCGACGGTACAAACCGCGGCGATGACGCGCGAGCAGAAATTGCCGGCGACGGGGAGTGCGATGCCGCTGATTCTGCTGATCGGCGTGTTTGCGCTGGTGGGGATTGTGATGTTGCGCAAGGCGATGGCGCGGTCTTAACGCGGGGCGTGAAGTGATCCCCTTCTGGCGCCGTTGAGCGGCGCCAGAAGGTTTTGCCAGTTGTCGCGAAATTAGCCGGCGAGGAAGATTTTGTGAGGCGGTTGGATTTCAAAACAATCGGAGTAGAGACGACCGCGTGGCTGGCGCAGCCGGCCGAGGCGCCGAAGTTTGCGCGCCCAATTTTCAATGCGCCGGTTGCTGATCGGTACCAGGCTCTGCTGAAATCATTCGAAATTTGTTTGTGGGCGGTGGCGGCGATGGCCATTGGCTATTGCTCGGTGGCGTACGCCGGCGCGGCCATTCATCAGCATCGGGAAAAGGCGATTTTGAATGCGGTTTCGCGCCACGCGGACTCGCAGCAGGGCGCGAGGCCCGGCGAGTCAGCAGTTCCCTCTTTTATCTCCGCAAATAGCTCCGCGACGCTGGGATACGGAGTGCTCGGAGTCGTGGAGATTCCGAGACTCGGAATTTCCACGGTGGTCGAAGAAGGCGTGGACGAATCCACGCTGTGGGAAGCGGTGGGGCATATTCCGGGCACGGCGCAGCCGGGACAAAATGGAAATGCGGCGCTGGCGGCGCATCGCGACACGTATTTCAGCGGCTTGGGCGAGGTGGAAGCGGGCGATCTGGTTATTTTCCGTTCGCCCACGGCTAATTATCAATTTCGAGTGGAGTCCACGAAAATTGTAGATGGCGAGGCGACCGACGCGTTGCCCGATTCGGCTAGTCCTACGCTGAGCCTCATTACTTGTTATCCCTTCCACTACGTTGGTGCCGCGCCGCAACGATTCATCGTAACGGCGCGCGCGGAAGTTCCCGAGAAACAAGCTGCGCAGTAGGTTTCCTGATCGGCTCACGTTGAAATTCATGATTGTGTTGGTATGAGGCGACGTTGACGTGGCGTGTTTGGAGGTTCGGTTCCAAGGCGCCTACGGGCCGGGTTAACCTATGCCGCGCCTCCGGCGCTGACGAGCGTAAACCGGGAGCGGAACGAGTGAAGGGTGTGGCGAGAAAGAGAAATCGAAGAGAGATCCTTCGTCGCGAAAGACGCTCCTCTGGATGACGGCCAAAAACGGTTGGATGCTTGGACGGTGGGGCTAGGAGAAGCGGATCGTAAGCGGATCCT
>Ga0302228_10002386_pt1 | contig 12800 bp, 9 predicted proteins | sample II_Palsa_N1_2_FD_193519 | JGI IMG/M metagenome (GOLD analysis project Ga0302228, IMG submission 193519) | Peat permafrost microbial communities from Stordalen Mire near Abisko, Sweden - II_Palsa_N1_2 | ecosystem: Environmental > Terrestrial > Soil > Palsa > Peat permafrost | place: Sweden...
GAAGAAAACTTCAAAGAGAACCTGATGATGAAACGTTACAGATAAAGCAGTGCTTGTCGATCAGAGCGGTGAATCAGAACTTGAAGTGCGCGCTCAGCATGTACTCGCGACCACTCACATACTCGTTCGCCAGCTGCTGTTCGTTCTCTCCGTAATACTGCTTATAGACGGAGTTCAGCAGATTCAGCATGTTGAAAGAGAGGGTGAAGTTCTGATTGACCTTGTACCCGAGCGATGAATCCAGTTCCTTGTAGCTGCCCGTGTACGTATCTGGAGCACCGGCCACGTAGCCACCAGCGAGATACTTGGTACGGTAGTTGTACGAAACGCTCGCGCTATACGCGCCCCGCTCGAAATACGGTGCAAGGGTGTACGAGCTCTTCGAGTTGTAAGGCAGCGGTCCACCGGCGGCGGTGCTGGAATCGGAGTACGTGTAGTTGGCACGCAGACCGAAACCGCTGTCACCGAACGCCTGCTGATAGCTGACCGCCGCGCCTTTGACCTTTGCGTGGCCGCCATTAATCGGTGCCGATACGCTGTACTGGCAAAGACCCGCCGTGGTGCATAGGCCCTGATTAACCAGCAACTGACCCTGGGCACCGCTGCCGATCGTCGACCAGGATGGGTTGATGACGGACTGCACGGTCGACGCGTTGACGACGTAGTTCAGAACATTTTTGTAAAAACCGGAAACCGCGATGACCGACTCGGGATTGAAGTAGTACTCGGCGGACAAATCGAAGTTGACCGACTTGTATGGCTTCAAGTTTGGATTGCCGGCTGTTGCAGTCAGCGGCGCGATCGTGTCGTTCGATTCGAAGTAAGGCGCGTACTCGTTATACGGCGCATAGGCAATCGTTTCGGACGCTGCGCCACGCAAGATCAGGTCAGGCGTAACGTTCCAGGCAATGTTGAACGCGGGCAAGACATCGTTGCTCTTGTTCTTTGTGCCGACATAGCCGAAACCCGGCGGGAAATCACATCCGTAGGTGGTTTGGGAGCACTCGGAGAAGCCGGTATAGCCGTAGGCCGTGATTTGCGTATGGACATAACGCGCGCCGATGTTGCCATGCAGGCTATCGTTTCCAAAATCAACCTGTGCGTACAGCGAGCTGTTTTGCTGCTGCACGTTGAAGGTATTGTCATAGGTCGTGAACGGATTATTGGCGATGAGGCCGTTGGCGGGGTTAAGCACCGCATTCATCACCGCCTGGTAACCCGAGGTCACCACGTGAGAAACCGTGCTGCCGCCCAGCCCGATGCTCGACGCGCCATGCAGATTGCTCAGACCACCGAAACCGACATCGGCCAGGGTGCCGTCGGCGAGGCCGGAATAGGCAATCAGGCTCTGGCTTTCCCAGTGCGACGCATAACGGGCACCGACTTCGACTTCATTGAAGAAGCCGTCGAAATCCTTTGTGAGATCGAGCTGCGCGTAAGAATCCTTTGACTTGTACTCCTTGTAGTTGATGCCGCTGGCGCTCTCGGGCCAATAGTTCGGGTTGTCAGCCGTTGCCGGGTCGGTGAACGTGAACCCCTTGCTGGTATTCCAGTTGAACGGACCCGTATAAAGGAATTCTTCCAAGGCTTGCGAAATGTCGTCGCTTGAGGTGCTCACGCCCAACTGTCCACCCAGGCTCCAGCCATCGCCCTTGTACTTGCCCCGCCAATCGGCACCTTTGGTCTTGATGTAAGCACCGCGCGCGTCGTTATCTTCATATGTACTTGCACCCGGCGGGCAAGGGGTTACCCCGGGAGCACATGCCGTGCCACCCACCGTGCCGGAATTGATGATGCCGTTGGAGTTGGCCGGCCCGAGCGAGGTGATTGGACCAAACGACTCGATCGGATACAGCGACGTATTGAGGTTGTCCAGACGGTCGGTCATGTACATCAAGCTAAGCGTGCTGTCGAAATTCTCGTTCGGCTTGTACTGCAGATTCACAAAAATGCTGTTGCGCTTTTCGGTCTGCTGAAAGTCAGCGGAGTTCAGCTCGCTCGGGAACAGCGAATTGGGATTGACGGCGCCCGAGGCAATCTGCGCCGCGACCGCCGGGTTGCTGGCCGCCACACCGCCGGCCTGTGCGTAGCCGAAGATTTCCTGGCCCTCGCGCGAGGTATTTTCTTCGTAGTGCTGAGCGGAGACATCAACGCCGAATGTCTTGTCGTCGTTGTGCCAGCTATAGAACAACGACCCGTTCGGGCGGGTGTTACGGGTCATGTCGTTGTAGTTGGTGCCAAACGAACCGCTCAGCGTGTTGGAGGGCACGTCCAGCGGCTGCACCGTATGCATAAATACCGTGCCGCCCAGGCTGCCCTCCGGTAGACGTGCCTCGGGGCTTTTGAAGATTTCAAGCTGCCCCAGAATTTCCGGCGGCAGCAGCGAGTAGTTGAAGCCGCGGTTCGGGCTGTCGCCGTATAGCCACAGCGCCTGCGCCACGGGGTGACCATCGAGAAAGGCATTATTGAGGCTCGGATCGATACCGTCGATGCTCACACGCTGGGTGGCGCCAAGCAGGTGGTCAAGCGTCACGCCAGGCACCTGCGCCAACGCTTCGGCCACGTTCGTGGCAGGGAATTTGCCGATGTCTTCCGCCGTGATGGCATCGACGATGGCATCGGCGTTGCGCTTGGTATCCATCGAGGCTTGCAAGCTGGCGCGAATGCCGGTGACGGTCACGCCAACGAGGTTGGTGACTTTTTTAGCTTGCGCTTCCTTGGCTTACTCGTTGGTTGCCGGCGGGGTCGTGCCGGACGTGTCCTGCACGGGTGCGGTCGCCGATGCGGATGTTGGTGCGCTAGTTGCCGCAGCGTTTGCTGCCGGCGTGCCATCCGCAGCGAACGCCGCGGCGGACATACACAGGCTGGTGATGATGCTGGCGGCTAGCAATGTCTTGCGATAATTCATGATGTCCTCCCCTCAGAGGTGATGCGAATCAAGACCGGCGTGGTGCGCGGCATTGGGCTGGTTTGCGTAAGTCCCTGGTTTACGTAAGTCCTGGTGTATGCGTTTGCGGCTTGGTGCCGTGTTACCGGATCTCGTGTTACCCGATCAGTTGCATGTCACTTCATGTCGCCTGCTCTACGTGCTTCGTGTCCAGAAACCAGCCTGCGGCACCAATGACGCCTAGCTGGCCGTGCTCGATCAGTCGTACGGAAACCTGCTGCAGATAGGGGCGCATCACGCCCTTGTTGAAATAGCGTTCGGCAAACGTGCTGGTCTGCAGATAAAGCTGGATCTGCGGCAGGATGCCGCCGGCCAGATACACGGCGCTGGCCCGATACAGCAAGACCAGGTCGCCGACGAAGCTGCCGAGCAGACCGCAGAAAACGTGCAGCGATTCCAGCGCAGCCGCGTCGCTGGCCGCCTGCGCCGCGTCGGTGATCTGTGCCGGCGTCTGCAAATCTGGCGCGCTGCCGCGCAATTCGCACAGCGCGCGATACAGCCGCAGCAGGCCCGGGCCGGACAGCACGTCTTCATACGCCACGTACGGACGATCGCGCTGAAGCACGCGCAGGATCTCGATCTCGCGTTCATTGCCTGGGGCCAAAGCCACCAGACCCGCTTCGGTGGGTAGCACATGCGCGCGCGGCTGACCTGGCAGCAGAACCGCCGCGCCCAATCCCGTGCCCGGGCCCATCACCAGCGTGGGGCCTTCGACCGGCGGTTGCGCAGCATCGATGATCGCCCGGCTGGCCGCGGCGTCGATAAACTGCGCGGCATACGCGACAGCTTCGAAGTCGTTGATAACGGCTAGCTGGTCGATGCCGAGGCCCTGGCGAATCGGCGCGATCGGCACCGGCCACGGCAGGTTCTCGTTGACGATGGTGTCGTCCAGCACGTAACCGGCACATGCCAGCGCACAGCGATCAATATGCTGCGCGGCCGCCGCATGCGGTGTCGTCGCCAGTTGCGCAACGAAGTCCTGCAGCATGACGACGAGATTTGGCCATTCGCCGCAGCTGTAACGGTGGTAATGCAGAACTTCCACCGGCGTCCTGCCGATCGCACCGCCGATCACCAGGCCGATGCGCGCATGTGTACCGCCGACATCGGCAGCGATAAATGGACGATGCGCCACGTCCACGACCTGGCCCTCTGCGGTAGTCACCGGCGCTCCCGGCAGGATGGCTGCCGATGGCTCCGATGCGTGGCGCTGATTAGCGACTTCCCCCACTCCGCTCTCCCGACGACGTTTGGCGCTGTCTGCGCCGCGGTGGATCACCGCAAGCACCGGACGGCCTGATTGGCGGAGTCTGTGGTCAAAATGACAACGTTGTCAACAACGCGTCAAAAAATTATTTTTGCGCCAATATGGCGACGCAGCATCGGGCCGTCAATCCTTCGCGACACGACATGAGCTTTGCCATCAAATGGCCCCATATGGCGCCAAACGCGTGTAAATCCGGCGTCAGATTGCGGCTACCGCACTGCCACAAGAGCGATCCCGCGCAATCGCAGGCTCAGCCGAATCGCCAAGCGATCGAGTGGCTTTTGTGCGACGCGAATTGACAACGATGCACTTTACGGCCAATAAAGAGACATTCGCGATGTCCTCGCCTCTCGGGCGATGGCGCCGCGAAACACCAGATCATCCAGATCAAAGCACCCGGGGAGAATCATCGATGTCAGCGACACTCACGGCGGCGCCTGCCGCACGCTCGAATTTCGGACCGATGATGATCATCGGCATGCTGTTTTTCATCTTCGGTTTCGTGACTTGGCTTAACGGACCGTTGATCACTTTCGTCAAGCTGGCGTTTCAAGTCGACGACTTCTACGCGTTTCTTGTGCCTTCCGCATTTTATCTGTCGTACTTTTTTCTGTCCCTGCCAGCGTCACTGGTACTCCGCCGCACAGGCATGAAGAAAGGCATGGCGCTCGGGCTGTTCGTGATGGCCGTCGGCGCGCTGCTGTTCGGCCAGTTCGTGAGCATGCGTGTCTTCGCCGGCGCGCTCACCGGACTGTTTGTCATCGGTGCCGGCCTGTCTCTTTTACAGACCGCGTCGAATCCGTACATCAGCATTCTCGGACCCATCGACAGCGCGGCGCAGCGTATTGCCTTCATGGGTATCTGCAACAAGGTCGCCGGCATTCTCGCGCCGGTGCTGATCGGCACGCTGGTGCTGCACGGCATCGGCGATCTCGATCAGAAGGTCAAGGCCGCCGATCCAGTCACACGCGAAGCGCTGCTCAACGAATTCGCCTCGCGCATCCACGCGCCCTATCTCGTCATGGCGGGCATTCTGGTGCTGCTGGCGATTTGGATTGCGCGCTCCTCGCTGCCTGATATCGAAGCGTCTTCGGCCAACAGCACGCCAGCTCGCGCTGGCGATGCCATCGCATCGAGCAGCATCATGCACTTTCCGCATCTGTGGCTGGGCGTGCTTTGCCTGTTTGTCTACGTCGGCGTCGAAGTGATGGCAGGCGATGCCATCGGCACCTATGGCGCCGGCTTCCATCTGCCGCTGGATCAGACCAAGTTCTTTACCGCCTTTACCCTCGGCGCGATGCTGCTGGGCTATGTCGCCGGCCTCTTACTTATTCCGAAAATTGTCTCGCAGCAGCGTTACCTGGCGATTTCGGCGGTGCTCGGCGTGCTGTTTTCGATCGGCGCGTTTCTCACGCAGGGTTACGTATCGGTCGGCTTCGTCGCTTCGCTGGGTTTTGCCAACGCGATGATGTGGCCGGCGATCTTTCCTCTGGCGATCAAGGGACTGGGTTCGCTGACCGAGCGCGGCTCGGCGCTGCTGATCATGGCGATTGCCGGCGGAGCGGTGATCCCGCAGCTGTTCGTGCATCTGAAAGAGCATGTCGATTTCCAGCTCGCCTTCATGCTGCTGATGGTGCCGTGTTACCTCTATATCCTGTTTTACGGGCTCGCCGGTCATCGCGTGGGCCAGCGCCGCTGAGCCGTTTGCTGTCGGCGCTGTCGCTCCGGTCATGGCCATAGGCTAGGATGCACGCGACGCCGCACACTTTGTGCGGCGTCGTCGGCGCAATGGCGCTGCCACCATGATCGGCGAACGAGGTTTCACGGTTGCGTAGCTCCACTATCAAGGATGTCGCGGAAAAGGCGGGCGTCTCGCTGAAGACGGTGTCACGCGTCATCAACAACGAGCCCTCGGTGCATGCGCGTACGCGTGCCAAGGTCCAGCGCGAAATCGACGCGCTTGGCTATCAGCCCGATCCCTCGGCGCGCAGTTTGCGCAGCACGCGGGCCTACGCCGTTGGCCTGGTGTACGACAACCCGAACGCGCACTACATCATCAACATGCAGCGCGGCGTGCTTTCGGTGTGTCGCGCCAGCGGCTTCGGTCTGCAGATCCATCCCTGCGATTCGTCGTCGCCCACGCTGGCCGACGAGCTGTGCGAGCTGGTGCGCCGTTCGCGTCTAGCCGGCCTGGTGCTGGCGCCGCCGATGTCCGAGCAGCCGGAGCTGATCCGCACGCTGACCGAGGCGAAGATTCCCTTCATGCGGATCATCTCGGCGCGGCAGGATCCCAAAGACGGCTATCCCTGCGTTTACGTCGACGATCGCGACGCGGCCTATGCCATCACGGAGCACCTGATCCAGCTCGGCCATCAGCGCATCGGCTTTCTGTGGGGCGGGCGCGAGCATCGCTCCAGCCCCGAGCGGTACCAGGGTTACGAGGATGCGCTGAAGGATTACGGCATCGCCCTGGATCGCAAGCTGATCCTGCCCGGCGACTTTACCTTCGACGATGGCTTTCGCGGCGCGCGCAAGCTGCTGGCGTTGAAGGATCGCCCCTCCGCGATCTTTGGCTCGAACGACGAAATCGCGGCCGGCGTGCTGGCCGCGGCGCATTCGGACGGCATCAATGTGCCGTTCGAGCTGTCGATCGCCGGCTTCGAGGACAGCCCGTTTTCGAAACAGTCGTGGCCCGCGCTGACCACGGCGCGCCAGGCTACTGAAGAGATTGCCCGCCATGCGGCGAAGCGGCTGATCGACGACCTGCAGCGCGAGGCCAACGGCGAGGCGCTGAGCACAATCAACGAAGGCTTTCGTCCGGAGCTGGTGGTGCGTGGCTCCACGGCACCGCGGCAAAGTACGCCGCCGAAGCGCTGAGCGCCCGGCGGCCGCACGCTTAGTGCTTGACGTTGTCGGTCTGCTCGATGAAGCGGGCGACATTGTCGTGCAGCTGCTTCAAGGACGCCTCGTGCGCGTAGACCATATGGCCGGACGGGTACCACGAGTAGCTGATATTGGCATCGAGGCTGGCCGGGATAGGCATGTGGTGCATCTCGTAGTCGGCCGCGAAAAACGGCGTGGCGAGATCGTAGTAGCCGCCGTTCAAATAGACCTTGAGATTGGGGTTGGTCTTCATCGCCATCGCCAGATCCGGCATCACGTTGGTCGACGACTGAAGCGCCTCGCCATTGACGCCCGGCGCCTTGTGCGACATGTCCCAGTGATCGATGTCGGCGTACTCGCGGTACTGGAGGCCGTCGCCGAACTTCAGCTTGTTGCGCACGTAGTCGTTGAAGGCGCCGATATACGCCGAGCTGATCGCCGAGGACTGCGGGTCGTATTCGGAATCCTTCGCCATCGGGTCGAGCGCGGGACCGGAGAAGCGGCTGTCCAGACGCCCGGTGGTCATATCGCTCTCCCCCTGCAACTCATGCTCGAACATGCCTCCAGTGACGCGCAGGTTGGCCTTGATCAGATAATCGACCGGTAGGCCGGTGTACTGATGCAACCGCTGCGCCACGGCCTGCTTCTGTGCGTCGCCCAGCCGCGAGCCGGCCATCAGCGCCTGCGCGTAATCGCCCAGCGCGTATTGCTTTACCTCGTCGAGAAACGGCTCCAGCGCCGCAGGCTGCTGCGGCAGCTTGTGATGATAGAAGGCCGTCGCGGCGAAGGTCGGCAAGGCCAGCTCGTACGGCAGATCGATGCCCGGATTGAACTCGGGGCCGTCGATGCTGGTATCGAAACTGAGGATCTGCGAGAGCAGGATCACGCCGTTGAGATCGACGCTGTTCTCGTTCTCCAAGATATTGGCCAGCACGGCCGAGCGTGTCGTGCCATAGCTCTCGCCGAACAGGTATTTGGGCGAATTCCAGCGGCCGTACTTCGACAGAAACTGGGTGATGAACTGCGCAAACGCGTGACCGTCGCCGTCGACGCTGTAGATCGCCTTCTTGCGATCCTTCATCTGCTCGTCGCGCTTGGACTTGTCCTCATCCGCTGCAATTAGACGGCTGAAGCCTGCGCCCGGCGCATCGATGAAGACCACGTCGGTGGCATCGAGCAGGCTGTAATCGTTGTTGACCAAACCATACGGCGCGGCCGGCGTGTGGCTATCGTCGGCGGTGACCACGCGCTTGGGGCCGAACGCGCCCATATGTAGCCACACCGTGGCCGATCCCGGGCCGCCGTTGTAAATGAAGGTGATCGGCCGCTTGCCCGGCTCGGCACCCTTCTTCATATAGGCAACATAGAACATGCTGACCTGCGGCTCGTCCTCCTTGTCGCCACTGCCGTGCAACACCAGGGTGCCGGCTATCGCCTTGTAGCTGATGCTGTGACCCTCTACCGACACCGAGCCGTCGGTCATCGAGGTCTGCGGTTTGACCAGCGCGGATTCGGGCTTGTCGTCCTTTTTCTCGTCCTTCTTGTCGGACGAGCCGGCAAAAGCCGCTGAGCCCAGCAAAAGGGCAGCGAGCGCCGCGGCGAGGGGAAGTTTGCGCATGGGTGGCCGATCCTCAAGGCCCACCGGCGAAGTGCCTCGGGCAAGCCGCCAGCATACGCACCGAGGCTACGCGGCTTCATCGCCCAGAAGTCATCCATCTCGTCAGGCCGCATGAGACGCACCGCTGGGTAGCGCAAAATTCGCGGCGGCGCACCATCACATTGTTTCGACAAATATAATTAAACATATATTTGCCTTGACAAATATATTTGGGGCAATAGAATGCACGGCTTATGAAACCGAGCCTCTCCCCCGAAGCCTTTGCCCCACAGGAACCGCCCAAGCCCACGCTCGGCTGGCTGCTGGCGACAGTGCGCGCTGAGCTGGTGCGCGCCATAGAGGCGGAGTTCGCCGACAAGAACGTCGACCTGAGCTTTACTCAGTATTTGATACTTAAGAAGTCCCACGAGCTGGGTGCGGTATCGGCAACCGAACTGGCCCGCGCCGTGGAACTGGATGGCGGCGCCATGACGCGCCAGCTCGATCATCTGGAACGCAAAGGCTATCTGCGCCGTACGCCGCACGCGCAGGACCGCCGCGCCCTTCGCATCGAGCTGACCGAATCCGGCAATACGATGTGGCGCGACACGGCCCACGTCTGCAGCGACCGCGTACTCAAAGCCGCGCAGCGCACTTTGAGCAGTACTGAGCGCGCGCAGCTGCACGATTACCTGGAGCGCGTGCTGAACACGCTCCGCGACAAGCATTGATCTCACCTTTTGGACTTGAACATGCGCCTGCATCGACTCGCAGCAGCGACTGCTTTCACCCTGGCACTGGCCGGCTGCGCCAGCAGCGGCGGCCTGCATTCGGACGGCACGCTGACCGATCCGAACTCGCTCAAGACCGAGCAAAGTCTGGCCCGGCTCAACGTCTCGCCCGCTGCGTGGCCAAGCGAGGACTGGTGGACGGGGCTGGGCGATCCGCAGCTCAGCGCGTTGATCAACGAAGCGCTGCAAACCAACCCGGATCTGGCCATGGCGGACGCGCGGGCGCGCGAAGCGCAGGCTCAGGCCGGCATCGCCAATGCGGCGCGGCTGCCGAAAATCAACGCCGGCGGCAGCGTCGGCGACGCGCGTTTGCCGGTAACGGCGCAGCCGCTCGGCGACGGTCACGCCGCCCCGTTCAAATACGCCGACGTCAGCTTTAGCTGGAGCCTCGATCTGTGGGGCGGCAAGCGCGCCGCGTGGGAAGCGGCGCTGGGCCAGGCGCGCGCCTATGAGATCGAACGCCGCGCCGCGCGCATCGAAGTGTCGGCCAATGTCGCCCGCGCCTACGTACAGCTGGGCTACGCTTACGCCGGCCAAGACGTGGCCAAGGCCGAACTGGCCCGCGCCGACAGCGCACGCACGCTGACTCGTCAGCGCGTGGCCGCCGGTATCGACAACCAGATCCAGCTCAAGCAGAGCGACTCCGAAGTTGCCAGCGCGAACGAGCAGCTGGCCATCGCCAAGCATTCGATCGAATCGGCGCAGTCGATGCTGTCGGTGCTGCTCGGCAAGGGTCCGGATCGCGGCCTGGCAATCACCCGTCCGCAGACGCTCAATCCCGCCGCTGTCGCAGTGCCGGACAACCTGCCGGTGGATCTGATTGGCCATCGCGCCGATCTGGTCGCCGCGCGCTGGCGCGTCGAGGCTGCGAGCAAGAACATCAAGGTCGCCCAAACGCAGTTTCTGCCCAACGTCAGCATCGGTGCCTATGCCGGGCTGGTCGTGCTGGGCGGCGGCAACCTGTTTGAAGCGCCTGCACGTTTCTTCAGCGTGGCGCCGTCGATCAGCCTGCCGATTTTCGACGGCGGCCGTCTGCGCGCCAATCTGGCCGGCAAGGACGCGCAGTACGACGAGGCGGTGGCGCAGTACAACAAGATTCTGGTCGGCGCCGTCAACGACGTGGCCAACGACCTGTCGGGCCTGCGCTCGCTGCAGGATCAGATCACCGCGCAGCAGCAGGCCATCGACGCGGCCAACGGCGCCTGGCAGCTGGCACAGCAGCGCTACCAGGCCGGCGTCGGCAGCTATCTGGAAGCGCTCAGCGTGCGCCAGCAGCTGCTCGCCGCGCAGCGCGAGATGGCTGGGCTGCAGTCGCAGCAGGTCGATCTTTCGGTGCAGCTGATCCAGGCGCTGGGCGGCGGTTTCCGTCCGCAAGGTCTGCCGGGCCAGGATGGCGCCAAGCCGATGAGCAGCTCCGCTTCCCCTTCTTCCCCTACCCCTTCACGTTCCTGAGGCAGCACCATGTCCAGCCAACCACCCGATCAGAACAACAAGGCTGATCAAAACAACTCTGGTCAGGGCAAGCCCGACCAGTCCACGCTCGCCGGCAAGCCGGCCGATGCCGGTGCCAACAAGCCGAAGAAGAGTTCGCGCGGCATGATGCTGCGCATCCTCGTCGTCGTCGTCGTGCTCGGCATCATCGCCTGGCTGCTGTGGTATTTCCTCGACGGCCGCTGGCACGAAAGCACCGACGACGCGTACGTCAACGGCAACGTGGTGATGGTCACGCCGCAGGTCGCCGGCACGGTCGTGAGCATTGGCGCCGACGACGGCGACCGCGTGCACGCCGGCCAGGTGCTGGTACAGCTCGACCCCAGCGACGCCGAAGTGATGGTGGCCGAAGCCAAGGCCAACCTCGCCAACACGGTGCGCAAGGTGCGCGGCCTGTACGCCAGCGTCGATGGCGCCAAGGCGGACGTCGCCCAGCGCATGGTTGCGCTGGAGAAAGCGCGTGCCGACTACAACCGCCGTCGTGAGCTGGCCAAATCCGGCGCGATCTCGGCCGAGGAATTGTCGCATGCCCGCGACGCGCTGGACGCTGCGCAGAGCGGCCTGACCTCGTCGCAGCAGCAATACCAGAGCAACAAGGTGCTGGTGGACGACACGGTGGTCGCTTCCCATCCGGACGTGCAGGCCGCCGCTGCCAAGCTGCGTTCGGCCTATCTCGATGACGTGCGCTCGACCCTCGTCGCACCGGTGGACGGCTATGTGGCCAAACGTTCGGTGCAGGTGGGTCAGCGCGTGATGTCGGGTACTGCGCTGATGGCCGTGGTGCCGCTGCACGCGGTGTGGATCGACGCGAACTTCAAGGAAACCCAGCTGACCAAGATGCGTCTGGGTCAGCCGGTAGAGATCAGTTCGGATGTCTACGGCGGCGCGGTGAAGTACAAGGGCAAGATCGAGAGCTTGGGTGTCGGCACCGGCAGCGCGTTCTCACTGCTGCCGGCGCAGAACGCCACCGGCAACTGGATCAAGATCGTGCAGCGCATCCCGGTTCGTGTGTTCTTCGACGATTTGCAGCAGTTGGACAAGCATCCGCTGCGCCTGGGTATGTCGGTGACGGTCGACGTGGGCCTGCACGACCAGAACGGTCCGACCCTGTCGCAACATTCGCCGACCCAGCCGGTGTTCAGTACCGATGTCTACAAGCAGCAGCTAGCCAATGCCGACCTGGAAATCGCCAAGGTCATCCACGCCAACATGGCTGGCAACAACTGATCGCATCGTTCGCCATCAGCGTGAGCGCGGCCGTGCCGCTCTCCGCTGATGGCGACGTGCCCGACACTCTTCACTGACGCAGATCCTCATGGCCGAAGCATTCCGTCCACCCAACCTTGCACTGAGCACGATCGGTCTGTCGCTGGCCACGTTCATGCAGGTGCTGGACACCACCATTGCCAACGTGTCGCTGCCGACCATTGCCGGCAACCTCGGCGTGAGCAGCGATCAGAGCACGTGGGTGATCACCTCGTTCGCGGTGAGCATGGCGATCTCGCTGCCGCTGACGGGCTTTCTCACGCGGCGCTTCGGCGAAGTGAAGCTGTTCGTCTGGAGCACCCTGCTGTTCGCGCTGACCTCGTTCCTGTGCGGCATCTCGCAGAGCATGGGCATGCTGATCATGTTCCGCGCCATCCAGGGTGCGGTGGCCGGTCCGATGTATCCGATCACGCAGAGCATGCTGATCGGCATCTATCCGCCGGAGAAACGCGGCATGGCGCTGGCATTGCTGGCGATGGTCACGGTGGTGGCGCCGATCGCCGGCCCGATCCTCGGCGGCCTGATCACCGACAACTATTCCTGGCCATGGATCTTCTT
>Ga0302228_10002387_pt1 | contig 12793 bp, 8 predicted proteins | sample II_Palsa_N1_2_FD_193519 | JGI IMG/M metagenome (GOLD analysis project Ga0302228, IMG submission 193519) | Peat permafrost microbial communities from Stordalen Mire near Abisko, Sweden - II_Palsa_N1_2 | ecosystem: Environmental > Terrestrial > Soil > Palsa > Peat permafrost | place: Sweden...
TTGTTCAATGTGGGTCTCTACGCGCTATTGCTGGGCGCAGTGGACTCACTCAGTCGATACCTGATGACATGAAAAAACCTTTTTTGACCATCGGCCGTGTAGTCCTGACGTTGTTGGTGGTGAGTTTCGCCTGCGTCGTGGTCTGGCGCATGGTGATGTACTACATGTTTGCGCCCTGGACCCGTGACGGCCACATCCGTGCCGACATCGTGCAGATCGCCCCGGACGTGTCCGGGCTGATCCAGCAAGTGGACGTACGCGACAACCAGTTGGTGGTGCGCGGCCAAGTGCTGTTCTCCGTCGACCAGGACCGCTTCAAACTGGCCCTGCGCCAGGCCCAGGCCGCCGTCGCTGACCGCCAGGAAACCCTGGCCCAGGCCCAACGTGAAGCCAAGCGTAACCGTGGCCTGGGCAACCTGGTGGCCAGCGAGCAACTGGAAGAAAGCCAGTCGCGTGTGGCCCGTGCCCAATCGGCTTTGGCCGAAGCACAGGTGACGGTGGACAGCGCCCAGCTCAACCTGGATCGCTCGGTGATCCGCAGCCCGGTGGACGGCTACGTCAACGACCGTGCACCCCGCGTGCAGGAGTTCGTCACCGCCGGTCGCCCCGTGTTGTCGGTGGTGGACAGCAACTCCTTCCACATCGACGGCTATTTCGAAGAGACCAAGCTGGACGGCATTCACGTCGGGCAGAGCGTCGACATCCGTGTGATTGGCGACAGTGCTCGCCTGCGTGGCCATGTGCAGAGCATCGTCGCGGGTATCGAGGACCGCGACCGCAGCAGTGGCTCCAACCTGTTGCCCAACGTCAATCCGGCGTTCAGTTGGGTGCGCCTGGCCCAGCGGATTCCGGTGCGGATCGCCTTTGACGATGTGCCGGAAGACTTCCGCATGATCGCCGGGCGTACCGCCACAGTGTCGATTATCGATGACCAGGCCAAACCTGCCGAACAACAGCCAGGAGCCAAGCCATGAAGCAGCTTCTGACAACCGCCGGGCTGGGGTTGTTGCTGTCGGCCTGTCAGGTGGTCGGGCCGGATTATCATCTGCCGGACCAGGCCGCCGTGCACCGTACAGACCTGCAAGGGCAACTGGCAGGGCAGGGCAGCAATGTCGTGTCGGCACCGGTGCCCGCAGACTGGTGGAAGCTCTACCAGGACCCGCGCCTGGATGAACTGGTGCGCCAGGCCATGGCCTCCAACACTGACCTTCGGGTGGCTGCGGCCAATCTGCAACGGGCGCGCTACCAGGTGCAGCAGGCCGAGTCCGCTGGCGGTTTGAGCGGCGGCGCCAAGGCTGGCGCTCAACGCTTGCAAGAGTCCGGCGAGGCTTATTTGCTGCCGGAAAAAGTCCCGGTGACCAATGTCGGGGATGTGGGTATCACCACGTCCTATCAATTCGACTTGTTCGGCACTTTGCAGCGCGGCATCGAGGGTGCCCAGGCCAGTGCCGATGCGACTCAGGCGGCCGCCGACATCGCCCGTATTACCCTGGTGGCCGATGTGGTGCGGTCCTACACCCAGGTCTGCGCGGCCAACGAAGAGCGGGAAATCGCCCAGCACTCTTTGGACCTGCAAGGCGAAAGCACCCGTTTGACCCAGCGTCTGCGGGACGCGGGGCGTGGCGACGAAACCCAGGTGACCCGTTCGCAAACCCAATTCAAATCCTTGCGCGCCGAATTGCCGCGTTATGAAGCTGCGCGCCAGGCGGGCTTGTTCCGCTTGTCGATGTTGCTGGCCAAGCCTGTCGATCAACTGCCCGCGGGCACCCGTGATTGCGCCGAGTTACCGCGCGTCGCTCAATTGCTGCCGGTGGGTGATGGCGCCGCGCTGCTCAAGCGTCGCCCGGATGTACGCCAGGCCGAACGCCAATTGGCGGCGGCCACTGCCAGCATTGGCGTGGCTACGGGGGCGTTGTACCCGGACATCAGCATCGGTGCGACGGTAGCCACCGTTGGGGCCCTCGATCACCTTGGCCAGCCCCAGACCAACCGCTGGGGTTTCGGCCCGTTGATCAGTTGGTCGGTACCGACCAACGGTTCCCGCGCTCGCATTCATGAAGCCGAAGCCGCGACCCAGGGCGCCCTGGCGCATTTCGACGGGGTGGTGCTCAACGCCATCCGCGAGACCCAGACTGGCCTTGCGCAATACACCGCCCAATTGGAGCGACGCGATGCCCTGGCCGATGCCGAGCAGTCGGCGCAACAGGCCGCCGACCAGACGCACCGCTTCTTCCAGGCGGGTCGCGCGTCCTTCCTGGCTGACCTGCAAGCCACCCGCACTTACACCGACGTGCGTGCACAATTGGCAGCCGCCAATACCCAGGTTGCCATGAGTCAGATCGATTTGTTCCTGGCGTTGGGCGGTGGTTGGGAAAGTGGACGAACGCAAGGCACACAAGCCAGCAAACCCTGAGCAGGTTGCTATGCTTTGACAGGTGGGCACCTGATGGCCCACCTGTCACTGCTCGCGTTTGCTCATGGGGATTCCAATAATGAAAAACCCTTATGCTCCCGCTTTCTGGTGTGTGTTCTTTGCACTGGTGCTGTTATCGGCGACCTACTTCTACGGCATCATGCTGGCCCATCAAATCGATAAGGCCATGGTGTTTCTCGACAGCGCCAGCGCGCTGATTGCCGTGCTGTCCATCGGTGTGGTGGCGTGGGCCTCCTACCAGGGCCAGCGCATCAAGCGAAAACTGCTCGAACAGGGCAAGACGCGAGTGGCCATCTGGGACACCAAAGTTGCTCTGCGCCGGGTCGAGACCGTCTTCGACCGCTATTTCTGGGGTAGTTATTGGCAGCCCGGTCGTACCTTCCAGGAAGTCATGGGTGAACTCACCGGCACGCCCCTGGAAAAAAGCCTGGAAGCCTTGAAAAAACAATGCGTGGCGCTCGACCAACAGGTCGCCGACGGCCGTCACTGGCTAAACAACGCGCGGGAACTGTCCGACGTCGCCACGGCCATGGCCCGGGAGCGCTACCAGCTCGACTTTTGCGACCCCAAGGCGGACACGCCGAGCAACGCGGTGATTCACCGGGAGTTCGAGGTGCTGGTGTATACGTGGACGGCACGGCTGAAGAGCTTTGACCATCAACTGGACGAGATCGAGACGGAGTATTCCTGAGGGGCCTACCGCTATGGCTGGGTGCCTATGCTAATCTTCCCCGGATTTTCGGCGGGCTTGAGCCGACACCCTTCGGGTGTTCAGGGAAGACAGCCCACATCCACACAGGATTTGATCAGGTCACTCCATGAATAAACCAGCAGTTGTACTTTTGGGTTTTGTTGTCGCGGTCGGCGTCGTCAGCGCAGGTGGTGCCTGGTACACCGGTAAGCAATTGGAGCCGGTATTGCAAACCGCGATCCAGAATGCCAACAAGGAACTGCAGACTTCCATGGCCGGCGTCGACGGCACCGTGACCCTCGAACTGGTGTCCCTGGATCGCCAGTTGTTCAGCAGCACCGCCCACTACCGCCTCAAGGCCCAAGGCTCGGTGTTCGGCGAAGACCACAAAGACTCCGAACTGCTGTTCGTCGACCATATTGAGCACGGCCCGCTGCCATTTTCCCGCCTGGTGTCGCTGAAATGGCTGCCGGTCATGGCCACCAGTCACTTCGAGCTTGAGAAAAACGCCACCACCGAGAACTGGTTCGCGGCCACCAAAGACGTGACGCCACTCAAGGGCGTGGCCAATATCGGCTACAGCCGCTCGGTAGATGGCAACGTTGAATTGCTGCCGCTGGAAATCAAGCACGACACCTCTTCAGTGAACTTCTCCGGCGGCGCCCTGCTTTTCACCAGCACCGCCGACGCGCAGAAGGTCAAGGCCAGCGGTTACATGGACTCCCTCAAAGTTTCGCTGGTGGATGCCAACGGCGCGCCGCTCCAGGTCGAACTGAACGGGCTGACCGTGGCCAGCAACCTGGTCAAGAGTCCGTTCGGTTTCTACACCGGCCAGAACACGATCGAGCTGACCAACACCAAGGCCACCTTCGGCCCGCAGCAAGCCGTGTTGACCCTCAAGGGCTTCGAGCAGAAAGACACCAGCGAGACCAAGGACAACAACCTGTCCGGCCGCGTGGACTACAAGATCGACGAGATCGGTTACCAGGGTAAGCCGGTAGGTTCGGCGGCCATGGCCGTGAGCATGAAGAACGTCGATATCCCGGCCATGCTGGTGTTGACCAAGCTGTATCAGGACAAGATGCAGCCGGTGCAGGCCGCTTCCGCTGCCGGGCAACCGATCCCGGAACTGCAATTGACCGACGCTGAGCAAGCGCTGGCTCAGGCCAATGTCGACCAACTGCTGGACGCCAAGCCACAAGTGGCTGTGGAAAACCTGTCCCTCAAGACCACCAATGGTGAAAGTCGCTTCAACCTGCTGGTGGACATGACCAAACCGTCGACCATGGAGTTGCCGCCGGTTGAACTGGGCAAGCAGATCATCTCGCTGCTGGACGCCAACCTGAGCCTGTCCAAGCCGATGCTTTCCGACGTAGCGGGCCTGCAAGCGCAGATCGGTGGTGTAACCGACCCGAAAGCCATCGAGCAGCAATCCCAGATGGCCAGTGAAATGATCAGCAACATGGCGGTCGGCACTCAGCTGGCTACCGTGGTCGGCACCGACATCGTGTCCAAGCTGAACTACGCCAACAATGAAGTGACCTTCAACGGCCAGAAAATGACCGTCGAGCAGTTCATTGGCGGTGTGCTCGGTAAGTTGGGCGCTGTAAGCGGCGCTCAGTAAAAACCTGACCACCGCTGGGCAAAATGTGGGAGCGGGCTTGCTCGCGATTGCGGAGTGTCCGTTGCCACATCCGGTGGCTGAAACAACGCTATCGCGAGCAATCCCGCTCCCACATGGGTGTTTTGCTAGGCTGTAGACTCTGTAGGTCAATTCTGAATAAATGTTAAGAATTGCCTTTTTTGTATCCCTCTCAAGGATATTGCGCCGCAGGAAAGCTTGGCCGGGTCATCAGACGCCGGCGGCCTGATGCGTGTTTTACAGGTGAACCTATCGCTACAGCTTTCCGTGTTAGGGAAGCTGACGAAATGCTGCAACACTCACATTCTCCTACCGACAGTCGATTGCGCCTGCTTATCCGCGCCGCGCTGTGCAGCCAACTGCTGCTGCCTGCGCTGGCCTTGGCCGATCCTGCCTACGACGCCCTGATCCATCAGGCACGCACCGGTAACTATGCGCCGGCGCTCAACCTGCTGCGTCAATTGCCTGCCGAGCGCCAGACGCCGGGGCAGATCAGCGATCACCTGCTGATCGCCAGTTGGGCCCATCAAGACGCGGAAGTGCTGAAGGTCTACGAGGCCCAGGGCCGCAACCGCAACCTGACCACCCAAGCACTCGCCACCGTCGCCCGTACCTACCGTAACCAGCAGCGCTGGGAGCCGGCGGTCGCCGTCTATCGCCAGGCGCTGGTGCGCGAACCGAACAACGCTGACCTGCAATTGGGCCTGGCCCTGACCCTGGCCGATGCCGGCCAGACCGCCGAAGCCGTGCAGCGCGCCCGAGCCCTGGTGACCGCCAAGCCAGACGACGCAGACCGGCGCATGGCGCTGGGTTACGCCCTGACCCGTGCCGGCTCGACCTTTGATGCCCTGTTTGAATTCGACCAGGCCTTTATCCGCGCCGGCAACAAGCCCGACGTCGCTCGCGAGTACGTCGTCGCTCTGCAACGCGCTCGTATGCCGGAGCCGGCCTTGCGCCTGGCCGCCCAGCGTCCTGGCCTGCTGGACCCGGTCACCCAGCGCCGCCTGGAAGGCGACCTCGCGGCCGAGCGCGTGCGCCTGGCCGAGTTTGCCTCCCGCACGGAGCAAGAGCGCTACGTCATCGCCGACCGCGCCCTCAAGGACTACAACCAGTTGCTCGCCACCTGGACCCCGGACGCCAGTGCCCATGACGACGTGGTGCGCTGGCGTATCGACCGCCTGGGCGCCCTCAAGGCCCGCGCGCGCACCGCTGAATTGATCTACGACTATGAAACCCTCAAGGGCGAAGGCGTGCAGTTGCCGACCTACGCTTTGCGCTGGGTCGCCGCCGCTTACCTCGACCAGCGCCAGCCGGAAAAAGCCGCGCCGCTGTACCGTCAAGCGCTGGCCGCACCGGACGCTGAAGGCAGCGATCGCGTTGAAGACAGCACCGCGCTGTTCTACGCCCTGCTGGAAAACGATCAGGTGAGCGAGGCCCGCGAGGTCGCCGATAAGCTGGCGAGCACTCAACCCGCACGGGTTGAACTCAAGGGCCTGCCGGTTGGTAATCCTAACGATGCATGGATGGACGCCCAACAACTGGCCGCCCAGGCCGGCACCTATGGCGCCGACCTGCCGTCCAGCGAAAAAGGCCTGGAAGCTCTGGTGCAAAAAGCGCCGGGCAACGTTGGCCTACGCCTGGCCCAGGCCGACATGTACCGCGCCCGGGACTGGCCGCGTCGCGCCGAAAACAGCCTCAAGGAAACCGAAAGCCAGGCACCGCGCGACATCGGCCTGGAAGTCTCTCAGGGCCACACCGCCCTGGACTTGCAGGAGTGGCGCCAGCTTGATGCGCTCACTGATGATGTCGTCGCTCGCGCCCCGGATAACCGTCAGGTGCAGCGTCTCAGTCGCCTGCGGGATGTGCATGACATGGCCGAATTGCGCGTCGAAGCCTACACCGGCAAAAGCTACGGCGGCGGCAGCAGTGGCGCCGGTGCGGTGGCCGGTAGTCGTGACTTTGGCATCGAAACCCTGCTCTACAGCCCGCCGATCGATGAAGACTGGCGGGTATTCGGTGGTGTCGGTTACGCCACTGCCGACTTCCAGGAAGGCACTGGTCAACACCGCTGGCAGCGCCTGGGTGTGGAGCGGCGTACCCGCGACATGACCCTGGAAGCTGAAGTCTCCAACCACTCTTATGGCTTCGGTTCCAAACAGGGCGCGCGTATCGCACTGGCCCGGGACATCGACGATCACTGGCAGTACGGCGCCAGCCTCGACTACCTCTCGGCCAGCACCCCGCTGCGTGCCTTGAACGCCGACATCACGGCCAACGGCGGCAGCGGTTTTATTCGCTGGCGCGCCAATGAAAGTCGCGAATGGAAGCTGGCCCTGAGCCCGTCCCATTTCAGCGACGGCAACAACCGTGTCGAAGCGCTGCTCACCGGTCGTGAGGGCGTCTACAGCACGCCGAAGGTGCAAGTCGACCTCGGCCTGGAAGTCGGCACCAGCCGCAACAGCAAGGAAGACACGCCGTACTTCAACCCGCGGTCGGACTTCAGCGTGTTGCCCACGGTGAACGTCAATCATGTGCTCTATCACCGCTACGAGACTCAGTGGAGTCAGCAGTTCCAGGTGGGTGCGGGTACTTACAGCCAGCGGGATTACTCCACCGGTGGCGTCGGGTTGATCGGCTACGGCCAGCGTTTTCGCTGGAACGACGTACTGGAAACCGGCGCCAACCTGAGCTGGATCAGCCGACCTTATGACGGTGAGCGCGAAAGCGATCTGCGCCTGATCGTCGACCTCACTTACCGCTTCTAGAAGAGTCCGATCATGCCTGTCCTTTCCCGATGCCTGCTGGCCCTGGGGTTAATGCTGAGCAGCGCTTGCGCCCAGCAACCCGCGCCTTTCACTCCGCCGGCCGAGCGGCTCAAACCCGCCAACGAAGCGCCGTGGCCGAAAAACCATTTCCTGGGCATTGCCTACCATGACATCGAGGATCGCGACCCCGATCAGGCGGTGGTGGCGGTGCGAACCGAGCGTTTGATCGAGCAGCTGTCGTGGCTGCGGGAGAACGGCTATCAGCCGGTTTCCGTAGACCAGATCCTGGCGGCGCGTAACGGCGGCCCCGAGCTTCCGGCCAAAGCCATCATGCTCAGCTTCGATGACGGCTATGCCAGCTTCTATACCCGCGTGATGCCGATCCTGCGGGCCTACAACTGGCACGCGCTGCTGGCGCCGGTGGGCAGTTGGGTCGATACGCCGCTGAACCAGCCGGTGGATTTTGCCGGCACGCCACGCCCGCGTTCGGAGTTCCTCACCTGGCAGCAGGTGCGCGAAGTGTCTCAGTCCGGCCTGGTGGAAATCGCTGCACACACCGACGCCAACCACAAAGGCGTGCTGGCCAACCCGCAGGGCAACCTGCAACCGGCCGCCACCACCCGCCGTTTTGATCCCGCCACTGGCCGCTACGAAACCGAAGCGCAGTTCCAGGCGCGGATGCGCATCGACGTCTCTGCCATCTCCAACAAGATTCGTGCTGTGACCGGCAAGGCGCCGCGTGTGTGGGTGTGGCCTTACGGTGCTGCCGACGGCACCTCACTGGCGGTGGTGGGCGAGAACGGCTATCAGATGGCCCTGACCCTGGAAGACGGCCTCGACAGCCTCGGCAACCTGATGAGCAGCCCACGTTTCCTGGTGGCCTCCGATCCAGACGGCGAGCACTTCGCCAACAGCATTGTCGCTGCCCAGACCCTGCCACCGCAGCGCGTGCTGCATGTGGACCTGGACAACGTCTACGACCCTGACCCGGCCCAACAGGTGCGCAACCTCGATCAGTTGATCCAGCGCGTGGTGGACATGGGCGCCAGCACCGTCTTCCTGCAAGCCTTTGCCGACCCGAAGGGCGATGGTCTGGTGCATTCGCTGTACTTCCCTAACCGCCATTTACCGGTGCGCGCCGACCTGTTCAATCGCGTCACCTGGCAACTACGCACCCGGGCTCACGTCAATGTCTTCGCCTGGATGCCGGTGCTCAGTTTCGCCCTCGATTCGAAGCTGCCCCGCGTCACCCGTTGGGACCCGCAGACCGGCAAGGTGGCGGTCGATCCAGACCAGTACCAGCGCCTGTCGCCGTTTGACCCGAAGGTGCGCCAGATCATTGGCGAAATCTACGAAGACCTGGCCCGCACCAGTGCCATCGACGGTGTGCTGTTCCACGATGATGCGGTGTTCTCGGACTTCGAAGACGCCAGCCCCGAAGCGCTCAAGGCATACGCCGCCAACGGCCTGCCGGATAACATCGCCGCCCTGCGCGCCGACCCGGCCGTGATGCAGCGTTGGACTCGCTTCAAGAGTCGCTACCTGATCGACTTCACCCACGAGCTGACCGCCAAGGTCCGCAAGCTGCGGGGGCCGCAGGTGCAGACCGCGCGCAATATCTTCGCCGAACCGATGCTCAACCCAGGCAGCGAAGCCTGGTTCGCGCAGAACCTCGACGACTTCCTCACCAGCTACGACTGGACGGCGCCGATGGCCATGCCGCTGATGGAAGGCCAAAGCCTCAAGGACTCCAATGCCTGGCTGGAAAAACTCGTGGCCACCGTCAAGGCTCGTCCCGGCGCTTTGCAACGCACAGTCTTCGAACTGCAAGGCAAGGACTGGCGCACCTCGGCCGCTCCCGATATTTCCGGCGCGCAGATGGCCGAATGGATGGGGGTGCTCAAGCGTCAGGGCGTCACCAGTTTTGGCTACTACCCCGACAACTTCCTGGAGAATTCGCCGGATCTGAAAACCGTGCGTCCGGCTCTTTCCAACCAATGGAATCCTTGACTCATGTTCGACAGAATTCTTGCTCTTCTCGTCTTGTCATTAGTGTTGGGTGTGCCCCTGGGCCTGATCTTTCTGGTCACCGGGCAGTTCCTGATGGACTTCGTGTTTTTCTATCCGCTGTTCATGTCCGGGCTGTGGATCGCCGGCGGCCTGTATTTCTGGCTGCACTGGGAGCGCCACTGGCCCTGGGACGAGGACACCCCAGCGCCGACGCTGGCCGGTAACCCGCTGATCTCGATCCTGATCCCTTGCTACAACGAAGGCGACAACGCCACTGAGACCATTGGTGCGGCGCTGGCCCAGAACTATCGCAACATCGAAGTGATCGCCATCAACGACGGCTCCAGTGACAACACCGCTGCGGTGCTTGATGCCCTGGCGTTGAAGGAGCCGCGCCTGCGAGTGCTGCACCTGGCACAAAATCAGGGCAAGGCCGTGGCGTTGCGTATGGGGGCGGTGGCGGCCCACAGCGAATACTTGGTGTGCATCGATGGCGATGCCTTGCTCGACCGTAACGCGGCGGCCTATCTGGTGGCGCCGATGCTCGACAACCCTCGTTTGGGCGCGGTCACCGGTAACCCACGGATTCGCACGCGTTCGACCTTGATCGGTCGGGTGCAGGTGGGTGAGTTCTCCTCGATCATCGGTTTGATCAAGCGTACCCAACGGGTGTTCGGGCGGATCTTCACCGTCTCCGGCGTGGTGGTTGCGTTCCGTCGTGCGGCCCTGGACCGGGTCGACTACTGGAGCACCGACATGATCACCGAAGACATCGACGTCAGCTGGAAGCTGCAACTGGACCACTGGAGCATCTTCTACGAGCCTCGTGCGCTGTGCTGGATCCTTATGCCGGAAACCCTCGGCGGCATCTGGAAGCAGCGCCTGCGCTGGGCCCAGGGCGGTGCTGAAGTGCTGTTCAAGAATATTCGCGGCATCTGGCAATGGCGCCATCGCTACCTGTGGCCGCTGTTGTTCGAATACTGCCTGTCCACCGGCTGGGCCTTTACCTTCTTGCTGTCGGTGATTTTCTGGGCCGTGGGCAAGTTCGTCACGCTGCCAGCCGCCATCGCCGTCGACTCGCTGATGCCTCCGGCCTTCACCGGCCTGCTGCTGGCAGTGGTGTGCCTGGTGCAGTTTGCGGTGAGCATCATGATCGATCGGCGCTATGAGCGGGATCTGTGGAAAACCCTGTTCTGGACCATCTGGTACCCGCTGGTGTTCTGGCTGGTCAGCCTGTTCACCACCTTGGTCAGCTTTCCCAAAGTGCTGTTCCGCCAACACCAGAAACGCGCGCGCTGGGTCAGCCCGGACCGCGGAATCAAAGCCCCCGGCAAGGAAATGAACCCATGAACCTGATCCGAACCCCACAGCGGCCTTTGATGCAGGCCATCGACATTTTACTGACCCTGATTGCCTGGGCCGGATTGATTACCTTGTTGGTGCGTGGGCTGGTACCGATGCTCGACAGCCATGGCGGCCCACGCATTGAGGCGCCGATTTTTGCCGCGCTGGATACCTTGCAGATTTACCTGTGGATTGCGGCGTTCAATGCGGTGCTGTTGATCAGTTGGGCGCGTTACCAGCAACGCCGCGGCAAGCGTTTTGCCCAGCGGCGCTCGGCCGCCAAGGTGTTGAGCGACAAAGGGTTGAGTGAGAGTTTCAGCTTGGCTGAAGGTGACCTTGAGCAGCTGCGTCGGCCGGGAGTGTTGGTGATTCATAACGACCACGAAGGCGGTGTAGAGGCGGTGAAGGCTCATGTGTCACGGGATGTTGAGCGTCAGGGTTTGAAGCTGGTGGCGGGGCAGGATCGGGCCAAGGACGTGGGCTAGCAATGATTGTTCCCGTGTTTTCGCACGAGAATGTTTTTTCGCTGTGATAGTCGAGTTTTGTATCGGGATTGATACCGTTCGTCTGAATTGAGGGTCTGAATAAAGAGGATCGGTCAGCTTTTTTTAACTTAATTGATTTTAATCAATGGCTTATTAAGCTTGTAGGAAAACTCCTATTCTTTTGTCTGAATATTGGCATCGATAGGGGCTGATGCTAGTTTGCCACCCTTCATCATTCGACGGATCGAACATGCCTTCTCTTGTGCCACGGACTCGGCTGCTGCTGGGCGTCTGCCTGCTGACTTGCTTCGCGCTGAACAGCGCGGCGGCTGCCCCCACGCCTGGCGATCAGGACCTGATCCGCGACCGCCAAAACCGTTTGCTGGAAGAACAACAGCGGCGTCTGGAAGAACTCAAGGACTTGCCCGGCAAAGAGGCAAAACCCGTCGCTCCCGCCGCCCCGGTGGACACCCGCTGCTTCCCCATCAAAGACATCGAAATCAAAGGTGCCGACAGCCTGCCTGCCGCTGACCGCGAGCGCCTGCTCAAGCCCTATATCGGCCAGTGCCTGGGCGTGCCCCAGCTCAATGAACTGCTCAAGGCCATCACCGATTACTACATCGACAAAGGCCTGGTCACCAGTCGCGCTTACTTGCCGCAACAGGACCTGTCCAAAGGGCATCTGCAAGTGTTGGTGGTGGAAGGCAAACTCGAAGGTTTGAAAGGCGCCGACAACAGCAAGCTCTCTGACCGCGAACTGGCCATGGCCTTTCCCGGCAAAAACGGCGACTTGCTGAACCTGCGAGAAATCGAGCAAGCCATCGACCAACTCAACCGCTTGCCGTCCAACCAGGCACAAATGGAACTGGCGCCAGGCGATGCCGTTGGCGGCAGTTCGGTGCTGGTGAAAAACAACCCGCAGAAACCTTGGCGTGCCAGCCTGTCGCGCAATAACGACGGCCAGAAAAGCACCGGCGAGCAGCAGTGGGGCACCGGGTTTGAATGGGACAGCCCGTTGGGCCTGGCTGATCAGTTGATTCTGCGCGGCGGCCACGACGCCATCAGCGACCACCAGAAAACCTCGAAAAACGCGATGCTCTACTACAACGTGCCGTGGGGCTGGTGGAACTTCAGCTACAGCTACAACCAGAGCGACTATCGGTCGGTTGCACAAGGCAACGGTTTTGACTTCAAGCAAACCGGCGACAGTGAAAACCATCAATTGCGCGCCGAACGGGTCATCCACCGCGACGCCCTGAGCAAGACCTCGATCAACGTCGGCCTGTCCCACCTGCGCACCAACAACTACATCGAAGACAGCCGCCTCAAAGAAAGCAGTAATCGCCTGAGCGAACTGCAACTGGGCATCAACCACGGTCGGCGGATCGGCAGCGCCTTCGTCAACCTGGATGTCGGCATGCA
>Ga0302228_10002392_pt1 | contig 12776 bp, 9 predicted proteins | sample II_Palsa_N1_2_FD_193519 | JGI IMG/M metagenome (GOLD analysis project Ga0302228, IMG submission 193519) | Peat permafrost microbial communities from Stordalen Mire near Abisko, Sweden - II_Palsa_N1_2 | ecosystem: Environmental > Terrestrial > Soil > Palsa > Peat permafrost | place: Sweden...
CTTCGACGCAAGGCTAAATAGTATGGCTAATGCGATTTAAGGCCCGGTTTGTCTGTTAGCCTTATCGTATGGGGCTGTGGGCTGAGCTGTCCAGCTCGCACCACACCCCAGGAAGCGGAAACAATCTAACCGCTATTCCCGAGTTGACTGGTTTTTGAAAATCAGAAAATAGGTCCCCGCGAGTCGTATTGACAATTTTTAACGAATGACTGTGCTTGAATTTGCATTGCTTGTCATTCGTTGAATGCCGAAGCTCATAGAATCCGCTCATCCCAATTTTTATGCGCGTCGGGAATCGGTTTTTGAGCTCGGATGATTTTGTCTGGTAAATGCCGGACGGTCCGGATAGTGTCGCGCGTTACCTGAGAGAGATTTTCGATAATGAACAGGTTATACAGAAGCATTTGGAATGAGGCACTCGGTGCGTGGGTAGCGGCATCGGAAATCTCATCCGCGCGCGGCAAGCCGAATAAATCGTCTGTGACCAAGGCGATTGCTGTGGTGGTTCTGACCGCGAGTGCCGGCGTAAGCGTCGCTCAGGCGCAGTATGCCGCCGGGAACGGCACGGCGACGGGCGTACAGTCGATTGCAATCGGCGGATCGAGCGGCAGCACGACGACCGCATCCGGCGCCACGTCCATTGCGATCGGCGCCAACGCGATTGCGACGGGCAACTATTCGCAGGCTTTCGGGCAGGCAACCACCGCGACTGGCGCAAGCGCGATTGCGATGGGCTCCGGTGCCAAGGCGACGAATACGGGTTCCACAGCTGTTGGCAACGACACGACGGCGTCGGGCTTGAGTTCGGTCGCGATTGGCGGCGGGAACAGCAGCGGCACCGGCGGCTCTGCGGCGCTCGCGACCAATTCCGTCACGATTGGCCGCTCTTCGGTGGCGCAGGCGGCGGCAACGTCGGGCGTGGCGATTGGTTATGCCGCAACGACCTCGGCTGCGGGTGGCGTAGCGTTAGGGCAGTCCGCGACGGCGGCGGGAGCATCGTCGGTCGCTTTGGGGCAGAGCGCAGTTGGATCCGCGACCCAGGCGACCGCGGTCGGCTACAGCGCGAATGCAGCGCAGCAGGCGGTGGCGATCGGTAACGGCGCGAGCGCGACGGCCACGTTTTCGGCGGCAATAGGCGGTAATGGTACAGTTGCCAATGCTTCGCAGGCCTCAGCATTTGGCGATGCGGCGACGGCTTCGGGCGTGGCTGCCACGGCGCTCGGCACATTCGCTACGGCAAGCGCCGCGAGTGCGACGGCAATCGGCACGACCTCGACCGCAACGGGCACCGGCGCGACGGCGATCGGGACGTATGCCACTGCGAGCAGCAACAATTCAACCGCGATCGGCGACGGCGCGACGGCAAGTGGCACGTCGTCGGCTGCGATCGGCTATAACTCGATCGCCGCTGGCAACGGTTCGCTCGCGCTCGGCACGGGCAGCAGCGCCAGCTACGCGAACAGCGTGGCGATTGGCGCGGGCAGCGTGACCGGGACGGCCGCGCCGACGGGCACGGGTTATCTGACGGGCACAGCGGCGCCGCTTTCCGAGGTATCGGTGGGCAGCGCCAGCGCATTGCGGCGGATCACCAACGTGGCAGACGGCTCCGCGCCGCAAGACGCGGTCACGGTGTCGCAGTTGAGCACCGGCATGAGCACCACGGCGAGCAATATCTCGAGCTTGTCGACCTCGACGTCGACCGGCTTGAGCACGGCGGCGAGCGGTCTCGCTTCGTTGTCCACTTCGACGTCCACGGGCATCAGCACGGCGCAAAGCGGCGTGACTTCGCTGTCGACGGGGTTGAGCACCACCAACAGCAGCGTGACAGCACTGTCGACGTCGACCTCGACGGGGCTGAGCACGGCGGTGAGCCGTGACGCCAGTCTGTCGACGGGGTTGATCACCACGAACAGCAATGTGACGGCACTGTCGACGTCGACCTCGACGGGCATCAGCACCGCGCAGAGCGGCGTGGGTTCGCTGTCGACTGGCTTGAGCTCGACGAATAGCAACGTGGCTTCGCTGTCGACCGGCTTGAGCTCTACGACGAGCAATGTGGGCTCGCTCTCCACCGGCTTGAGCACCACGAACAGCAACGTGACGGCATTGTCGACCTCGACGTCGACGGGGTTGAGCACCGCGGTTAGCCGCGATACCAGTTTGTCGACGGGTCTGAGCACGACCAACAGCAACGTGGCCTCGCTCTCGACCGGGCTGAGCACATCGACGAGCAATATCAGTTCCCTGTCGACGGGTCTCAACACCACCAACAGCAATGTGACCTCGCTGTCGACCTCGACCTCGACCGGTCTCGCGACCGCAAACAGCGGTATCGCCAGCCTGTCGACCGGCGTGAGCACGGTCCAAACCAACGTCAACGCCCTGGGCACGAGCACGGCTTCGGCATTGGGCGGTGGGGCCGCCTATAACCCGTCGACCGGTGCGATCAGCGCACCGTCCTACACGACGTATAACGCAAACGGGACGACCAGCACGGTCAATAACGTCGGTGCCGCGCTGAACAATATCGACAGCCAGGGCATCAAGTATTTCCACGCCAACTCGACGCTAGCGGACTCGCAGGCGCTCGGAACGAATAGCGTCGCAATTGGACCGGCCGCCGTGGCCAATCATCCTGGCGATGTCGCACTGGGCTACGGTTCGGTGACGGCGGCGGCGAATCCCACCAGCAGCGCGACGGTCGGGGCGACGACCTTCAGTGGCTTTGCCGGCGCTACGCCGACGAGCGTCGTGAGTGTCGGCGCGTCCGGTTCGGAGCGGCAGATCACGAACGTGGCGGCGGGCCGGATCACGGCAACCAGCACCGATGCGGTGAACGGGAGCCAGCTGTATTCGGTGGCGAGCCAGGTCAATACGGTGGGGACTACGGTGAGCTCGCTGTCGACGGGGTTGAGTACGGCCAACAGCAACGTGGCTTCGCTGTCGACCTCGACTTCGACGGGCATCAGCACGGCGCAAAGCGGTGTGGGTTCGCTGTCCACCGGTCTGAGCACCACAAACAGCAACGTAACGTCGCTGTCAACGGGCCTGAGCACGACCAACAGCAGTGTGGCGTCGCTGTCGACTTCGACGTCCACGGGCATCAGCACAGCGCAAAGTGGGGTGACTTCGCTGTCCACGGGCCTGAGCACGACGAACAGCAGCGTGACTTCGCTGTCGACCTCGACTTCGACAGGCATCAGCACGGCGCAGAGTGGCGTGACCTCGCTGTCCACTGGGCTGAGCACCACAAACAGCAGCGTGGCCTCGCTGTCGACCTCGACATCGACGGGCATCAGCACGGCACAAAGCGGAGTGACCTCGCTTTCAACGGGTCTGTCCACCACCAACAGCAACGTGGCATCGTTGTCGACCGGCGTCGGTTCGCTGTCTACGGGGCTGAGCACGACCAACAGCACAGTGGCCGGCCTCTCAACTTCGACTTCGACAGGGCTGAGTTCCTTGTCCACTGGTCTGAGCACGACCAACAGCAGCGTCGCTTCGCTGTCGAGCTCGACGTCAACTGGCATCAGCTCGCTGTCCACAGGCGTGACCTCGCTGTCGACTGGCCTCAGTACAACTAACAGTGCCGTGGCGAGCCTCTCGACCTCAACCTCGACCGGCATCAACTCCCTGTCGACCGGTCTCTCCACGACCAACAGCAACGTAGCCTCGCTGTCGACGGGCGTAGCGAACTCGGTCCAGTACGATGACGCGAGCCACACCAAGGTCACGCTAGGTGGCGTCGGCTCGACCGCGCCGGTGACGCTGACCAACGTTGCCGCCGGCGTGAACCCGACCGACGCAGTGAACTACGGTCAGTTGAGTTCGCTGTCCACCACGACCTCGACGAGCATCAATTCGCTGTCGACGGGCGTGAGCACGGCGCAGAGTGGCGTTGCCTCGTTGTCCACCGGTCTCACCACGACCAACAGCAATGTCGCGTCGCTGTCTACCGGACTCACTACGACGAACAGCAACGTCACTTCGCTGTCGACAGGCCTGAACACGACCAACAGCAACGTGGCGTCCCTGTCTACAGGCCTCACTACAACCAACAGCAATGTTGCATCGTTGTCGACGGGCCTGAATACGACCAACAGCAATGTCGCCTCGTTGTCCACTGGCCTCACGACTGCCACCAGTAGCGTCACCGCGCTGTCGACCGGCATCCAGAACGGCACCGTGGGTCTCGTGCAGCAGGTAGGCGGCGCGCCGGGCAACGGCGCCATCACAGTGGGCGCCGGCACGGGCGGCACCAGCGTCGACTTCACTGGTACCGCGGGCGCACGCCAGCTCAGCGGTGTCGCCGCCGGCACCGCGCCGACCGATGCGGTGAACGTTAGCCAGTTGCAGGCCGTGTCCGCGGTGGCAAGCGACGCCGTGCTGTACGACAGCGCCTCGCATACGAGCGTGACGCTCGGCGGCGTCGGTGCCACCTCTGCGGTCGCGTTGACCAATATCGCAGCAGGCGCCATTACCGCTACCAGCACCGACGCGGTCAACGGCAGTCAGCTGTTTGCGCTCGAAACGCAAATCGGCACGCTCGGCGGCCAGGTCACGCAGATCTCGCAAACCTCGTCAACGGGCGGTTCGTCGTCGAATTCGAAGTACGTAGCCGTGAATTCGACGGGCAGTGCAGCAAGCGCCACAGGCACGGAGTCGGTTGCGATTGGCGGCAATTCGACCGCGAGCTCGAACAACAGCGTCGCGGTGGGTTCGGGCTCCCAGGCAACCGGGTCCGGCTCGTCCGCGGTGGGCGCCAACGCGGTAGCGTCAGCGCCGAATTCGGTGGCGATCGGCGCGGGCTCGGTGGCAAGCGAGGCGAACTCGGTATCGGTGGGCTCGCCGGGTAACGACCGGACCATCACCAACGTGGCGCCCGGCGTTAATCCGACCGACGCGGTAAACGTTGCACAACTGCAGGGTGTTCAGCAGAATATCAACGACGTGGCGCGTGCAGCGTATTCGGGCGTCGCCATGGCGGGCGCGCTGGCCGGTTTGCCCCAGGTGGAACAGGGCAAGAGCTTCCAGGTCGCCGCAGGGGTGGGCAACTATGCGGGGTACAGTGCCATCGCCATCGGCGCCAGTGCGCGGGTTACGCAAAACACCATCATCAAGGTGGGAGCCAGCGCAACGGATGGTGCTCACGTACTGGTCAACGCCGGTGTCGGATATTCCTGGTAACGCGTGGCCGGCGTTGACGCGCCGGCCTCTCCAGGCGCCGCCAGCACCAGGGGCGAACCAACGGATCCTCGCCCACGGCGAGGGTCCGTTTCAACATGTGTTAAATGTGACTATGCGCATCGGCATCTCCGTCATTACCCATACCGGGCAGAACATCTGGCAGAACGGCCTGGGGCAGAACGTCATCTTTCTGGCGGAGCTGTTGCAACGCTTGCCGTTTGTGCAATCGGTACTGCTGATCGATGTCGGCGACCAGGGGGTGATGCCGTCCCAGGTGGATCTGTCCGCACGCAATCTGCGTCTGATGAGGGCGCACGAAGCCAGCGACGAGGTGGACGTTATCATCGAGATGGGCGGCGCGCTCGATATCGAATGGCTCGACCTGATGCGTGCGCGCGGCAAGAAGGTTGTCTTCTACTGCTGCGGCCAGCCTTATGTCGGTCTTGCCGAGCCCGCCATCTTTACGAAGCCCGCCCACGCACCACGCCCCGACCGTTGCGACGAGGTCTGGCACCTGCCGAAAGACAGCGCGTTTGCACCGATGATGCGCCTCCTGCATCGTTGCGATGTGCATGAGGCGCCGTTCATCTGGCATCCTCAGTTTGTTCAGCAGCGCATGCGCGAAGTTGAGGTGCTCGGCATGCATTACGGCTTCGCGGCTCGCGAGGCGGCGGCCAACGAGCCGGCGGCCAGCGAAGCGGAGGGCGCCACACGCCGCGGCCTGCGCGTGGCGATTTTTGAACCGAACATTTCGGTTGTGAAGACGTCGAGCATTCCGATGCTGGTTTGCGACGAAGCCTATCGGGCCGAAGCCAGTACGGTCGAGGCGATGCATGTGCTCAACACCTTGCACCTGAAAGATCATCCGACCATGCTGTATTTCGCCAACTCGCTGGATCTCGTGCGCGAGCACAAGGCGACCTTTCACGGCCGCAACGATATTGTCGGCTTCATGGTTCAGCATGCCGATGCCATCGTGTCGCATCAATGGCAGAACGAACAGAATTACAGTTACCTCGACGCGCTTTACGGCGACTATCCGCTGGTTCACAACTCGCCGTGGCTCAAGGATGCGGGGTACTACTACCACGGCTTCGACGCCCGTGAGGGCGCCGTGCAGTTGCAGCGCGCAGCAACCGGCCACGCGGACAGTCTCGACGATTACCGGGCCCGCTCGCAGCGCGTATTCGCGGCCGTCGATCCGTTCAGCCAGCACAATCTCGACGCCTACGCGGCCCGGTTGCTGCATCTGTGCCGTGATGCGGCATTTGCCCCTCACGCGAGCCGCTCATGAATCTCGAACCCGTTCAAGTGGGGTTGCCGCGCAAGCTGCGAGTCGGCGTGTCGATCTTCGTACGCAAGGGCGAGCAGTCGGTCTGGGAAAACGGCATTTACCAGAACTGCATTTTTCTCGTGATGTTGCTGATGCGCTCGCCGTTGGTGGAAGCGACGTATCTCGTGGCGGGTGGCGGCGATGGCCGGCCCGAGGATGCGAAGAACTTTCTGGCCGATTCGCCGGTGCCGCTCATCGACATGAACGAGGCCGCCACCACGCTCGACGTGATGATCGAAATGAGCGCCCAACTGGCGCGGGAATGGGTGGTGGCGTTTCGCGAACGCGGCGGCAAGATCGTCTCGATGCGGGTGGGCAACGATTATGTGATCGACATCGAGCGCATGATCTTCGATCAGCCGCATGGTCTGCTGATTTCCGCTGCGCCGTATCACGAGGTCTGGACGCTGCCCGAGTATGAAAATACCTGTGTGCCGTACTACACCAGTACGTTTCGCTGCCCGGTGCGCGTGATGCCGCATCTGTGGAGTCCGCTGGTACTCGAGCGCGAAGCGGCGCGCCTGCCCGAGGGTCTCAGTTTCGGCTATCGCCCAGGACGGCGGCGTTGGCGCGCGGGCATTTTCGAACCCAATATCTGCATGGTGAAAACGAGCTTCGTGCCGCTGCTGTCATGCGAGGCGGCGCATCGCGCCAATCCCGACATGCTCGAACACGTGTGGGCCTACAACACGTTCCATCTGAAGGAGCACGTGAGCTTCAATGGCTTCGCACGCAGCCTCGACATCGTGAAGCACGGTTTGACCTCGTTCGAGGGACGCTTCCCGTTTTGCCGGGTGGTCGCGGGCGATGTCGACGCAGTGGTCAGCCATCACTGGGAAAACGGGCAGAACTATGTCTACTATGAGGCGTTGCATGGCGGCTATCCGCTGATTCACAACTCGCATCTGATCGGCGAGTGCGGATACCGCTATCACGACTTCGACTGCGAAGAGGGCGGGCGGGCCTTGCAGCGGGCGTTCGCCGAGCACGATACCCATCTCGACGCTTACCGCCGCACGGCGAACGCGTTCCTGCAAGGACTGGACCCCGAGAACGACGACAATGTGCGCACGTACACGAATGCGCTTGCGGCGCTTTATGCGCCTGCTTAGGGACCTGGGCATCGAACCATGAACGGACTGCGCGTCGGCATCACGATCGGCTTGCACCACGAAGCGGAAACGCTGTGGAATAACGGCATCAAGCAGAATGCCGCCTTCCTCGCCGAGGCGCTGCGGCATTGTCCGCAAGTCGCGCGAGTGGTGCTCGTGAACACCACTGCGGTCGCCATCACCGCCGCGCTGCCGTGGGATCAGGTCCGCTATCCCACGCTGTCCTTCGAGACGGCGAAAGACGACCTCGATGTGCTGATCGAACTCGGCGGGCAGATCGACGCCGCACAGACCGAATACCTGAAGCAACGCAATGTGCGGCTGGTGTCTTACTGCTGCGGCTTCGAGTATGTTCACGCGATGGAGTCGGTGCTGTTCCGCAAGCCGGCGTGGGGCGAAACGCTGTTCGTGAATCAGCGTTACGATGACATCTGGATCATTCCGCAGGTCGCGAATATCAGTCAGTCATATTTTGAGGTATTGCGCCGGCAGTCCGGCCGGGTCGTGCCGTTTGTCTGGAGTCCGATGTTTCTGGATGAGCGCGTCAAAGCTTTGCCGCACGCGGGTCAGTACCGGCCGCACGAAGGTGCGCGGCGCCTCAGCGTGATGGAGCCAAACATCAATGTAGTGAAGTTCTGCCTGTACCCGGCGCTGATTGCCGAGCTCGCCTATCGCAGGTGTCCCGAGCGGATCGCCCTGCTGCAGGTGACGAATGCCGAACAGATCGCGCGAGAAAGCCTCGATTTCATCGCCTTGATGAACCAGCTCGATATCGTCCGCGATCACAAGGCCGTGTTCCTCGGCCGGCACGACACCCCAGCGTTTCTGGCTGAGAACACCGATATCGTCATTTCCCATCAGCTCGAAAATCCGCTGAACTACTTTTACCTCGAGGTCTGCTGGCAGGGTTACCCGCTGATCCACAACGCCTCGCTATGCCGCGACCTTGGGTACTACTACGAAGGCAACGACGCTGACGAGGGCGCGCGCCGCGTGGTGGAGGCGATCGGGACGCACGACGCTCACGCATCCTGGTACCGTGAACAGCAGCACGGCCTGATTGCGCGCTATCTGCCGGACGACCGGCAACTGGTGGCGACGTACGGCGCGCTGCTGGACGATCTGCTGGCGCGGCCGGCTCGCTAAGTGCCACTGGCGTCTCCAGGCTTGCCCACTTGTACGATGCGAATAGCCGATTTTGATTAGAATCGGATATCAAACGCCTGTGCCCGGCACGGTTGGTCAGGGCGCTCGCTTTCCGCAGGAGCCGTATCGTGTGGCATCTTCCGACCGCTATTCCCCCGGCGCTGTGCGCGTGGGTGGTTTTCATGAGTGTGCTGATCACACAACTCGGTGTGCCGGTGCCGGCCGCGCCGATGCTGGTTCTCGCGGGAACCATGGCCGCCGTCGGCGAGGTGTCCTACTCAAGCGTGTTTTTCGCGGCCGTGTGCGCCACCGTGCTGGCGGACGTCCTGTGGTTCACCACCGGTCGCTTGCGCGGCAGACGGATGCTGAACTCGCTGGTGCGCTTTTCGCTATCGTTCGACGCCGCGGTGCGTCTTGCGCGCAACGTCCTGGAACGCCATGGTGCGCCGATTCTCGCGTTGGCTAAATTCATCCCTGGTATTGGTCTGATCGCCGCACCGTTGCTCGGCACCACCAGCATCGATGCGCGTGTTTTCCTGTTCTGGGACATCGTGGGCGCCGCGTTGTGGGCAGGTGTCTGGCTGCTCGGCGGCGCGGCGCTGCACGACTGGATCGCCCAGGGCGTGCTGCTCGTGCGCCATAACGGCGCCACCGTATTCGACGTATTTGCTGTGGTGGCCGTGCTGTTTGTTGGCTATCGCTGGGTGCGACGATTTCAGTTTCGTCGTTGGCTGGCAGATATCCGCATTAGCCCGGAGCAACTGGACGAACTGATGAAGTCCAGCGCGCCGCCGCTTATCTTCGATGCGCGGCCGCCGGAAGTACGGACGAAGGAAGCGTATCGGATTCCCGGCGCGCGGGCCCTCGATCTCGACTCGCCAGAGCAGCTCGATGAGAAACTGCTTGGGCATCCGATCGTGGTGTATTGTGTCTGCCCGAATGAAGCGACGGCCAAGCGGATCGCCGCTCAACTGCGTCGAAAGAACATTCACCATGTCCAGGCGCTCAAGGGTGGTCTCGACGCGTGGGAGCGCCGCGGCTATCCGGTCGAGCCGCTGTCGGCGGATTTTCATGCACCGCACGACGAGGATGGCGAGTTCGATTCGGTGCTCGACAGCGAATACACAGTAAGGGCACGCGTGACGAAGTGATGCGCCTGCGCCTGCGCGCTGCACACGACGCTACACACAACATAACGATTCACGGGGCCCCCCATGTCCAGTACGCAACACCTCCATCTGCTCAATCAGCTTGCCGAGATGCCGGTATTTCTGGAGAAGGCGTTTGCCGGTATGTCGCGTGAACTGCTAGTTCGCATGGCTGCCGACGATAATTCACCGCTGATCGAGCATCTGTGGCATCTGGAAGATTGCGAAAGCGATCTGTATAGACCGCGCATCGAGCGCGTGCTGAACGAGGACCGGCCGAGTCTCTTGCCGATGGACGTCGAGACATGGGCTTTCCCAAACCGCAACACCTGTGTCACTATCTCGGACATGAGTCTACGTAACGTCCCATTCCGGTCGTACCATCATCACGGCAGCAGTCCGTTGCGCCGTGGTTCGTTATGTCTCATAGCAGCGAAGCCAGGAACCCACTGAGTTCCTCGCTCATGCGAAAACGACCAAGGCGCCTATGGCGCCTTTTTTTATTTCATCACCCTTTGGAGTTCAGTTATGACCATGATCCGTGGAACGCGTTTTATCGTAGGTGAAGAAGCAGCGCAAGCCCGTGCTTTGGAAAACCGCTTCCGGAGCTACCTTCATTGATGCCGGTGCGGAAGAAGCCATTGTTCCCGCGCTGTGGTCGCAAGATACGTTCGTGCAGAAAGCAGGCGGCAGCGAAATCATTGGGCAGATGTGGGCATTCCCGGACAAGAAAGGCCGGCCCTGTTGCCTGATTCCCGAGGTAACCGCGCTCTTTCAGGAGCGATGTCAGGAACTGCTCGAACGCCGCAAGGAACGCATGCTGTTTTACGTGGCGCGCTGTTACCGCTATGAGCGGCCCCAGGCCGGACGGTACCGCGAATTCGTGCAACTGGGCTTCGAGTACCTGTGTCCGAACCCGCAGCGCGCGCTCTTGCGCAGCCGTGAAATCGGTGCGGGCTTTCTCGATTCGCTGGGACTCGGTTACGCATTCGACATCGCTGCGAAGCGCGGCCTCAGCTACTACCTGAATGGCGAGGGCTTTGAGATTCGCTGTCCCGAACTCGGCGCGCAGCAGCAGGTGGCCGGTGGGGGCGCGTATCGGGAGGGTGCGGGCTTCGGTATCGGTGCAGAGCGCTTGTTGCTGGCGATGGGCATGCAAGGTCTGTCGGCTACCGCGATTGCCCCGTCCTAGTGCAGCCGCGCTAAAAAGGGATACAGAATTCGGGTTGCTGCAGGAGCACAGTTGAGCGACCCGCTGTACCCGCCCGTTCTGGTTACAACCGTAACGGAGCTCGAATTCGCTCGTCCTATTATGTGCGCCAGTTTGACGCACCCTCTGCGGTTGAGGAGGGTACCCCCCATTCGCGGAGACATGTGATGTACGCAGAGAGTATCGATAAATTCGCAAAGGTCGGCGCGCACAAGGCGTCGTCGATCGTACGCTCGCCGCTCGCTTTTCTGATCGGTGCGGCTATGGCCGGGGCCTATATCGGCTTCGGCGATATCCTGATGTTTTCGGTCGGCTCGCATGTCGATCCGGCTTATGTGCATTTGATCATGGGCGCGGTGTTCGCTTGCGCGCTGACCATCGTCGTGTTCGCCGGCTCGGATCTGTTCACCGGCACGGCCATGTACATGCCGTTTGCGGTGTTGCGCGGCGAGACGGGTGTGGGCGGGATGGTGCTGGTGTGGGTGGTGTGCTGGATCGGCAACCTGATCGGTTCGGTGGTGCTTGCGGTCATTCTGCATGCGGCGGGCGGCGGTGTACTGCTGACCGATGGCTCGGAAGTCTTCTTCAAGGCGGTGACCGCGAAGATGAGCGCGCCGGGTCTCGCGCTTTTCGCCAAGGGGCTGCTGTGTAACTGGCTCGTGTGCCTCGCCATCTGGATGGCGGCGCGCACCAATAACGATGGCGCAAAACTCGGTTTGATCTTCTGGCCGGTGTTCGCTTTCGTGGCAAGCGGCTTCGAGCACAGCGTCGCCAATATGTTCGTGTTCGCACTCGCATTGATCGGTGAGCATCCGGACAACATCACGTTGGCCGGTGCTGTGCACAACGAAATTTTCGTGACGCTCGGCAACCTTGCCGGCGGCTCGATTTTCATGGGGCTCGGCTACTGGCTGCAGGAAGGCGGAATTGGCCATCCGTCGAAGACCCGCCTGCCGGTTTCGGCAGGCAGCGCCCAGACCCACTGATGAACTGATCCGGGGCGGGCGCTACGCCCAATGCGCGCCGAGTGCGCAGCCCGCTGCCAGGATCAGCAGAACCAGCACCGTAATTGCGCTGTAGCGATAGTCTCGTTGCTGCAGAAACACGCAGAGCATCAGGATCAGGCGCAGCACCGGCAGGAGGATAAACAGCGCTATGCCGGCAGTGACGACCGGCATGCCGGGGGGTAGCGCTGACTGATGCAACACGGTGTGGAGATCCGGCAGCAGCAGAATCAAACCCGCGGTGATCATGAGAGACGCTATCCAGGTGCCGCCTTTTAGCAGTGCGGCGAGCCAGCGTTCGAGCGGCGTCATGGTCGAGGCGACGGTCGCAGGGGAGGTCGTGGCCGAACCCGGCGAACGCTGGCTCATACCGGCCCGCTCACGGCTTTGACGTGGAATGCTTCGAACAGCATCTGTGCTGCAAGCACAAGCAGGATCGCGACGAACATCAACCGCAGTTTGTCGTTCGACAGACGCATCAGCACTCGTGCGCCGAGCACCGCACCCGCCACCGAGCCGAGCGCAACCGGTCCGGCGATTGCGCTAACGATATCTCCGCGCAGGAACCAGGCGCCGGCGCTCGCAGCCGCCGTCACGCCGATCATGAAGTTGGAAGTTGCCGACGAGACCTTGATC
>Ga0302228_10002398_pt1 | contig 12751 bp, 7 predicted proteins | sample II_Palsa_N1_2_FD_193519 | JGI IMG/M metagenome (GOLD analysis project Ga0302228, IMG submission 193519) | Peat permafrost microbial communities from Stordalen Mire near Abisko, Sweden - II_Palsa_N1_2 | ecosystem: Environmental > Terrestrial > Soil > Palsa > Peat permafrost | place: Sweden...
CGCCGTCATGCACTGGCCCAACTGCGATAGCAGGTTGGCCAGATAGTTGGCCGATTGCGGCGGGACCTGAAGCGCCGTCGAGACGGTGGTGCCCTGGTTCAGCTGGATCGCAGTGTTCGGGTCCGCCAGACTGGTGATCTGCAGGCCCGTTCCCGAGACCGATGGCGTGACCGCAACAGAGTCGATCACGGCGTCCGCGCCGATCTGGTTCGGCGTGAACGCGCCGCCGATCGGATCGAATGACGCGGCCGATAAGCCGTTTGCGTTGAGAATCGGCGCGAGCACCGTATCAAGCGTGGCGACGGCCGTATTGACCGCGGAGGGGGTGACGACAGCCAGGCCGCCCGATTGTGTCAGGGTCAACGGGTTACCGCTGGCAGTCAGCAGGGCCGCCACGGCAGTCGTCAGCGGGGTTACGTTGGTTACCACGGGCGCACCGTTACTGGTTGTCCCACTAGCGGCGACCGAATACAGCGTTCCCGAGACGCCCGATGGGTCGGTCACGACGATCACGAATGGCGCTGTGAGACCGGCAATCGAGACCGTGTAGGCGCCGTTGCTGCCGGACGTTGCCGTAGCCGTCTTGCCCGCCGAATCGGTGACCGTAACCGGCGCGCCGACCAGTGCAGTGCCGATAGCGACCGTGCCACTCATGGTGGCCGGTGTGGGCGGAGTCGAGCTACTGGTGGGTGAACTGCTGCCTCCGCCACACGCGGCGAGGACAGCGGACAAAGATGCGCATAGCGCAACCTTGATAACTCCAATGTTGCGGGTGTTCTTCATTCTTATTTGCTCCTCTTTGGATCGTTGTTTCGCTTGGAAAGCCGGCTTGACTGATTTACACGGTTGGCCGTGCGGGGATCGTGGTGCAGCGGGCGCGGACGTTGGTCAGGCTGATTCGGATGGCTTCATGCAAGGAGCGGACCGTATCGTATCGACATGGGTACCGATGACGACGGCAATGGTCCAGTGAAGACTGCTGCAGACTTGGGAAATAGGAACTGCCGACTTGATTGCTATTGGTTTTCATTCCTATTGCCCAATTATTAAAAGTACCGAAGACGGTACGTTGCCAGGAATTGTCAGCTCTACTTGGTTAGCGTTGTGAAGCCAACCAGTTACTACTTTTGCCTCGACGCTTCGATTCAAAATAAACTTCAGTGGGGCACTGAAGTTTGTTCAGACTTGGGTAGTTGGTCCGCAAGAAACAGCGACAACGATCTCCCCATCACACAGTTTTCAATTCTCATAAAAAGCGATATGACTCCGTAGATTGTAGCATTTGAATTGTAATGTCAATTGACTACAACTCAAATGCCGTAGACGTTTGAATGGTAAAGCCCGACATTCTGAGCTTTATAGGTCGGGCGTCACATGGTTAGATCGCGCGAGTCATTTGCAGCCGCAATAAAGAAAAACAGGGAAAGTCACGGGCTGTCACAAGAGGAACTGGCTCAACTGGCGGAAATGGACCGGACTGGCATTAGCCGTTTGGAACGACTTGCGCCAAATATCACGTTAGACAGCGCTGACGCCTTAGCTCAAGCGTTGGGAATGTCATTGCTTACGTTGCTGGGCATTCCTTCTTTGCAAAAAGACTCCGAGCCGTCAAAGAGTATTTTCGCGGTGCGTTTGCGCGAGGCACGCCTAGACGCCGGGCTGAATCAGCGGGAGTTAGCGGAACGTGCCCATGTCGACCGTAATTTCGTCAGTACGGCGGAATCTGGAAAAATGAACATCAGATTTGAAACGGTCGACAGGTTTGCGCTAGCGTTGAATGTTAAGGCGACAAGCTTGTTAAGCAAGACCCCAATCGGTAAGTCGTAGCAAAGACTGTACGAAACGATTCCCTGGCATCCGACGATCTCGCGGCTGACGCCCTACCATGGGCGGGGGGCTAGGTGCGCCGAGGGGATGAGCAATTTGTCCGGGATGGAGCTGCGATTTGATTTGTGTGAACTGATTCATGGTGAGCTTTTCCAGGTACTAGGGGAGCACGGGTCTTCGGCAGAACCAGCTGTAGGGAGTAAGGCTAAAAGGCTGGATGCGTCGTGACCGGCGTGGGTGACGCCGGGAACTAGCGGATTTCTGAGGCGAGCGCGTTGGGGTAATGCTTGGCGAGAATCAGATTCATCTGATTGACCAGATCGGGCCGTTTGAACGTCACATGCCCGTTTCCGTTCTTGAACCAGCGTAAGTGCAGGTAATCGCTTTCGGCTTCGGTGCGGCGCGCCAGCCAGGCACCGGAGATGAGCGAATACGCGCCATGGCGGTGATCGGCTTCGAGTTGACCGTCGAGCACACAGAACACGCGCATCAGATCGTCCAACTCATTGGTGGCGTGGTGATTGGGTGAGCCGTGATTGAACAGCGACTTCAAGATGATCCGCTTGCCGAATTTGAACGGCTGGTTGGTCTTGTAATCCCACGACAACCTGCGGAAACACGTCAGCACGCCGCGCTCGAACATGTCGCCCCGTGCGCCGTAGAGTTGCACGAACGTGGCTTCGATGTTCGCGACCGTCAGCTCCGGTACGTCGCCTTCGGCAATCTGTTTATTCCACTGCTCACGGGCGTGCGCATCCATGAAGGTGCGCAGGCCGGATTCGGACAGTAGGTAATTCCATCCTTGTGTGTCGATTGTGCGGACGATGGCAGTTTCCGCCTCGGCGCGGTTCGCATAGTCTCCGGTGATGACGGGCGTGCCGCGTTGGGAATAACAGTTGTCGAGCACGAGCCGGGGAAAGCCGAGGTGTGCCGCCCGCGCGAGCTGTTCGGCTTCGGCGAGCAGGTCGAGTGCCTGGCGGATGCGCTCGACCACGGCGCAGCGCTGGTTGGCGAGGTTGGCGATGCTGATGCTTTTGACAAGATCCGTAGGGGTATCCATGGGCCTCCGGCCGGTATAGCTTTAGGGGTTGAGAGAGAGCGCCGGGCGCGAGACCCGGCGCTTATGCCGTCACAGTGCGTTCGGCGAGCTGGCGACGCAGTGCAACAGCCTTGGCCTGGGCGCAGCCGAGATGACGGCGGATATCGGAGACGGTCGGGCGCACGCGACCGGCCGCGATGTCACGGGCGAGTTGTGTCACGTGGTCATCGGTCGCTTCGGTGACGGGTAACGACGGCACGGGATTGTCCGGCGTCGGGGAACGGCCAGCCACGACGTCACGACTCACGGTTTCCGATGCGCGACTGGACGAGTCTGCCGTTATTACTAGCGGGGATATGCGAGTCACGGCAGCGACTGGAGCGGGTACGGGCGATGATCGCAGCGCAACCGTCCACAGTAGACAGGCAACGCCCTCCAGCACGGTGGCAAATGCGAGTCCCGACAGCAGATCGATACGTGCGGTCGTCGTGCCGAGTAACGCCGCGAGTCGGGACGTGACTGGATCGGCGCGTAACGCGTCACGCTGCACAGTGGTCCGATCGTCCTGTGCTTGACGCCGCCGGATGTCGTCGCTTTCCGCATCGAGCGCGTCGAGTTTCGCCGCGAGCGTGATGCGCCGTGCTTCCAGCGCCAGACAGTCCCGCGCACAGCGTTGTGCCCGAGCGAATGCAACCTGACGTGTGAGCGTTGCCCGTTCCGCCATCACCACCGTCAGACTGCGACCGGTCTGTGGCAAGCCGATAGCCATCACCATCGACGCCCGCTGTTCTCCCGCATGCTCCTGGGCGAGCACGAAAAAGACCATATGCCCGTAGCAGACGGCCGCGAGACACGCGATCCAAAGCAGGCTACCCGTACCGCGCACCGGGAGCGGGGTTTCCCGAATGAGCGCGGGTAGCAGATGTACGCTGAGGATCAGGACGATGCCAATGGCGACCCACACGACCCGCTCTGCGACCGATCCGCCCCGCTGCCAGCCCGCCAGAATCGACAGGCTCAGCGCGGTGGCCGTGGCGCCCACCGCGAGCACCAACGCCAGGCGGGACGGCACCGTCATGCGCCCGCCCCGCCGAGCAGCACCGCTTTGCGCTCCAGCTTGTCGCGCAGCGTCGTGGGCGCTGGGGCAGAGATATCGGTTGCGCCGCCATTCGTTGCACTTTGACGATCAGATCCGGCATCGGGATAGAATTCTTCCGCAACTGCTGCCTGCTCGTCGGGACTGTCTTCGAACGCGCCGTTCGCGAAGCCTGCGTGCGCCGCTGCATCGAGCGCTACCTGATCAAATCCGGCTCCCCGCCGCCGGGCATCCAGCTCCCGTGCCTGCCCGATAGCGTCTTCCAGACTGCTGCCGGTTCTTACGCCGAGATCGACGTAATAGATCGCTGAGCGGTAGCTCTGTGTCGTGCTTTTGCCCCTAATTTTCAATTCAAGCGGCAGACAGGCGAGCAGGTTGCCCGAGACCGCACTGAAGTAATGCAAGCGTGCGGCCAATGTTCGAATGGAATTGAAGGATGTAGTGCGGAAAATGAACGAGCCTAGCTCATCCTCGTCACCGATCGCCACATTGAGCCGCCCGTAAGGCTTACAGCCGCCCGCTTGACCCAACGCGCAGCCGTCCGGCGACGGGCAGGGCAGGTTCTCGATGCCGGCGTCGCCCGCCCGCTTGCACGTCTCGCCATTGCCGACACAGATCGGTCGTCCGGTATTTCGGTCAAACAAGCTGTATTCGGCGCGCAGATTTAAATCTGGATCACTAAAAAGGACCCGCACGGGAATTGAGCGCAGCTTGCCGCTGGTTGCCTTGCGCAGTGAGTCGTTGAGCGGATGCAACATCCACCCGTCCCGGTTCTGGACCTGCGTAGTAATCGTGAACTGATCGTCCTTTTCCGGAAGACGCTTGCCGTTTTTTTCGACCACACGGCCGATGGATATCCGGCCGATGACCGGGGGCGTAATAGCTAATCCTTTCAACATGACTCTATCCTTATAAATTGGCCTGGCCCGCCCCGGTTAGCGCTGGGGGCGGGCAAGCACAAGCAGTCCCAGCGCAGGGGCGATTGACTTCGGTGGAATAACCGGGGATTACGTACTAATAAGAAACCGGCGGCTGCCGGGTTTGGTGAGGGGGTAGCGTTGGAGTAAGTCAGGCTGGGCCTGTAAAAGCTTCTCCATATCCACGCCGAGGCTGTCTTTGCTGCGTTTCCAACTGACCGCACCGGTTTCAAACACCGCCCGGCTGGCATCGGCCATGCGCTGCTGGATCTTCTGCATCAATTGCGCCTCGACCTGTTCACGATGGGCAATCTCCTCCCGAACCGAGACCAAATCGGCAAAGGTCGCCGACAGGTCACGATCCTGGGTGAGATCCAAGGTATGCCCCGCGTCGTGGGGATAGAGACAGCGCAAGGCGACATCGGCGGAATCGCTGCCATCAGCAGGCGGCGGGACATCCATTTCGACGTAACGCCAGAATTGACGTTCCAACTCAATCAGGCGGTTTATTAATACATCGTCCCGCTCAATCCGGTAAATCCGGATTTCCTGGCCGCAGATCAACACGCAGACATCCGCCGCGGCTTTGCCGGTGACGGCGAGCTGGTGCTGCACCTGGCAGACGACATAGTCCGGCACTCCGTCGCGCCACAGCCGAGCCCCAAATTCCCCCGCCGTTTTACATTCCAGGATCTGTACATCGGCCGCGCCAACGATCTCCCGATCAATATTCGCCAGCATCCAAGCTTTGTCCTGATCGGGATGCTGCAAGACCGCATTGATGCGTCTGACACGATTGCCGGAGCGTTTTGTGTAGTGCGCGGCGACAATGGGCTCCAACAACGTGCCCCAATACATCGGGTTGGTTTCGTCGTTGGGATCCACTTTGGGCAAACCGCCATCCCTGCCGGTCTTGACCAGCCATAGCTCAAGTGGCGACTGATAGGGATTTAAGCCCACGGCCGCGCCGGCATCGCTGCTGCCAATGCCTCCCTTGCGCACCGTCAGCCATTCATCCCGGCTCAAGGTATTCGTTTTGACAAGCTTTAAAGCCGGGCGGCGCGGTTCTACTCCTGCTGTTAGGATCATGATGGGGTTCCATAAATGACACAGCCCGGCGAGCGGTTAGCTTGACCGGGCTGCTATGTCGGATTGAATATTCAGCTCGCCATTAACAGGGCTTGTTCCAGCGCCTTCTGCTTCAACGTCGCACCTTGACCGAACCAGGCGGATTCCAGCCGGTGATCCGTTGACCGCGCCCGTCGCTGGTGATCTACGTATTCCGTGACCGCATTGAGCAAACCAAATGCCGTGGCCTTGGACGAGGCCAGTTCGGCGCCTTTGCCGTCGCCCTCATAGAGCGCCAGGACTTTCTTCATCGCCCGCTCGTTGCTAAGTCCCGTTGCGGTGGTCGCCGGATCGGTGAAGACCCGCAGGAAGTAATTCATCGCTTCATGCGACTTCACCCGGCGCTCGGAGAGGGTTTTCATGCGATACATAAAGGAATCCCAGGCCGAGACCGAAATCCCGAGTTGCTTTTTAACCGCTTGAGGATCGAAACTGGTGCTATGCGGCACCTTGACCGCGCCGCTGCCATTCGACAGGGCGACGGCCAGGGTGTTGTTGCACACGACCCGGATGCTGGTGAATTGCGCCGTGGTGGCCAATGTGCCGTCGCACGCGGTGGCGAGCAGTAAATACCCGTTGATCGTATCGTTACCCTTGAGCGTGGTCGATTGATTGGTCTTAGCCAACGCCCAGATCTTGCGACCGCCCTTCAAGACGCCGGCCGTTTCCAGCTCAAACCCGGAAATCTCGGTTAGATCTCGATAAAACTCCAGGATTTCGCGGGGCTGGACGACTTGGTAACGCTGGCTGACCACGGACAGCGGTTCGTTGGTGTCCGACCGAAAAAGCACCTTCTGTTCAGGGAACGTCATAATCGCCCCTAAATTGCCGGCGCTTTCGGTCATAAACCGAACCGGTGTTTCCTTGATTTCAAAGGCGATGCCGGACTGCTGTGCCCAGACTTCGATCGATTGTTTGGCGCTGAGACGATTGCCCAGGCCATGCCAAGGTGTGTCGTTGATATAGGCCATATTTGTAATGAGATGTGCCACGATGTATTTCCTTGGTTGAGTTCGAACGTGACGATGCCGCCGAATAAAAATCAGCAGAGATAAGTCGCATGTGAGATGGATTAAGAGGGTGCTACGGGGACGCGGCTACTGAATGCCGCAAAACAGCAAGTCGATTTGATCAGGTGAAATTCGAAGGGCGCTGACTAAACGTATAGTGGCAGGCGAGGCAGCGGCAGTTGTTGAGAACTTTGTCGTCGACCATTTCGCCCAATGTTGCACCGGCGGCACAGCCTGCGGCGCCACCCACTAGGGCGCCCAGTACCGCACCCGCAACACCGCCGAGCATGGCGCCGAAAGGACCGGCAACCAACCCGACCATGGCGCCCATTTCTGCGCCGGACAGCAGAACCGCCGCGCCGCTGACGGCACCCGCGACGGTACCAATGGCGCCGCCGGCCTTCCTCGCATGATTTCGTGTTTCAACACGCCCAGACTGACACTTGGGGCAGGGCGGTGGTGCCATCGGGGGTGCTCCCGCCCGAGATCCCGGGAAAAAGTTGTCGGGCTCGTGCGTTTCGCGGGCGCCATAGAACGCGTGCGCGTCATCAGGCTCATCGGGATCGAATGATCCATTAAATTGATTGGGCATGTCCGATGGCCTTCCGTGCGGCTCGTTCGGCGGTTTTACGCAGATAGGCGGACGTGAGTAGACCGGCGACAAAGACAATGGCAAAAACCGCAAGGTATTCAAAGGGAGAAATCACGATGGCTCCTAAGACTGAAGGGCATCAGCAGAACAATTCGGCTAATGGAGCGACGATTTTTATCTCGCTCCGACCAGTGATATGTGTCTGAGATTTTCTGCAATCCACCGTGCTGACGGCATAAACGTAGAGTAATGCCTCAGCTCGGTGCGCCAACAAGAAATCGACGTGAGAAAATATTAATAATCTGTAATATATCTCGGGATTTCGGCGTGGCTGGATCAGTTTCTTAAGGAAGATTAATTACAAAAAAACCACAGTCGCTTCGATCTCCGCAATAAGCTGCGCGTCGTCGTTTTATGGGTGATGAGCACCGAAATGAAAGGTGTATGTAATAAAAATTACGCCATTAAATATTGCGGTATTTACTCATTTCACGTAATTTTGCTAACTGGAAAATTCCAATGTGTGTCTATGTTGGTGTGTGTTTTTTGGTGGTGAATTTCCTGCCCATACACTGAAAGACTGAATTCGGAACGTGAATGGCGTTGATTGAGCTTAATTAAGCTGCCCCCTGATACGTTCTATTCGTTACCCCAAAATAATATTGCGGTTAGCATGCGTTCATCCTTGTCATCTATTTTTTCCCGGTTAGCGCAAGCGCAACAAGCTCATCAGGCACGACTCACTGGCGCGGGTTTCCACGATCGACGGGGCGCACTATTAATGGTTCGGCCTATCTGGGCCAAAGCGATAGCCTGCCTGATGGCGGTGGTGTTATACCTCAGTCCTATCGCATTTGAATTTGACGAGATTGCACAGGCCGCACCGATTGTCGACCCGCATGCGCCGGTGGTATTCCAGCCGAGTATCACGCAAAGCAGTACGGGCGTGCCAGTAGTTAATATCGCAGCCCCAAACAGCAACGGTTTAAGCGTCAACAGTTTTAGCTCGTTCAATATTGATAGCACCGGCCTGGTGCTGAATAACAGCCTGTTCAGCGGCACGCCGCTCGCCGGCGGTACCATCAATGCCAACCCCAATTTGGCGGGGCGCACGGCCAGCGTCATTCTGAATCAGGTGACCTCCACCGGTCAGGCCTCAACCCTGCTCGGGCCACTGGAAGTCTTTGGTAATCCTGCCACGGTGATTATCAGCAACCCCAATGGCATCTCGGTCAATGGATTGGCCCTGACCAATACCACGGGGCTGGTGTTGACCACTGGGACGCCGCAGTTCCTGACGGGCGTCGGCGGGACTTCGACCTCTTTTAATAATGCGGCGAGCGTGGCGTACAACGTCAGCTCCGGCAATATCACCATCGATGGACCGGCTGGCGTGAATGGCCCCGGTGCCGGGATTCAGGGGACTAGTGGGTCACTGGACCTGATCGCGCAGACGATTAACTTGAACGCACCGGTCTCGGCGACCGGTCAGGTCAACTTGATCACAGGCAATCAACTGGTGACCCCCATGGCCACCGGGACCAATGGCTCCACCTATGGCGTCAGCGCCAATGGCGCGACGAACACGGCGGCGGCGATCGGCAATGGTGCGGTGGCGATTGACGCGAGCCAATATGGCTCGGTGACCAGCGGGCAAATCTTTATCGTGTCTACGGCGGCTGGGATGGGCGTCAACCATGCCGGACCTCTGGTGGCAACAGCGGGCAATGTGGTGGTGACCTCAAACGGTGACGTGACGGTCGGTCAGACGGCCGCTAACCAAAACGTTATTCTGACCAGCGCGGGCAACACCACCATCACCGATGTCGGCCAAGCCAACCAGAACTATACCGTCAACGCCGCGGGCGATATCAATGCGAGCGGGGCGATTTCGGCGGTGCAAAACGCCACGCTCACCGCCGGCGGCAATCTTAATGCGGCATCCGTAGCGACCAACGGCGCCGCGACCTTGGGTGCCGGTGGGTCGATGACCGTGGGCAGCGTCGCGGGGCTCAACACGTCTTTGCAAACCACGACCGGCGATTTAACCGTGAATTCGGCGCTGAGCGCAGCGGGTACGCTGAACGCGAGCGCGGGGCAAGATCTCGTCGTTAACGGCGCCGTGCAGGGCGGTAGCACCGTCACCTTGGCCGGCGGTAGAAACGCGACTGTCAACGGTGTCTTAACCGGCGTAGGGACGGTCACGCTGACAGCGCAAAGCGGGAATGCGCAAGTCAGCGGCAGTCTAGAGTCGAATGGCAACGTGTCTGTCACCGCCGGTCAGAATGCGACACTCGCTGACGTGCAGGCGCAGGGCCCGGTCTCGATTACCGCCCAGACGGGCACGCTGTCGGGCGGCGCTGTTGCTTCCTCTCAAGATGCCGTGACGCTCAATGCTGGTCAGAACATCCAACTGAGCGGTGCGCTGCAAAGCGCCACTACCGTGGGCGCCACGGCAGGCGGATCCGCATCGTTCGGCAGTGTCGCCGCACCGGGCGCGATTACGCTCCAGAGCGCTCAGGATACGACGGTCGGCGGTGATCTCACGGGTGGCTCAACGGTGACCGTCGCGGCGGGCGGCAACGCTACCCTGCAAGGTAGCACGGCATCAGTGGGCAATCTCAGCTTAAGTGCGAATGGCGGCATGCTTTCCAGCACCGGCTCGTTAACCACCAACGGCAGCTTGAGTGCCAGTGGTCAGCAAGGAGTGAACCTTGCCGGCACAACCTTCAGCGGGGGCAATGCGACGCTCAGCTCAAGTGCCGGTAACGTTGCCGTCGCCGCACTCAGCAGCCCAGGCACGATTGCCATTACGGCCGGGCAAGATGTCAATGCGTCAGGCTTGGTCCACAGCGGCCTGGACACCACCCTCACCGCCACTCGCGACGTGAACCTGAACGGCGGTCTCGAAGTAGACGGCACGGCGAATGCCGCAGTAAACGCCGGACGAGATATCAGCGGTACCACAATCAACGTCGCCAACAACACGACGTTGTCCGCCGGACGTAATCTTTCCCTGAGCAGCGCGCTCCAAACCGGCAATAATCTGAGCGCCACCGCGACGCAGAACTTGAATGTCGCTGCGATCACCGCCGTCGGCACCGGCACGCTGACAGCGACCAACGGTAGCGCCACCCTTACCGGGGCGGCACTCACAGGCAGCGATTTGACCGTCACGGCCGGCACCAATATCAACGCTCAAGGCAGTGTCGAAAGCCTGGGTAATCTGAATCTCAATGCGCAGAGCGGTAATCTGACGGCGGGCGGCACCGTCGCCAGCGCTGGAACCGGCACGTTGAACGCCGGGCAGACCTTGGCCTTAAATGGTCAGACCACGGTGTCGGGCAATGCCGTCTTAACCGGTAACGCGATTACGACGCAAGGTTTGGCGGTCGGCGGCAACCTGACGGCCACCGCGCAAACGACGCTGGATACCTCGGCCGGCCAGCTGAATGCCGCTTATACCAGCACGGCCCCCGCGCTGAGTGTCGGTGGTAACGCCACCTTGAGCGGCGCGAACGTGACCACGGCCAATGCGGTGATTGGCGGAACCTATAGCGCAACCGGTACCACCAGCCTGACAACCGGCGGCACCGCGGCGTATCAAGGTAACGCAACACTGACGGGCGGCACAGTCACCAACGTCGGCCAGCAGATGGCGGCAGGCAACCTCACCGTATCAGGCACGACCGTCACCAATCAGTCCAGCGGCGCATTGTCCGCGCTGCAAACCGTAACCGTCGACGCCGCCAATGTGGCCAATGCCGGGTCGATCTACGGGCCCACCACGAATTTGAATGTCACGGGCACCCTGAGCAACTCGGGTGGATTGCTGGCGACCGACACCTTGGCGCTCTCGACCGGCCAGTTGAATAACAACGCGGGTTTGATCTTCGCCGGCGATGTCAATAACCCCACTGCAGCGGTCGGCAATATGACGGTGACGGCGACGGGCAGCGGTTTTAGCAACACCAACGGCCAGATCCTCGCGCAAAATAGTTTAACTCTCAATTTAGCCAATCAGATCCTTGACCCGTCCGCCTCGACCACCGGCACGCTCAATGGCGGTAACGCATATATCCTCAACGTCCTGGGCATCGATAACACCGGCACCTGGACCTTGCCCGGCACCGCGGTCACCGTTGCCGCGACCCAGGGCATCACAAATCTAGGCACGATCAACCAAGGCGACGGGACGCTGACGCTGAATGGCGCCGTGACCAATTCAGGCAGTATCACGGCCCTGGACCTCACCATCAATGGCTCGCTCGCCAATCAGGCGCACGCCAGTGTCACGGCCAACGACGCCTTGACCCTCAACGGCTCAGGGACCAATGCGGGCACCGTGTCAGCGGTAAACGCGTTGACCATCACCGGCACCAGCTACGATAACTCGAACGGCATCACACAAGTGGGCAACAGCGCGACCACGAACGGTAGCGGCAATCTCAACATCAACCTGAGCGGCAATTTAGGCAATGCCAACGGGACGCTCAGTGCGATCAATAACCTGACGATTGCGGCGAACACCGTCAATAATGCGGCGGCGTCGACGGTGACGACCAGCACCACGACCACCACGATACTCAATACGCCGCTGTTGATGTCTACGGTGATCGGCACTGAAAACATCAATGTCTTCGTGCAGGATCCCGACGATACCGGCTACATTCATACCTCGTCGTACACGATTACTTTGCCGGCGACGCTAGGCGGCATCTTGTCGCCCAATGGCAGTACCATAACGGGGACACTAAGTTGCTCGTTTTCATGTGTCTACACGGGTGCCACGACAACCGCGCCGGTCGCGACATCGGGTACGGTGCAATACGTGCAGGTGCCCATCGTCGACGGTCAAAACAGCAATACGGGGGACCCGGAAGAAGCATTGATTTGGGTGGTGCAAAGCGGTACGGTAGCCGACGCAATTGCTACCCAGACGCTGACGATACCGACCGTCACGGAAACTACCACAACGGTTCAGGCGACCACTGGTAATTCAGTGATTGTTGCCGGTCAAAACCTGACCATGACCGCGAATAGCCTCAATAACCAAGGCGGTACGATCAGCGCGGGCAACGACGTCAATCTAAACGTACAGTCCTTGTCCAACGGGGGCGCGAGCTACAGTTCATCTGTTAC
>Ga0302228_10002401_pt1 | contig 12741 bp, 7 predicted proteins | sample II_Palsa_N1_2_FD_193519 | JGI IMG/M metagenome (GOLD analysis project Ga0302228, IMG submission 193519) | Peat permafrost microbial communities from Stordalen Mire near Abisko, Sweden - II_Palsa_N1_2 | ecosystem: Environmental > Terrestrial > Soil > Palsa > Peat permafrost | place: Sweden...
TGATGTTGGTGAAGATCTTGAATTCGTCTGCCACACGGATGTCATAACCGTAGCTGGACGTGCCATAGCTCACGATCTTGCGGCCATCTTCAGACACTCGCACCTGGTCGCGCACGAACGGCTCGATCATGTTGTGCGCTTCGGCCATGCGCCGGATCCACTTGTCGGACTTGATGCTCATAGGGAACGCTACCCAACGAAAGAGGCGGCTTGGAGAGGGCCGCCGGGCTTGAAACAGGGCGTGGCCGGAGACTCGGGATGAATGCAGAAGCACGCCGAAGCCAGCCAGACCGGACGAGAAGCGGGTATTTTACTTGATGCGCCGGCTGCACGGCCGGCTGCACGAGGCGGCTATGCCAACCGGCCGGGTCGCGCGCCCCAACAGCCTGATTTCATTGAAAGATCACTGCCGGATCACACCGCACGCGAGAGCGGGACCCGCGCCGTGCGGCACGATGGCGTAGCTGTCGGCGGCGTCGCGATGAAGCACGATGGCCCGCGACAACACCGAACGCACGCCGTCGAGCGACACGTCCGGCGCGACAATGAAACCCGTCGCCGTGCCGTTCGCGTCGGCGCGAATGCTGGCCAGGTCGCCTTCCACCTTGGAACCGGAGTCGCTGCGCTCGGACGCGGGCGCGAATATGGGGCCGACGTCGGACGACGCCGGGATGATGCAGTCGCCGCGTTCATGGATCTGCAGCGCGTGCTCGCTGTTGGGCGGCATGCCCGACAGGTTGTAAGACACCTGGACGCCGTCTGCGCGTTCGATGAACGTGACCGTGCCGGTCACCGTATTGCCGCCGGTGGGCTGCAACGTGGCGTCGGCACGTTTTTCGTGGTTCTGGAACAGAAGGCCGCAGCCGCCGAGCAGCATGACACTGGCCAACACGGTGACAGTCGTGCTTGCAGCCGCGCTCAAACTCAGTATCAGGCCCGGGACCGGGTGTCTCGCGGCAGGCAGCCTGCGCGATTCAGGCCCGTCGAATCTTTGTTTCATGCGATCCTCATGGCGACCCGCGACCACCCCGTGTGTTCGCCTGGCCGCGCCAATCAAGGCGACATGATACCGCGACACGCGCAGCTAAAATCGCCCGTGCCCCGCCGCTCTCTAAGTGTTTTGCACTACGATGCTGGGGAACATCGACGTCATGTCGCGCTGGCGTTCAGCAATCGAAATGGCCACCTTGCGCGCGATCGACCGGTAAGCCTCGGCAATCTTGCTGTCCGGTTCCGAGATCACCGTCGGCTGGCCCGCATCGGTTTTCTCGCGGATCGCGATATCGAGCGGTAAGTGACCGAGCACCGGTACGCCGTATTCCTTCGACATCCGCTCGCCCCCGCCCGCCCCGAAAATATGTTCTTCGTGGCCGCAATTCGAGCAGATATGCGTGCTCATGTTCTCCACGATGCCGAGGATCGGGATGCCCACTTTCTCGAACATCTTCAGGCCCTTCTTGGCATCCAGCAACGCGATGTCCTGCGGCGTGGTGACGATCACCGCGCCCGTGACAGGCACTTTCTGCGAGAGCGTAAGCTGGATGTCGCCGGTGCCGGGCGGCATGTCGACGACCAGGTAATCGAGGTCCTTCCAATTGGTCTGGCGCAGCAATTGTTCGAGCGCGGACGTCACCATCGGGCCACGCCAAACCATGGGGTTGTCCTGTTCGATCAGGAACCCGATCGAGTTGGCCTGGATGCCGTGGCCGATCATGGGGTTCATCGACGTGTTGTCGGGCGATTCCGGCCGGCCGGTGATGCCAAGCATCATGGGCAGCGACGGGCCGTAGATATCCGCGTCCAGCATGCCGACCGACGCGCCTTCGGCGGCCAGCGCAAGCGCCAGGTTCACGGCGGTCGTGCTCTTGCCGACCCCGCCCTTGCCTGACGCAACCGCAACGATGTTCTTCACGTTCGGCAGCAGCTTTACGCCGCGCTGGACCGCGTGCGCGACCACCTGCGAGGTCACAGTGACCTGTACGCCGGCCACGCCCGGCACGCTGGCGACGGCGTTCGCCACGAGCGCGCGGAGGGTGTCGAACTGGCTTTTCGCCGGATAACCCAGCACGATGTTCACGCTGACGTTTGCCCCATCCACGGCCACGCTGCGGATGCTTTTCGTGTCCGCGAAAGTGCGGCTGGTATTCGGATCGATCAAACCGCTGAGCGCGGTATCGATCTGGGCGCGATCAAGACTCATCGAAACTCCAGGGAACGCTTTTTGCTCTAGCGGATCGAATGTTCCGCACGCAAAGTATGAAATTGAAAGGAATTGTTGCATTACGTTGCGTCGCAGCACTGTGCGATGCACTATCCGACGCTGCCATGATTCGGGGACGCATCGTTATAATCGCTTGAATCCTTGGCCGTATTGTAGTGGCAGCCGCTACGACGCGCCGGAAGACCCTACGGGAGTCCTTTCCGGTTGTCAGTGCCGGCTTTGTCTGAATTGGTATTCTGGAGAATGAACAAATGAACTCGAAAATGATGACCCGCTTGACCGTAATCGCCGTCGCGGGCGCGCTTGTCGCCGGCTGCGCAACCCAGCAAGGCAATAACGCCGCCGTCGGCACGGGCATTGGCGCGGCGTCGGGCGCGGCGCTTGGCGCAATCTTCGGCGGTGGCAAGGGTGCGGCCATTGGCGCGGGCGTAGGCGCGGCGGCGGGCGGCATCACCGGCTACAACTGGCAGGCCATCAAGGGCAAGCTGACCGGCGCAACGAAGGGCACGGGCACGCAGGTGACGGAACAGCCGGACGGATCGCTGAAGGTCAATATTCCGAACGCAATTTCGTTCGATACCAACAGCTACGCTATCAAGCCTGGTTTCGCACCGGTGCTCGACCAGGTCACGCAAACGCTCACGCAGCATCCTGAGTTGATCGCGCAAGTGATTGGACATACGGACAGCACCGGCCAGCCGGCTTACAACCAGACGCTGTCGCAAAATCGCGCACAAAGCGTGGCTTCGTATCTGGCTGGCCACGGCGTAGCAAGTCAGCGTCTGTCGGCACAAGGCATGGGCCAGACCCAGCCTATTGCTGACAACAGCACTGAAGCGGGCCGTGCGCAGAATCGCCGCGTGGAAATCTACCTGCGCGCGACCGCGCAGCCGGGTCAGGTTCAGTAAGACGTTTGATTGACCAGGGGGAATGACGCGGTTGTGAGGTCAAAGATTCAGTTCGTTTCGCGAGAAAAAGGCGAATACGAAAAATAGTTGAAACTTTGCCCCAGCAGTCCGTGTCTGTCTTAACGGTAGGTGGCTGGCTTTGCCGCCACGTGCCATTCTCCTCTTGTCGTTGTTGCTCCGGGGCCGCTAATCGCCCCGGTTTTTTTTCGTCTGAATTTTGGTGGGGAAAGTCCCGGCCAACCCCGACCGCCCTTCCGACCGCCCTTCCGGCCGCCCTTCCCGCCGCTCTGTCCCCACCCCGGTCCGTGTGCGAACGAGAGACCCTTGGCTGTTAGAATCGTGATTCGCTTTTTCACGCAATCACTGAATTCTTCAACTGCAGGCCAGCGCCTTATGTCAGCACCCACCTCGTCCACACCCGTCTCCGCAGCGGCGCACGCCACACCTGGCCACCGCCGAATCCTCGTCACGTCCGCGCTCCCGTACGCGAACGGTCAGATTCATATTGGCCATATGGTCGAATACATCCAGACCGATATCTGGGTGCGCTCGCTGCGAATGCACGGTCACGAGGTCTACTACGTCGGCGCCGACGACACCCACGGCACCCCCATCATGCTGCGCGCCGAGCAGGAAGGCATCACGCCGAAGCAGTTGATCGAGCGCGTGGGGAAAGAACACAAACGCGATTTCGACAGCTTCAGCATCTCGTTCGACAACTACTACTCCACCGACGCCGAAGAAAATCGCGTGCTGTGCGAATCCATCTACGGCTCGCTGAAGGCGGCCGGGCTGATCGAAGCGCGCGATATTGAGCAAGCCTACGATCCGGTCAAGGAAATGTTCCTGCCCGACCGGTTCATCAAGGGCGAGTGCCCGAAATGCGGCGCGAAGGACCAGTACGGCGATAACTGCGAAGTCTGCGGGTCCACTTATCAACCGCTCGATCTGATCAACCCGTATTCGGTGGTATCGGGCGCGACGCCTGTGCGCAAAACGTCGACGCACTATTTCTTCCGCCTCTCGGACCCGCGTTGCGAAGATTTCCTGCGCGGCTGGGTCAGTGGACTCGCCCAGCCCGAAGCCACTAACAAGATGCGCGAATGGCTCGGCGACAAGGGCGACGCCAAACTCGCCGACTGGGACATCTCGCGCGACTCGCCGTATTTCGGTTTCGAAATCCCCGGTGCGCCAGGCAAGTATTTCTACGTCTGGGTTGACGCGCCCGTGGGTTATTACGCCAGCTTCAAAAATCTGGCGGATGCGCGCGGCCTTGATTTCGAGGAATGGATCCGGCCGGGATCGAAGACGGAGCAGTACCACTTTATCGGCAAGGACATCCTGTACTTCCATACGTTGTTCTGGCCTGCGATGCTGGAATTTTCCGGCCATCGCACGCCGACGAACGTGTTCGCGCACGGTTTTCTCACCGTCGACGGCACAAAGATGTCCAAGTCGCGCGGCACGTTCATCACGGCGAAAAGCGTGATCGATACCGGGATCAACCCCGAGTGGCTGCGCTACTACTTCGCCGCGAAGCTGAACCACACGATGGAAGACATCGACCTGAATCTCGAAGATTTCCAGGCACGCGTGAACAGCGATCTGGTCGGCAAGTACGTGAATATCGCGAGCCGGGCGGCAGGCTTCCTGATCAAGCGTTTCGAAGGCCGTGTGCTGGACAGCGCAATGGATCATCCGCTGCTGCTGCAATTGCGCGCCGCCGTGCCGCAAATCTCGGCGCTGTACGAAGCACGGGAATACGGGCGGGCATTGCGCACGACCATGGATCTCGCCGATGCCGTCAACGCGTTTGTCGATACCGCGAAGCCGTGGGATCAGGCCAAGGACGAAGCGAGTTCCGCTGCGCTGCATGAGACGTGCAGCGTGAGCCTGGAAGCATTCCGCTTGCTGTCGCTGGCGTTGAAGCCGGTGCTGCCGGTGCTGGCGGAATCGGTGGAAGGGTTCCTGGGCATCGCCCCGCTCGTGTGGGCGGACGTTTCGGCGCCGCTCCGTTCTTCGCAGCCGATCAACGCCTACAAGCACCTGATGACGCGCGTCGATCCGAAACAGATTGAAGCGCTGATCGCCGCAAACCGGGAATCGGTCGCGCCGGGGCAAGCGGTTGCTGCCGCGCCCGCGGCTGCTTCCACGTCCTCGTCGAAGAAGGCCGCGAAGGTGAAAGAGCCGGAAGCGGAAGGCGTGATTTCCATCGATGACTTCGCCAAGGTCGACCTGCGAATTGCAAAGATCGTGAATTGCACGGCGGTCGAAGGCTCGGACAAGCTGCTGCAACTGACGCTGGATGTTGGCGAGGAAAAAACCCGCAACGTGTTCTCCGGTATCAAGTCGGCGTATCAGCCGCAGGACCTGATCGGAAAGTTCACTGTGATGGTCGCAAACCTGGCGCCGCGCAAGATGAAGTTCGGGCTGTCGGAAGGCATGGTGCTGGCCGCCTCCGCCGACGACGAGAAAGCCGAACCGGGCTTGTACATTCTCGAACCGCACAGCGGCGCGAAGCCGGGCATGCGCGTGAAGTAAGACGTAGCGTAAAAGTATTGGGCGAGCGGTTGCTGATTGATCGCCGCGCCCGGACTGAAGACAAAAGGCCGTTCCCAACTCACCTTGGGAACGGCCTTTTAACGTTCATGCGGTCCGCAACCTACTTCGAGTCCGTCGGCCCGTTCCTTCGCGACCACGAATCGAATCGCCGCGTGTAAAGCAGATCCATGCCCTGGAACGTGCCCCCGTACGCCGATATCGACCAGAACCGCGACAGGCTCAGCGTCGCCTTGATCGCGTTGCTTGCCGACTGCAGACCCTGCTCATAGCCAAGCACGAGCCGTTCATTAATCGCCTTCGACAACATCACGACTTGCGGATCGGTCAGCCCAACCTCACTCGTCCCGATAGAAAACTCATCGAGCCCGAACGTCTGAGCAATCCGCTTGCCCTGCGAACTCCCCAGCAAGGCGAGCGCATTCGTCATCGCGCTCTGCTGACCGATGTTGTTGCCCTGATCCGTGCCATGCCCGAACAGCAGCCACGACAACTTCTCGTTATCCGGCACGTTCGGCTCGGAAACCAGCTTGGCGACAGGCGACTGCACGGTTCCCGTCACCTGCACGCCGGCCTCGATCTCCTGATTGCGCCGCATCGCCAGAATATTGATGCCGGGATTCGTGACCGGTCCGTTGAACGTGAAAAAGCCGTTCTCGATACCCAGCTTCCGCCCGAACGCCGTATAGGTGGAACCCGGTGTCACGCGCACGTTGCCGACTGCCCGCAGCGGCATGCTCGGCGCGCTCATTGCCGTGATGGTCCCGGCCAGACCAAGGTCCGCACCCGCGCCACGGAAGCGGAATTTCTGTCCGAGATCGATATCGATATTCGCACGCGGCGCAAACGCGCCCGCGGGTTTCTCGCCGGTCTCCACGACGTGTTGGTCCTCGCCCTTCACCGTACCGTCGGGACGCTCGATCACGACGTCGTCGCCAAGCGACGGCGCCGATTTCTCCGGTAAATCGAAGAGCGCTTTATCGACGGTGAACTTGCCATCGATTGCCATGCCGCCCTTCAGACCCGCGTTCGCCACCGATGCACTGCCCGACAACTGCAACTGCCGGTCAGGCGACGCAAACAGCTCGAGCTTGTCAGCAATGATGCTGGCCGTCAGGTCCGGCTGCTGCTGATCCAGGCGCACCTTGCCGGTCGCGCGCAACGTGCCGCTTGCGCCGTGAAACTCGACCTGCTGCAGATCGACCAGATTCTCCGACAACGCAATCCGGATCACGCCGTCCTTCAGCTGCACGCCTTGATCGATGACCGTGACCGACAGCGCATCACCAGTGAGCATGCCGGACAACGTCGGTTTCGCAACGATCCCCGCGATGGTCAGCTTCAACCCAAGACGGCCATCGAGCAGATAAGCCGGGCCGAACAGCCCGCCGGTCGTGCGCAGCGTCGGAACGTTCGCGTCGATCGCTCCGCTCAGCGGCGCTTCGTCGGCAACCGTGAGCACGCCGTCGCGCGCCACCAGGTTCGTGTGGACATTGGCATCGATCACGCCAATCCGGGTTGCCTGCGCGTGCACCGTCGCGTTGAGCCGATTGCCGCCGGTAAAGTCCGCGCGGGCGGTGATGTCCGTGATGCCGAGCGCCGCGACGCCGCGGGCGGCGTCGATGGAGACATCGCCCGAGCGCCGCTTCAGTTGCACGTAGCCCGTCGCGGTGGCGCCGAGCGCGAAATTCCAGTCGCCATCGAAAACCAGATCGGTCTTGGCGGGCGGCGGCCCCCCCTCCAGTTCCTGCCGGATTTCGAGCAGCCGCGCCACCGAGAGGTTCGTCAACTGGCCGGCTGAACTGATGCGCCCGCCATCGAGTGCGAACGATTTCAAGTCGAGCATGGCGCCTTCCGCCGATAAGCGCGTCGCGCCCAGTGCCACGTGATTCGGCGCGTAGCTCACCGTTACCGGCGAGTCGAGATTGACGCTCGGCGTGCCCTTGTTCGACAAGCGCGTGACGGTACCGTCCCAATGCGCGCCGTCGCGCGCATCGGTCAGGCGGCCGTTTGCGGCCAGCGTCAGGTTGACCGCGTTACCGCGCACCTTGCCGAGCGCGGTCGCGTTGAGCGTATGGTTGGCGCGCGTACCGTTGAGATTCGCGTCGAGGCTCGCGAGATCGACGCCGTCGGCGCTGACATCGCGGGCCTGAAGCGTGAACACCAGCGCGCCGTTCGCACCGTCGCGGGCTTCCGCCCGCCCTTCTGCATGGCCAACGCGGTTTGCACCGAACACCACGCTGTCGGCCTGATAGTTAGCCGCCAGATTCGGATGCGCGAACGAACCGGTGACGTCGCCGTCGGCCTTGATGAGCCCTGCCAGTCCGAAACCCAGCCGCTCGAGTTGCGGTGCATCGATACGAAAACGCAAGCGATCGCCCGGGGCGCCGAAACTGCCGTTGAGATCCACATTGTTGCCCGCAATGGAAAGTGTCGCGGTGCTCGGCAGGATGCGCGTTCCCACGACCTGAATCGTGCCTGCACCGGTGAGCGGGAGATTGTCGTAGACGCTATCGCCGAGCTTGAACTGCGCCTTGGTCGTCAAAGCAGGCGCGAGCACGCCCGCGGCGGAAAGCGTGCCGTTCACGCGCGCTTCGATGGTCCGGGATTTCGCCACCGGCTTTGCTTTGGCTCCCTTCGGTGGAGGCTTCGCAACCAGTTCGTCAGTCAGCAGCAACGGATTGAAATCGATGAGCTTCGCCTTCAGGCCGTAGCTCGAATGCACGTCCTTTTGAAGCGCGCCGCTCAGCTCGACACGGCCTTTCCCTACGCTCAGTTTCACGCCGTCGAACGCGGTTTGCTTGGCGTCGAGCGTGACCTTGCCCTGTGCGTGCAACGCCGCTTTGGGGTCGTTGAGATCGAGCGTGATGGTCTGCTTATCACCGGCGAGATGGATGCCGATCGGACCAGCAAACTGCGTAGGCCGGATGGTCGATTGGATCGCGTTTAAATCAAGTTTCGCGACCTTCAGGTCGAACTGGCCTGTCCCGCCCTTGAGCGATCCACCGCCGGTGACGGTGGCATCCTTCAACAGCCGCACGTTCAGGTCGGAGATAATTTGCGCCGATGCATCGAGCTTTACGTTCGCCTCGGCATCGATCAAGGGAAGCAGTTGCTTGTCGACTGAACCGGGCTTCGCGTTCACGATGGATACGGGCCCGGTCACCACCAGCGCGTTCGGCGTAGCCGGATCGGGCGTAAGTTCGGCCCGCACCGCGAGATCCGCGAACGGCGCGCTCGGGTTGAACGCCTGCGGATTGACGTGATCGATGGTCACCCGCGCGCGCTTGAGCGGCACATCGCCGAAGGGCGCTGCCTCAACATGCGCCTGGCCTTTGAGCTTCAAACCGCTGGCGTTGATATCGGCGGCCAGATTCTCAAGCGTTCCCGTCAGATGGGCAGCCACCTGCACGGCCTCGCCGCTGACCTCGCCCGAATAACCGGCATCGCCAGTCAACGGGAACGGGCGCGCGGCGCCATCGAGTTTCAATGCGGCCGTGATCGCGCCGAAGGGCGTATCGAGACGCTGGATGCGCGCCTCGTGATGACGGCCATCGCTATGTCCGTCCAGCGCGAGCCGCGAAAATTCGGTGGTTGTCGCGCCTTCATGGAGGCGCAGCTTGTCGAGCGTGACGTCGCTGACGGCAAGCTGGATTGGCAAGCGCAGATCCTGCGGCAACTCGGTTTTGCTGGTGTCTTTCGGCGACGGCGCAATGCGCGCATCGACCGTGCCGACATGCAAATAATCGATGGTGAAACGCAACGGCGCACGCGTCAGTTCCCATCGGCCGGAAACGCTATCCACGGCAATATCCGTTCCGTTGCCGTCGAGACTTTTCCAGTGCACGTGGCGCAGCCGCAGGCCGGTCGCGATCGCGCCGCCGTCGAGCGTACCGCTCAGCCGGCCGCCGAGCAGCGACGTCGCCGCCTGCCACACGTAGCGCGTTCCGCGCTCACTGTTGAGCCCGTACAGGATCATTGCGACGCCGAGCGCGAAGCACAAGACAAGCACCAGCACGAAACCGCCCAGCCATTTGGCCAGGCGCTTCCAGCCACCCTTCCGTGGCTTTGGATCACGCGTTCCGTTTTCAGACGCACCGTTCCCCCGGTCCTCGGAAGAGTCCGGCTGGTCTGCGGGAGATGGGGCGTTCTGGTCCGTCATGCTTGAAGGAACAATCGAAATACTCTAGGCATATTCATCAAAAGGCGATCCCGAGCGTCAGGTACGGGCGGATGTCCCGGTTCTTGAAGCCATACGCAATATCCACGTTCACCGGTCCGACCGGACTGCGCCAACGCACGCCCACGCCCGTTCCCGGCTCGAATACGCGCTCTTTCCAGGTATCAGTGGCGGTGCCAATGTCGAAGAACACCGCGCCGCCCCAATCGTGCGAAAACCAGTGCTGGTACTCCGAGCTGCCGGTCATCAGGTACTTGGTCGGCAATACGGAACCATCGACGTCGTTACCAATAGCCTGATAACCGTAACCGCGCACCGAATTCGCACCGCCCGCCCGGAACAGCAGCGACGCGGGAATGCCGTTCGAACTGCCCGCCGTGAAGACCCCGCCGAACTCCGCGCGGAACACGAACAAGTCGCTCTTGCCCAGCGGCAGGTATTGCAGCAGGTTCGTGTACACGCGGCCAAAGGTCTGATCGGTAAGGATGCCCTTCACCGCGACGTCCGCTTCCGCCCGAATCAGGTTGCCCGAACGAGGAAACAGCGGGTCGTCCACATTACGGCGCACCCATTGCCACGACGGCACGAGCGCTCGGCTGGAGGTCGGCGGGCCGAGATTCTGTGTCAACCGGTCGGCATAGAGCAGCAGCGAAAACGTGGTGTCGATGTTCTGCAGCGAACGCGTGCGCTGCACGCCCACGCGCGCGCTGTAGATGCGCGTGTCGGATACGTTCGTGTTCGTGTACGAAGCCAGCACGCTGTTCACCCACGTGCGGCCGTCCGGTGGCATCGCGAGCTGCACCTGGCCGTATTGCTGGGTCTGGTCCAGGCGACCGGATATGGTGAACGGATAAGCCTTGCCGAAGGTATCGAGGTAACTGTAAGCGCCCTGGATGTGAGGACCGGTATCTGTTGCGTAACCCACGCCGTAACGCACGCTGTTGTACGGATACTCACTGACCTTCAGGTGCATCGGCGTTTCATTCGGCTTGTTGACGTCGTTGTCCGCGTCGATAGCAACCGACGCGTAATACGGCGTGTTCTGCAACTGGCGCTGCAACTCGTTCACGCGCGCGACATCGTAGGTGTCGCCGGGGTTGATCCGGTTCACATTGTGAATGATCTTTTCCGGATAACGCCGCACGCCGCTGATGTCGAGCTCGCCGAACGTGAAGGTCGGGCCGCTATCGAAAGTCACCGACAAATCGGCGATATGCGTGCGCGGATTCACGCGCGCCTTCGACTGCGAGATTTTCGCGCCGAGATACCGGCGAGCCTGCAAGGCTTTAAGCGCGGCGTTCTTCGCGTCATCCCAGGCACTTTGCGAGAACGGATCGCCTTCCTTGACTGAAAACGCGAGACGCGCGGTGTTTTCCTGCGCGGGGTCTTCGGTCGTGATTGCACCCTTGAACGTCAGCGAAACCGAGGCGACCTTGGTCTGCGGACCGGGATCGACGCTGATGGTGACCGATTTTTTATCGCCGTCATGTTTCACGTCGGTGCGCACGATTGGCGTGAAATAACCGTCAGTCGCAACGAGATCGCGGACTTCCTGCGGCGTGGCCGTGACCAGAAAGTCGAACTGTTCGTCGCTGATGTCGTCGCGCTTCTTGAAACGCGACAGATCGAGATGGTCTTTCAGCAGCGACCGGACGCTGCGCGGCGCGTCGATATCCACGTCGTATTTCGCATGCGCCGGCTGGGCCACGACAAACAACGCCAGCGCGTGGAGCGACCAGACGACGCGGCGCACGGATGTCCACCACCACGCGCGGGAAGGCGCCTTCGACGACGCGATAACCGGCGGCGTCAGCCGCCGGTTATCGGCTTGCCCGCGCTTGAAGCGCAGCGGATCAAACAGGCGCCCCGCCAAACGTGACCTCCGGGGTTGAATTAATGGGATTGCGTGCGTGACACGGGACGGCAGGCGCTCGGTGCCGGCGCATTGCCTGCGATTGCTTGTTAGACGCCGAGCGCCGGTCCAGCAGGCGCTATTTCACCACACTGGCGCGGCCGGCTGTCCCAAAAACCACCGGGTTGGCCGATCGGACAACGTTCAATCCAACCGTCGCCCGCTTCTCTTCACCCGCTCCTAAAAATGCTGGAGGTGCGCCTTGGACGGCTCTCTACCGTGCTTGTTCCACGCTTGCATCAATAATTGACATCGTTTTACGATCGCGTTTCGTGAACGCTTGCGACCGTCCCGGTAGTCCGAATGGCTGATGTCTCCGGTTATCCGCGACCTTCCAGCGGGTTAACCGCTCCGCTGCCTGACGCTTGCGGTAAAATTGCGATGAATCACGGCGGCAAGTCATGGCAGCAACGCGCTTGAGCCTCCGCCGCGCCCGTTTTCGAATCGCTCTGAGCCAACGGAAGTCGAATCATGTACCTGTCGGACATCACCCAGTTCATCAACCAGATGAAAGAGCAGAAACCGTCGCTCGAAGCCGAGCAGCGCCAAGGCCGTGCGCTGCTGTGGGACAAGCAGCCTATCGACATGGACGAGCGCTCGGAAATCAAGACATCGCGGGTCGAACAAACGCCCTACGTCTATTACCAGAATTTCTGAACGTGAGTGCCGCCCGCGAGGCGCCGCAAGCTCCGGAGCGCTTGGAACACCGTTCGGGACACCCTTCGGGACACCCAGGACACCCGGGCAAGGATGATCGCGCCGCGGCGCTTGCCGCGCCCGCGACCGACTCCACGCCGAACACTATTGACGGCGTGGCGTTTGCGCATCTGTACGGCGAGCCGCTCTGGAAGCTGCCAACGGACCTGTATATTCCGCCGGACGCCCTCGAGATTTTTCTCGAAGCGTTCGAAGGTCCGCTCGACTTGCTGCTGTACCTGATCCGCAAGCAGAATTTCAACGT
>Ga0302228_10002416_pt1 | contig 12689 bp, 20 predicted proteins | sample II_Palsa_N1_2_FD_193519 | JGI IMG/M metagenome (GOLD analysis project Ga0302228, IMG submission 193519) | Peat permafrost microbial communities from Stordalen Mire near Abisko, Sweden - II_Palsa_N1_2 | ecosystem: Environmental > Terrestrial > Soil > Palsa > Peat permafrost | place: Sweden...
CACTTTTGGGTGCAGGTTGAGGTCGCAAGCAGGACGCACGGTGAGGTCGATTGGGTCAACGAGATCTCGGACCGTGCTTATGTTGCGCTGAGCAGCGACACGCAGGGACGCCGTGTCGAGGACTGATCCATTGGGCTGGAAGACCATCGGGTTGCAAAGGAGCGCCTGACGCAGCACGTTGCTGACTGTCGTGGGTGGCTGCTCGTGAAGATGGAGAGCGTGGGCCGACTTGAGAACGGCTGACCAGAATGGCGTGCTGGCAGAGAGTTGCCTGCGTTGGTGGTTGGTGAGGCTGGCCATAATCACGCGTAGGTCAAGCTGGCGTTGCAGAGACACTGGTGAGTGCCGTAGCTCGTCGTAGGCGAGGTCCTTCCAATACGAGTCTGTATTGTCGAGCAGGCGTTTGAGCCATGACACGTGTAGGGCCTGCAGCATGGCGTCGACCGAGGGGACGTTGAGGCCACCGGTTGTGATCGGCGCGTAGCAAACTGTCCTGTTGACGAGGCCGGTAGCTTTGCCGTTCCAAAGAAACTTGAATAGGGCACGTTCCAGGGTCTTGACAGAGTCGGCGTCCACTGCTACGATGGAGGCGACGTACCACAGCTTGCTGGTGGCGAGGGTGCGGATGACGGTGGTGCGGCCAGACAGAGACAGGGAGCGTCTGGACCAAAGAGCGAGTGTCCTGATGGTCTTGTCCACGACCTGTTCCCAGAGGGTGGAGTCGACGACATCAGGGCCGACCAGGAAGCCGAGGTACTTGGTAGTCTCGCCGGGTTGCATTCGGGGGATCGGAATGGTGGACCAAGGAGCAGGGTCATGCAGCACTCAGACTTGCATTTCAAATGTCCGAAAGCGCTTTGTGGGGTTGACACATGTTTTTTTGACAGCCAGTCCCGTCTGTCAAAATTACAATTTCTAGCGCTTCAAGAGATAGTCCAGTGCTGCCTGGAGGACGACCGTGTTGCTCTGCTGCTGTTGCAGCTGCAGCTGTTGGGCCAGGCTCTGAACGGCAGACTCGAGCATGGCTGTGGGCGTGTCCTGCTTGAGGCTCTGTGCGATGGCAGGCCATGGATCTGTGGTCGCTGGTGGTACAGCCGGGCTCGAAGACGAAATGGACTGCTGCAGCCAGTCGACCAGGGCACGCTCGCCCATGGACGCCGTGAAGGCCGCCCGTGCCGTACCCAGGCGAGCCAGAGCGATGCGCGATGCCTCCAGCACCAGCCCGTGGTTGACAAAGGACGCAGCGGCCACCACGTTGCTCGAGACCGCAAGCTCACCGACGGCGTATTCAAACAGCGGCGTGCGTGCGAGGTGCTTGAGGACGTCCTGAGCGGCCAGCACAGCAACAAGGGCCGTGCTCGCACCGCGATTCTTGCTGGACCAGTTGCGCGCATGCTTGGCCACCTGACGGATCAGCGCGCTGCGTTCCTCGCCACTGCCTTCGCCCACCAGCAGCAGCTGGGCCGTGAGCTGCGCGTCGTCCAGTTTTTGCGTCCCTCCCGCGGCGGCAGTGGCCTGTTGCAGGAGTGTCGCCAGGTCTGGCGTGCCGATCGTGGTTGCTTGTTGCTGCGGTTCCGGCGGTACAGCTGGCTCCTCCTCGACAGTCTCGGCCTCCTGGACAGACTCTGGCTCTGGCACGCGCTGCGTCAACGCCATCTGGGCCTGTGCAACGAGGTCCTTTAATGGCGCACCGGGGTTGGCCGCTCTTGCCTCGCTGATCTTCCTGTAGAGCATCACGGGCAGCTTTGCGCGCTCGACCTCCTCGAGGGACTGCGCCACGTCGGCGTTGTCGGCCGCCAGGAGCATGGCTACGACGAGCTTGAGGTCGTTCTGCTGCAGTGCCTCGAGCGCAATGTTTTCATACACGGCCGCATCGGGTTTGGCATCGGCCAGCACAGCCACGCGCAGCTGCTTGGACAGGGCCGCGGTGTTGTTCTCCACCTCCTGCTGCTGGAACCACCGGATCGCGGCGGGGTCCTCGGGCGAGATGGACAGACGCAGCGCAGCAGCATCGACCGCGTGCGGAATGGGCTTGCCACTCTCGGCAACGTCGTGCAGGATCTTGCCCATCTTTGCTTTGTTGTCCTCCTCGCCGCTGCTCTCTTTGCTGCGGGGCTGTCTCCGCTGCTGGGCCTGCTGATGCTTGTGGGCCTGCAGCAGTGCCGTCGTGGCAACGTCGGCCGATCCGTGTTGAAGGGCCGTTTCGGCGAGGGCGATCAGCACGTTGGCCTCGTTGAAGGCCGCGCCGGTCAGCTGTCTGGCTAGCGTCACAAAGGGGGCCAGGTCGGGCGAGATGCTGCTGTGCTCCTCTGAGGACATGGCCACGGCGAGCGCCCGTTGAACAAGCACGGTTCGGTTGGGTTCCAGCCGAATCTGCCAAGAATATTTATTACTTAGTTTGCGTTTTTATTTTCTACCTGGATCGGCACAAGGTCCACGCCCAGATCCCGCAGGCTGAGGACACCCTCGATAAAGTCCATCTCGGCCGTGATATCGGCGCTTTGGAGCTTGCCCACTTGCAGGCTAGAAAAAATAATAAATAAAATAAATATTTTAAATAATTTTCTCTTCACCATTCTTTGGCCTTTGCAATCATGTCATCGGTGCGATCCGCACTGGCCGCGTTGTCAAAGTACTCTCTGGAGGCCTCCAGCACGAGCTTGTGTGGGCTGGTGAGCTGCAGGGCCGGGACGCGTGCGCCGCCTGTAACTCCTGCTCCAGCGCCACCAGAACGAACGGTGACCATCTCGTGGGCCAACTTGAAGTCGCCGTGGCTGAGCAGCACCGCGCCAAAGATGTCGTGCACGGCGGACGTGCCAATGGCCGGCAGGGCTAGCTCGTGCACCTTGACCATGTCGCTCAGCAGCTGTCGCCACGTGGCATCCGAGGGCACCTGCCCGGCGACCGATCGTGTCCAGCGAATCAGCAGCATTTTCTGTGCGTTGGCGTCATTCTCGTTGGCCTGTGTACTTTATTAAATAAGAGGAATAAAGTAAAGTCGTACCTTGAAGAAGGCAAGGGGCTCGTGCAGGCCGTAGCGATCCAGCATTTCGATTGCGTTGAGCCGGCGCTCAAAGCGATCTGCCTCGACGTGCAGCTGCCGCTCCTCGTCGCTGGCGTTGCCGGTGAGCGACGGCAGCGACTCGTAGATCCGGTTGAGGAACTCCAGGCTCTCGCTCGTGGTCGCCGTCGTGGGCGCATACACGCACGCAAGGGCCAGTTTGAGCACCTCAATGTCCTATTACGAAATATATAATTATTCATATTGACATAAGCTAGTTACCGATCGGACGACACGCTGGCCCGTCGGCTGCCGCCTTGAACTCTGCTCAATGACGGCGCATGCCAGGGCCATCGACGTCTGCGAGCGCTGGGCCAGGAACTGCCGCACGGTGGTCCAAATGGCGTCGTCCTGGCCTGCGAGCCGTCGGCGCAGGCACGGCAAAACGTGTTCTCGCAGTCGAACCAGCCCTTCCTGGGCGTCGTCGGCGCCGCCGTCCATCAACAGGGCGACGAGATCGCTGGGCTGGAGACCGATAAACGTGGCCAGCGACATGGTCAACCTATTTTTATTTATTTATTTATTTATAGTATTTCATTCTTTCTTTACGGCTTCTTTCCCAGGGATGGCGCCTTGTAGGCCATGGCGATGAGCAGCTTGACCTCCTCCAGCATCGGACTGAGCTCTGCCACGAGACCACCCACGCCGCTGCAGGCAAACTCGAGCAGCTGGGCCGAGTGGTGCAGCAGCCCCGATGCCTCGTCCAGCTGCAGCGCTCGGTCCTTGTACCACCCGCGGAGCACGTCGGTGGACAGGGTGTCGAGCGGAGGGAGCTGCTGGCGCACGGCGGGCTCGATGCCAAAGGGATCCGCGAGGGGCGTGCACCAGTCGTTGGACGCGCGCAGCTTGGCCTGTTGTTGCTGCTGGTGGGTCGCCGCCGTCGCAGAGCTCGTCGTCGTGGGCAGCAGATGGGCGTACAGCCGGGGCGCCACCGTCTCTGGGAAGCGCGCGAGGATGTGCAGACGGAACGGCTCCAGGTCGTCGCGATGGCGAGTCAGCAGCATGCCCACGGCAGCAACGTTCTCGGCGCTCACGTCGCGGCTCTCCATCTCGGCAAAGTCAATCGCCAGCTTGACCAGGTCCACGTTGCGGAAAATGTCAAAGTTGGCCGCGAAACCACCGAGCAAGACGGCCTTGCTGGGCGACACCTCCACAATCTCTGATGCAATAATTAAACCACCACGATCCGCTCCCTTCTTTACTAACGATTCTTACGTTCAAACGTGTCGAGGCGATCGAGGTAGTTGAGCAGCTGCATCCGGTAGTTGACCACGAGCAGGTCCTCGGGCGACAGCTGGTCCTTGGCCCCCGCTCGTCGTCGTGCGGCGGGCAAGAGGGCGTCTGTGGCGGCCAGGCCGTACTCGAGCAGGGCGCGCATTGCCTCGGGCGAGGGCGGGATGTAGCGCACCGACCGCAGCACGACCTCGAGACGGTTCTGCACCTGGTCCAGGAACAGCGACAGCGACGCCACGTCGTCGGGGTGGTCCTCCCACTGCGCCAGGTACGTCGAGTCGGTCGAGAGACCGTTGCCCTTGGCCACGGCGAGCGCAATGTCGTACTGCTTCTTCTTGACTATCGCCGTAAACAGTAAGCCATTTCATTTGTTTGTTTATTTAAATAGTACTCTTGCGATCGACCATGACGCTGGGCGTGAGGCTCTCGTAGGCACGGAGGGAATACGTGCGCTTGATCACGGGCGCAATCTTGCGGTTCATGGGGTTGGCCTGGATGTCGCCCAGGAGGTACTCGGTGGCAAAGATGAGCGGCCACATGACCTTTTCCAGCACCTTTTCAAACTCGGACCGCTCCTCCTCGTCGTCGTTGTGGCTGCCATTGCCCGTGCTGTCGTTGATGTCGGACGAGAACGTGATCGGACGACGGACACCCGCACGCCGCCAACGCACAAAGCCGGCGCGCGACTGCCGTTCCAACAGCCACGCCTTGGGCTGGTTGACGGCGAGCACAGAGGGGAAGCCGTGCAGGTTCAGCGACTGGGGCTGCGGGACAGCGGTCATGGTGCCCACGTCCACGATCCGCACGCCTCCCCTCTGGCATTTCATTTATCTGTTCAGTATTAAGCGTTGGATTATTCACTTGCCTGCATCGTCAGGATGACGACGTCGTCTGACCAGAACTGCGCCGCAAAGTACTTGTCCTCGTCCTGTGCCTCTGCCCTTCCTCCGCCCTCCTGGGCCATGTCTGCCGGCGCTGCTGCTGCCGAGAGGACGAGCCCCGTGCCGCACTGCCACAACGTGACCTTGCCGGCCACGTCGCAGGACACGGCCCGTTGGGACGACGGGGCAATGTCGACGCAGACCACGCTCTCGCGGCCAGTCTCGGACGCGCTGCTGCCCATGAGGGTCGATCGCAGTGACGCGATGCTCAACTAGAATATACACAAAATAAAAAATAAATAAATACGTAAAAAAAAGAAATTACCAGAGTGGGTGGTTTTGGCGTTGCTGTCTCGTCGTCCTCTGTGGGAGAATGGGCTGCTGCTCCCCCTGCCCTGCGGTACACGGTCCGATCGCCGGCTGTGGCGATATGCCAAACGACGAGGTGCGTCTGTGGGCCCGCCTGTGGCCGTTGGAATCCGCCGACAACGAGCACGTTTCCCTGGGCGTTCAGCTTGGCAGCCGTCTAATTGGAACATGGGAAAAAAGTGTAGGGAGGTAAGTTGGTGCATACGACACAGCTCAGGTGGCCACAGACGGCCCGCTTGTGGTGCAGCCTGAACCCGCCATCGTTGCCCGTGCTGCCCAGCACGTGGGTGACTGCCTTGTCGTTGGTCGTGTTCTCCCTGACGAGGTTGAACAGGTAGCAGTACAGCATCCCGTCGACCAGGACCACGACGATCTCGTAGGCGTACGTGTGGCCGTTGAACTTGCCTGCCCGTGGCTTCCGCAGGGTCATGTAGGCCACGGGGCTGATGAACACCGACGCGGCGCTGTTCTTGACCACGAGGTGGTGCAGCTTGCCGTCGTGGGCGCTGCGGATCGCGACGTGGCCCTCACTGGACGCGATGGCCAGCACCTCGCAGTCGTGTGACCAGGCTGCCTGGCGCCACATGGGCCACGGGTCGTTGGGGATGGGCCAGCCACGCAGGCGGCTGCCAAACTCGTCCTCGGCGGAGCGGATCTCCACAGCGTCGGGCTTGATCACGGCGAGGTAGCGTGTGCTGCTGTCCATCGACCACTGGTACTCGCCCAGCGACGATCGGATGTGCAGCTTGTAGGCCCATGGCAGCAGTGTCTGGCCCGCAAAGACGGCTGCCGGCATGCGTGTGTACGTCAGCCTGTGTGTCAGCATGCCCTTTTGCCTTTTTTACCTTCGAGTTGATAGCCACGCAGCAGCTGCGCCAGCGAGCGAGCGGTGCGCCCCAGCCACGACGCGCTCTCGTCCACGTACCACTCGGGCGTGCTCTCCAGGTGCGGCCTAGAAAACGGGCATCCGGCCGGTTAGGGGCGAACGAACAGGCCAAACGAACGAACGTACGGCGTCCACTCGGCAACACTGTGATGGTCAAACATTAGGGGCGAAACTGATGACGGGACGAGACGGGGGGCACACTTGTTTTTTTGTTTGGTTTTTATTTGTTTCGTGACCCTTTCTTTTTTAGGGGCGAAACGTGATGATGGTGACGTGCAAACTCCTCCTTGCCTCCTGAAAGCTCACCGGGCGACGTGGTGCCAACGCATCGGGCAATCACCTCCCCCAGCGTTGGTCTCAAATACGGCATTTCCCATTCGCCCCTTCGCCCACTTCCACACGCGACGAGCGCCCGTCCGCATTTCGAGAATCATGAAGGGAAACATTGTGATGGGCGGCCTGGTCCTCCTCGCCGCTGCTGCCTCTGCCATGCACCCGCCGCACCCCACCCACAGCAAGCACTTGCACCACCCGGCGCCCACCCGCCACCACGGTCACCCGACGCCGCCCGTGCATCACGAGCGCGACCGCCAGCACGGCAACAACCACACCATCGAGATCCCGCTCAAGGCCAAGGGCGGCTTCAAGGGACACCACCGTCGTGGCCGCGCCGTCGATGGCCCCATCCCACTCACTGGTGCATCACTTTTTTATTTCTTTCACTCCGCTTATATATATTTTTTTAAAAATTAGGCTGCGAGCAGATCTCCTTCTTCGCGCCCGTGACGATCGGCCAGGGCGCCGCTGCCCAGACCTTTGAGCTCGTCGTCGACACGGGCTCGTCCACGCTCGCGGTCGCCGGCAACACGTGCACGACCGGCTGCACCAACGTGTCGCCCCGGTACCTCCAGAGCACGCACCAGGCCAACGGCGCCGTCAACACCATGGGCACGATCTCGTCCACCTACTACGACGGGACCAGCTGGAACGCAACCATCTGGGAGGACACGGTCACCGTCGGCACCGCCTCGCTCCCCGACATGAAGATCGGCATCATCACCTCGGCCGGCGGCTACTTCCGCACCGACTGCAACGGCGACCAGCCCCCGCCGAACCAGGGCATCATGGGGTAATACGCAATGAATATAAATTAAAATAATAATAATAAAAACTGACGTTTGTTTCGCCTTGTTTTCAGCATGGCCTATGAGGTCCTTGCTCTCACCTCGGCCTCTGGCGTCCAGACGGACTCGTTCCCCGACCGCTGGGAGCAGGTCAACGAAGGCACTGCCCAGGGCGCGGGCTACAACCTCCCCGGCAGCCTGATGTTCTCCATGCTGATGTGCTACGACGGCGGCAAGATGTGGCTCGACGGCTACGACTCGTCCTACTTTTCGGGCGTGGGCTCGTTCGTCCCCACCACCGCCGACAACTACTACAACATTGACATCAACGGCGTCCAGTTCACCGACCCCACCGGCCAGACCATCTACCACACCTCGTCCGCCTCGCACGCCGACTTTGCCAACACGTACCAGGCCGTCGACTCTGGCTCGACGCAGATGATCCTGCCGGCCAACGTCTTCAACGACATCAACACGTACCTCGGCACCGTGCCCGTCATGCAGGAGCTCTTTGGCGGCGCCAACTTCCTCACCAACGGCAACTGCTACACCGGCGGCGGCAACTCGATCGCGACCATCAACGCCAACCTGCCGTGGCTGCGCATCAACCTGGACTTTGGCGTGGCCCTCGTCCTGCCGCCCATCTCCTCCTACATCATGCAGTACGAGTACGACAACAGCACCATCTTCTGCCCCGGCATCGCCTCGGCCGGCTCCTCGGACGACACCATCCTCGGCTGGGCCTTCATGAACAACTTTGTCACCGTCTTTGACCGCTCGGACAACATCTACCCCAACGGCGCCGTCGGCTTTGCCCCCACCGCCGCCTGCGGCACCGGCGACACGGCCCTGGTGCTGCTGCCCCTGCCCCCGACGCCCTCTGCCACGGCCTCCGCGACTGCCTCCGCCACCGCCTCGGCCACCGCCTCGGCCACGGCCACCCCCACGGCCACGGCCCCCGTCTACCACCAGTTTGTCACGTCCTCGTTCGCCCAGGCCTCGGTCGTCCAGGAGCCCCTCGAGCTCGACTGCTGGCTGCTCAACGAGCTCGGCCAGCTCCGCGCCGGCTACCTCGTCGATCTCGCCAGCAACGAGCAGGTGTGCTGCCACTTCCACGGCTACGTCACGCCCAACCAGCAGTTCTGCGAAACCCGCCACAACCCGCACTGCCCCGCACGCTCCAGCCGTACCGTTCAATAATTGGGTTCATAATTTAATAATTGCTTTTTTTTTTCCCCCCTCAGATGTCTTTGCGACGTCGTCGTCGCCCGCCAACTCGTGCATCCCTCTCTCGACCGATTTCTGCTTTGCCGCGACGCCCTTGAACGCGGCGCCCGAGTACCCCCTCGTGACCGGTCCCATTGCGTCGTTCCCTCCCACGGCCATCAGCCCCCTGGTCGACACCGCGACGACCATGAGCGAGCAGTGGACGCAGAAGGCCGTCATGATCGACACCACCACAGGCGAGTACCACGTCGGCTTTGACCTGACCGTGTCGCCCACCGCCGGCTCGTACGCCTGCGCCACCCGCGGCATCTACAGCAGCGCCGACAACACGTGCACCTTCGAGCTCTGCCACAACCCCTTTGACGACACAAAGGCCACCCAGGGCTTCTTCTACAGCGACCGCACAAAGTACTGCTTTGCAAACTGCATCGCCCAGATGTAAACAGCAGGGCCTCTAAAACTACAGGTTTCCGATTGTTTGTTCAAATTGTTTTTCCGAGTCTCGAGATCACGCACGCAGTAAAAAAAAAAAGAAAGGACAATTTAGAGGGCCTGGTTGAACGGGTTGGAGACCGCAAACAGCTCGACCTCTGTGTTTTCTAGCTTAAAAACGCACGGCTATTCTTTTTTTCCCTACCTTTGCGTGAAGAGTTTGTTTAACGAACAAGGGATACAGAAAATAGAGAGAGAGAGCGGAGAGAGAAAAAAGGAATAATAGTTATTGGACGGGAACATCGGAGGCAGGTGCCTCGGTGACGGCTGGCTCGAGGGTGGCGGCGACCGTCGGGGTTGTCGTGGGGTTGAGGACGTCGGTGATGCTGTAGGTGAAGAAGACAAACTTGAACAGGAGCACGATGCCGACATGGACGAGCATTGCCACCCCAAGCTGGTTCATTCATTAGTTTCCTAATTTCTTACCTGCTTATTTATTTATTACGATGACGAGGCCCATCTTGCGCTCGGTCGTGGCGAGGGGCCACAGGTTGAGGGCCAGAAACGCCCCCGACACGACCAGTGCCACGCAGGCGAGCGCCCACTTGACGCCGTCCCAGGGCAGGATGGACAGCACGGCCACGGGCAGGAACACGGTCATGCCGTAGCCGTACAGGCAAAACAACTCGAGCATCTTTGCGGGGATGCTGAACCACTTGAAGGCAAAGTAGAGCACGACGGGCGCGCCAAAGACGTACCTAGCAAATTAAGCCGTTAATACCACAGCGAACGCCAGCGCGCGCGCGCGAGAGAGAGAGCACGTACGAGTAGACGGCCGTTGCGGCCCACGACAACTGGGTAAAGTCAGGCTCAAAGTCCTCCCCGTTGGCATACGAGGCCATCGAGCCGGACAGGTTGCCGGCCACAAACAGGATAAACACCAGCGTGGTCGCGATCCAAAAGGGCCCGTACATGTCTGGGTTGTTCCCCAGCGACGAGAAGAACGCGGGCTTGAGCGGGACCAGGGCAGCAAGCATGCGCGACAGCACCTGCGAACTGTCCACGTCAAAGTACTTCATGTAGTACTCGATCGTGTAGATGGGCGCAGTGTTGCTGTTGCCCCCCGACGTGGCGGGCTGCGGCAACGACCCTGGTGGTGCTGATGCGGCACCGTCCCATTCTGCATCCCGCCAAATCCCCGGTCAGCACACGCACACGCACACGTAATTAATCTCCTTGCACGCACCAGAACCCTCCGCTCCAGCTGCGGCCATGCGCGGCGGTGCACTGTACGCCTGCTGGTGCTGCTGTGCGCCCTTGCCGCTGCCGGTGATCCCCCCGGCACCTCCACTTGACCCCGTGAACGAGTGGAACTCGAGCTTGTCCGCCGTCAACTCGTCGTCCTAGGTAGTTAACAGGGCCAAGGTAAGCAGGGGCAACACCCCTCCCCTCCCCGCCCACCGTACCGCGTTGAGCAGGGCCGACGTGTCCTCGTCACCAAACGGGTTGTTTTTGCTCATTTTCTTTTTTTCCTCAGTGCAAACTGTGATTCGCCTGTTCTCATTTGGCGCCGATGGACAACAATGCTCAAAAGAGCCAGCTGCACGACTAATCGACCCCTCGTTTAAATAGGAAAACTACCCCGCCGCTTAGCGATCGCGCTGCTTTGCCTGTGCCAGTATCGTTGCCTCAAACATGCGCCCGTCGCCCAGCGTTGCCTGCCTGTTGATGGCCCGCTGTTGGTCCTTGGTGACGATTCGCTCGATGATCTCCCCCGTTCCCTTGACCAACCTCGTGCGCCCCGTCAGCGGATCGTACTCTTCCCGCACGACCGACTGGATCTTGTCGTGCTGGGCCTGCGTCATCGGCACCATCGCTGTCCTTTTTGCCGCGGACGAGGCAGGGGCAGAGGCAGGGGCAGAGGCAACAGAAGGGGCAACAGACGAGGCAACAGAGGGGATGGTGATGTCGATCGCGGGCGCAACGGCCATAGCAGCCTTGTCGTTGTCATCATCGTCCGACGACGAAGACGACGACTCACTCGACGAATCAGAGCTATGACGATGGTGTTTCTTGTGGTGGTGCTTTTTCTTGCTGCTGCTGCTGCTCTTGCTCTTGTGCTTCCTCTTGGCTTTGGCCTTGCCCGCATCGCCGTGCCTGTGCTTGCGTTCCTTTTTCTTGCTCGACCCCATGGGCACAACACATTTAAAATGGGCGCTGTTGCCGTCGTGGCTCTTTTGCTGCTTTGCTGGCCTTCCGTGTGCCTGGGGCGATGCCTGTGCTCGTTGCCACCGTCGTCCCCCTCTCCCCGGACGACGCCAGCGAGTGCACGCCTGGCCGGGCAGACACGGTCCCTGTGCGAGTGCACGCTGTCGCACCTGATCGAGATCAACACGGTCAGTGTCCGGCCCAGGACATCGGCGCTGCTGGGCACACGCGTCATGCGCCACGTGGAGCTGCAGGACCTGCCCCCCGACTGCCCCGTGGACCTGGACCACCATCCCGACGCTGCTGCTGCTGCTGCTGCTGCTGCTGCCGGTTCACGTGCACAGAACGGGGATCACGAGGATCAAGCCACCTGCGCCATTCGCTCGTGCGGGATCGACCCTGTTGACGCAGCCACCCAGGCCCAGCTGACCCGCCACCGTCCCCGCCCCCCGCAGCACGAGCCCAACACCGGCGCAGACACGTGGGTCGCGCCAATGGCGACGGCCGTGGAAGGGACCCGGATCGTGTACTTTGACCTGCACGAGGCCAACAAGGAGATGTTCACGGGCTACGCCTCTGCGGACGCCGCGCCCGTGTGGACCGCCATCCACTCGGTCGCACGGGACAGCAAGCTGCGGCTGGTGGACCAGGCTGTGTCGGGGATGCACACGAGCATCAGCAGCCATGTGGCGGCCCACTACCTGCTCAACGGGACCACTTGGGGGCTCAACCTGGACGTGTACCGCGAGCGTGTGCTGGCCCACCCGCAGCGCATTGAGGGCCTCGTCCAGGCGTACCTGCTGGTCCTGCGGGCTGTCAGCATTGCGGGCGACTGGCTCCTGGGCGCCCCCATTTGGTCCGGCGCCCCCATCCAAGACAAGGCGACGCTGGAGGCACTTGCGCGGCTCCTCGAAGGCCGATCGGCCTGGCCACGGCCCAGCGCCGACCTGGCCCCACTCGTGAGCGACACGGATGTCCTCGGCAGCACCTTTTTCAAGCTGACCGAGCTGACCGAGTGCGTCGGCTGCGAGCGCTGCAGGCTGTGGGCCCGCGTCCAGCTGGAGGGGCTGGCCGTCGCGTTCAGGATCCTCTCGGGTGCGCCCATTCTGGGACAGCTGCAGCCGAGGCAGGTCGTCGTGCTCCTGCAGACCCTGGGGCGACTGGCGGACTCGATCGACATGCTCCATTTTGCCCGCGATTCGTTATGAAACAAATTAAAAACTAATTATTGCTGGATAATTTGCGCATTATTTGATCTGGCGGCGGGG
>Ga0302228_10002418_pt1 | contig 12682 bp, 10 predicted proteins | sample II_Palsa_N1_2_FD_193519 | JGI IMG/M metagenome (GOLD analysis project Ga0302228, IMG submission 193519) | Peat permafrost microbial communities from Stordalen Mire near Abisko, Sweden - II_Palsa_N1_2 | ecosystem: Environmental > Terrestrial > Soil > Palsa > Peat permafrost | place: Sweden...
CGCCCTTGATGGCCGACTCGCGCATGCCCAGGCCTGCTTCCAGATGACGGTGGATGTTCTCCACCACCACGATGGCATCGTCCACCACAAAGCCCACGGCGATCACGATGGCCACCAGGGTCAGGTTGTTCAGGCTGAAGCCCATCACGTACATCAAGGCGAAGCTGGCGATCAGCGACACCCCGAGCACGCTGGACACAATCATTGTTGCCGACCACTGGCGCAGGAACAGCGCCATCACTGCCACCACCAGCAACACGGCGATCAACAGGGTGATCTCCACCTCATGCAGGGACGCGCGAATGGTCTTGGTCCGGTCCGACAGCACACTGACGTCCACCGAGGCCGGCAACATGGCTTCCAGGCGCGGCAGCTCTGCCTGAATACGGTCCACGGTCTCGACGATATTGGCGCCGGGTTGGCGGGAAATCACCAGGTTGACCCCTGGCGTGTCGCCGGACCACGCCTGGACGTAGGCGTTTTCCGAACCATTGACCACGCGGGCCACATCCCGCAGTTGTACGGGCGCGCCGTTCTTGTAGGACACGATCAGCTCGCCGTATTCCTCGGGGTGAAACAACTGGTCGTTGGTCGACAGGGTGGAAACACTGTTCTGCCCGTAGAGTGCGCCCTTGGCCAGGTTCAGGCTCGATTGCTGAATGGCCAGGCGAATGTCCGCCAGGGTCAGGCCGATGGCGGCGAGTTTGTCCGGCGAGGCTTGCACGCGAATGGCTGGGCGTTGCTGGCCGGTGATGTTGATCTGGCCGACGCCGTCGATCTGACTGATCTGCCGGGCCAGCAGGGTTTCCACATAGTCGCTCAGTTCGGTGCCGGGCATGCTGCTGGAGCTGACGCTGAGGATCAGCACCGGGCTGTCCGCCGGGTTGACCTTTTTCCAGGTCGGCAGGCTTGGCATGTCGCTGGGCAGCTTGCCGGAGGCCGTGTTGATCGCCGCCTGCACTTCTTGCGCGGCGGTGTCGATGCTCTTGTTGAGGGTAAACTGCAGGGTCAAGAGGCTGGAGCCTAGTGCACTGCTGGAGGTCATCTGGGTCATGCCGGGGATGGCACTGAATTGCACTTCCAGAGGCGTCGCGACCGACGAGGCCATGGTGTCGGGACTGGCACCGGGCAGTTGCGCGGTGACCTGAATGGTCGGGAATTCCGCTTCCGGCAACGGGGCGATGGGCAAGCGCGGGAAGGCTATCAGCCCCAGTAACACCAGGGCGAAGGTCAACAGCAGCGTGGCGACCGGGTGGTCGACACACCAGGCAGACGGTGAGCGACTGCCCTTCATGGCTGCACCTGTGCGTTGGCGGTCTGGATCACTTGCGGCGGTTCCTTGAGGACCTCCACCTGAGCCCCGGCCTTGAGCCGCGACTGGCCATCGCTGACCAGCACGTCACCGGCCTGCACGCCCTTGACGATATTCATGTCGCTGTCCTGATAGACCACCTGCACCGGCACAATGTCCACCTTGTCACCGTTGACCCGGTACACGAAGTGCGAGTCCAGGCCGCGTTGGACCACCGTTGGCGGCACCACCAGGGCATTTTTGTCGAGGGCGGTCTGGATCTTGATGGTCACCAGTTGCCCCGGCCACAATTTCTGGGTGGCATTGCTGAATTCGGCCTTGGCGCGAATGGTACCGGTGGTGGCGCTGATCTGGTTGTCGATCAGGCTCAGGCGGCCTTCGCCCAGCAGGTCACCGGTCTGGCCATTGGTGTCGGCGCCCATGTAGGCGTTGACATCGGCAGGGTGCTGGGCGGCGATCAAGCCTTGCAGGGTGGGCAGCATTTGCTGCGGCAGGGAAAATTCGACGGCAATCGGGTCGATCTGGGTGACCGAGAACAGGCCTTGGGTATCGCTCATGCGCAGGAAGTTGCCCTCATCTACCGTGCGAATACCGACGCGTCCGGTAACCGGTGAGCGAATCTGTGTGTACGACAACTGCACTTGTGCCGAATCAATGGCGGCCTGGTTGCCCTGAGCCGTCGCCTTGAGCTGATTGACCAGAGCTTGTTGCTGATCGTAGGTCTGCTTGGACACACCGTCGTCGACACTCAATTCCTTGTAGCGCTTGAGGTTGACCTGAGCCACTTGCAGTTGCGCCTGGCTTTCCCCCAGTTGTGCCCGGGCCTGATCCAGGCTGGCGCGGATCGAGCGGTCGTCGATGGTCGCCAGCAGGTCGCCGGCCTTGACCAGCTGGCCTTCCTTGACCAGCAATCTGGTGAGGATGCCGTCGATCTGCGGCCGGATGATCACACTGTGTAATGACAGTACCGAACCGATACCGCTGACGAAACGTGGGATGTCCTGCTCGGCGACGCTGACCACCCGCACCGGAATCGCCGCCGAGGCAACCAGTTTGGTCTTGGCCGGCCGGGTCAACGCCCAGGCAGCGACGGCCAGAAGTACCAAGACGCCGACGATCACGGCGGATTTTCGTGGAATGTGCATGGGGTGACGGCGCCCGGACAGAGAAACGGAAGAATGAGGGTTCTTTATAGCCTGTGGACCGGGTCAGCAAAGTGACTGCTAACTGACGGCGCTGTCAGCAAACACCGACCATTCGTACGGGCAGTGGTTAAAGATCCGAGGCGCGCAGGTATACTGCGCGCCAGTGTGGTCCGCAAGGCGGTCCCGCGTCATTTTTTGCACTCCCCGGAGCTCCCATGAATTCCCCGACACAACCCCCTGTTGAAGCTGTCGAGATTGACGAGCAGGTCAACCCTGAAAGCGTCGAAAGCGCAGCCAAAACCGAGATCCCGGCGTTCAAGTTTCCATTCAAACCGGGCGAGCTTGCCGGAGGGAAAAATGCCAGCCAGCCGTGGTACAAAAACGGCGCCAAGAACGGCCACACCAAGAGCCCGGGCATGGCACCTCCTGGCACCCGTCGTTCGATGGGTAAGCGCTGACCGCTCTGGTGTGTGCCGGTAATAAATCCCCTGTACTGGTTAGTTGTGCCTACAGCAACTACTGATCTTTCGCCTTGTCTGCCAGCGACCATTTCTTGAAAGCTTGCACGCCATCCCGTCCCCGATTCTGCCCGACAGAGGCGGGGACTGATGACGCTGATTTTTCAGGAAAAGGACGTCCCCATGGCTGTGATACAGATCTGCACTGCGCTCATCTTCTCGATGGTGATCGGTAGCTTTTTTACCGTCGCTGCCGACAATCATCCCCGCAGCGAAATCCGCTTCGCCGTCGCCGCCCAGTTTCCACCCTACGAAAGCCGCAATGAGAAAGGCCAACTGGTGGGTTTGAACATTGAGTTGGGCAATGCCCTGTGTGCGCAGCTCAATGTTCGTTGCACCTGGGTCGACCAAGTATTTGCCGGCAGTATCACGGCCCTTGAACGGCGGCGTTTCGACGCGATCATGGGGATGGCGTCGACCCCGCAACGGCGACAACTGATCGACTTTACCGAGGACCTTTACCCACTCACTACGCACTTGGTCACGCGCAAGGGGTCGGGCCTGGTGCCCACGGTACGGTCATTGAGGGGCAAGCGGATCGGCGTCTTGGCCGGCAGCAATCGCGAGGCTTTTGCGCAAGCCCAATGGGCACCAGCAGGGGTGATCGTCAAGAGTTTCTGGCTCAATGACCAACTGATCCGCAGCCTGGTGGCGGGGGATATTGATGCCACGCTGCAGGGGACGATTGAGATTCGTGAGGCATTGCTTGATACCCCCTACGGACAGGACTTCACGTTCTCCGGGCCTGCTGTGGTGGGGGCGCAACTGGGCAAAGGCGTGGCTATCGGCTTGCGCAAGGCTGACATGGCCTTGCGTGATGAGCTCAACCGCGCGCTTGAACAGCTCAAGCAAACCGGTGAGTACAAACGAATTACCCAGCGTTATCTACTGGAGGAGAAGCGCTTGGTAACGCAGGGCACACGCGATGCTCTGCAGTTCTATCCCAGTGCTTCGGGATTGCCGTTTTCCGAGGTGGTCAGGGTCGGCAACACCCTTTATCTCTCGGATGTCCTGGGACTTGATGAGCGCCGAAACCCGGTGAAGGGCGGTGCGCAGGCGCAGATGAAGCAAGCGATGAATATCTTGGGTGAAACGCTTGAGCGTCATCAATCTTCTCTGGCGCATGTCGTTAAATGCACACTGTTATTGACTGACCTGGATGACCTGAGACAGGTCAACGAAATGTACCTGAGCTATTTTTCGCCGGATCGCCTGCCTGCCCGCAGCGTTCTGTCGGTACGTCGGCTACCACGCAAAGCGGTGGTTGCGATTGAATGCATCGCGGTGATCCGTGATCAGGAAGAGCCCAGTGATCAGGCCATCAGCACTAAAGAAAGCACTAAGCCGCCCGTAACGAAATAAACGCGTAGTTGGCCGGTACCTCGGTCGCGATCCGCGCTCCGGCATCCAGCAGTTGCTCGGCAATATCCAGCCCAGACACATGAAACACCCATTCATTGGTGATCGCCGGCTGTTCCGTGGCCTGCGCGATCGCCGCCGCAAAGGCGTTCATGTCTGGCAGGTAGGCCGTAAACCCGTCGCCCTTAAGGGCGGTGGTATGAATCCCCAACAGCCCGCATACCGCTTCCTTGGTCAGGATGTCATCGCGGTCGGCTTGCCGTGAACGGCGAATCAGCTCGGCCAGCTCCTTATCCACCAACTCACCACCGACAATCAGCGCCGGGCCCTGCTCCCAGGATTCGGGCGGGCAGTCTTTGGCGCCGGGGTTCAACGGGATATGCGGATTGATCTCCATGGGGTAGATCCGGCACACCAGTGGCCGGCGCTCATAGATGCGGCATAAATTGTCTTCGTCAAGATTCCGGCAGGGACCGGCGTTGTAGGCGGCAAAGGTGATTGCCACATACGCCTGCGTATTGCCGCTTGGCACGATGGCGGAGCGCCGCTGGGCGTGCTCGTGTTGCAGGGCTGGCAGGCCGAGCCCGTTACCCAGGAAAGCTTCCACCAGAACAATGACGTTACCGCCGTCCGCCGCCCACTGCCGGGCCTCTTCGAGGGTCAGGGGCACATGATGGTCGGAGCAGCATTTGCCGCAGCCTACGCAGGAAAAGTGGGTATTCATGGAGGATCTGTCACCAGGCAAGGTCAGAGGGCTCACGCGTGCGGTGACGGGTTTACACCTCTTTCCACCGCGCAGGCTCTGTGCAAAGCAAGTTATGCGCCAGTGCTTTATTTCTCGGGAACAAGGTCCCTGAGTACAAACACCATGCCGGCACTTTCATACAGCTGGCGGGCGCGCAGGTTGGATTCGCGCACCTTGAGGTCGATAAACGCTTCGCCGCGCCGCTGGAACACCTGGAAGGTGTGCAACAACAACGCCCGGCCCAAGCCCTGACCTTGGGCTGCGGGATGGATGGCCAGGTTCTTGATGAAGGCGCTGGTCCAGCATTGCGCGACGCCGAGGATACCGTCGGCGTTGCTGGCGACCAGGCACAGGGTCGGGTCGAACTCGGCATCGGTGATGAACTGTTGGCGCCACTGATCAAGAGCGCCCACACGACCTCCGCCCTGGTCCTGGGCCAGGCGCAACACCGCGTGAATCGCCGGGGCAAGTTCGTCGCGGTAGTGATCCAGGCGAATATCTGCCGGCCACTGCGGGGCGGGAAGGGGGCGGGTGAGGTCGCGACGCAGCAGCTGAAAATACTCGTCCACGTGTTAGATGCCTTGTTGAGCCACTGTTTGGGCCGCCACCACCAGGCACTTGGTCAGCTCCGGTGAGGAAAACTTGGTCAGCACCGCATTAGCGCCGGCCAGGCGGGCCTTCTCGCTGTTCATGGCGCTGTCCAGAGAGGTGTGCAGCAGCACGTACAGGTCCTGGAAGTCCGGGGTTTCCCGCAGGGTGCGAGTGAAGGCGTAACCGTCCATTTCGGACATTTCGATGTCCGAGACCACCACGTTGATCTGCTCGACGGTGCCTTGCAGCTCCAGCAGCCGGTCAATGGCCTCCTTGGCGCTGCGTGCGGTGTGGCATTGCAGGCCGAGGTTGCGCAGGGCGTGCACCGATTGCTGCAAGGCAACCTGGCTGTCGTCCACCACCAGGATGCGCGCGTTGCCCAGGACTTCGGCTTCTTCCATGGTCAAGTCGGTAGGCGCTGCTTCAATTTGTGCCGGGGCGATGCCGTGGATGACTTTTTCTATATCCAGCACCTGCACCAACACGCCGTCGACTTGGGTCACACCGGTGATAAACGAACGGTTACCACCCGAACCAAAAGGCGGCGGGCGGATGTCGGTGGTCAGGCAGTGGACGATCTTGCTCACCGCCTGTACATGCAAGCCCTGCTTGGAGCGGCTGACATCGGTGACGATCAGGCAGCCGCCATCCGGGTCCTGCAGGGGCATTTCCCCCAGTGCCCGGCTCAGGTCGATCACTGACAGCGCCGCACCGCGCAAGGTGGCGATGCCTTTGACGTGAGGGTGGGACTCCGGCAGCTTGGTCAGCGGCGGGCAGGGGATGATTTCACTGACTTTCAGCAGGTTGATCGCCATCAGCTTGCCGCTGCGCAAGGTAAAGAGCAGGAGCGAGAGCGAGTCTGCGCGGGCTTTGTTGACGGACATAAAAACCTTCTGTGGATCACGGATGACAATCTATAGCGGGTTATCGACTTGAGCGCCCCAGGCTTTAGCGTCAATCAGCACCGAAGGCCAGGTTTCTGTAGCCGCTGACGAGGTACGAGGCTGCGATGGATTGCGCAGCGGCCCCTACGGCGGTCCTGCGGACCGCATCGCAGCCTCGTACCTCGGCAGCGGCTACAGGGATTTCGGCGAGTCATGCCCTGGGAGTCTAGCCCTTCCACACCTGCGGGTTGACCAGATCCTGCGGCCGCTCGCCCAACAGCGCGCTGCGCAGGTTGTCCAGGGCACGGTTGGCCATGGCTTCGCGGGTTTCATGGGTGGCTGAACCGATGTGCGGCAAGGTCACCGCATTACTCAGTTGGAACAACGGTGATTCGGCCAGTGGTTCCTGCTCGTACACGTCCAGCCCGGCGCCGCGAATCTGTTGGTTTTGCAGGGCTTCGATCAGGGCGGGTTCGTCCACCACCGGGCCTCGGGAGATGTTCACCAGGATGGCGCTGGATTTCATCAAGCCCAACTCGCGGTGGCTGATCAGGTGTTTGGTCTTCTCGCTCAACGGCACCACCAGGCAGACGAAATCCGCCTCGGCCAGCAATTGGTCCAGGCTGCGAAATTGTGCGCCCAGCTCGTGTTCCAACGCGGTCTTGCGGCTGTTGCCGCTGTAGAGAATCGGCATATTGAAACCCAGGCGGCCCCGGCGAGCGATGGCCGCGCCGATATTGCCCATGCCGACGATACCGAGCGTCTTTGCGTGCACATCACAGCCAAACAACGGCGCGCCAACGCTGGCTTTCCACTGCCCGGCCTTGGTCCAGGCATCCAGCTCGGCGACGCGGCGAGCGCTGCTCATCAGCAGGGCGAAGGCCAGGTCGGCGGTGCTCTCGGTCAGTACATCCGGGGTGTTGGTCAGCATGATCCCGCGTTCGTTGAAGTACGCCAGGTCATAGTTGTCGTAGCCAACCGAGACGCTGGAGACCACTTCCAGCTTGCTCGCGCCTTCCAGCTGCGCCCGCCCCAACTTGCGCCCGACCCCAATCAGCCCGTGGGCGTGGGGCAGGGCTTCATTGAACTGGGCGTTGATATCGCCGAGCCTGGGGTTTGGGGCAATGACCTCGAAATCCTGTTGCAGGCGTTCGATCATTTCCGGGGTGACGCGGCTGAAGGCAAGGACAGTCTTTTTCATCGCAGGGAAGGCTCATCGACACGGCTGAGAATGCCAAGCACGCTAACATTTTTTGTCCCATGATCGCGAGTGCCTGGGAGCTTGCATGCAGGGGGGGGTCAATTTTTTCTGGCGACATTTCAGATTGAAATCATCTTGAGAAACTGCTCGGTATATATAACTAATGGGTTTGTTGATTATCATGAAATGTACTGGGTGACTGTTATTTCTGACAGTTTTATAGGGCGTGCTTTTATTGCAAGCTGTTTGAGCTTGAGCGGGGAGTTAAATTTCAGGAGTGAGCAATTATGATGCGTTTTCAAGTTGTTGGTTTGGCTGCTTTGATTTTAAGTTCTGCGATATTGGCAGATGAGGAATTTAATGATCAAAGTTGTAAGGCTCGGTGGGCAAGTAGCAGCGCCTATGCGACGTGTACGCCGTTTGGTAACGGTGTCGTCGCAATGGATTTTCGTGATAAACGTACTTATGACCCGACACCGATGAGTAAATCATACGATTACGATAAGGGAGAACCTATAAAATTTTGCAGTGTTTCAATGGATTGTCTTGCGAAGGGTACTGAGGAAAAAGCGACAGGGCTCGCCGCAGGACATACTCAAACGGTGAGTAAGCGTAAATTAGATACTTATGTGTTTCGGTGGGACTCTCTTAAGCTCATAAATAATTGTGACGGTACTCTACAACTAAGTCCTTGTAGCTAGATCTTATCGGCTAGGACGCCAGTCAATACGCAGACATGCCATGACGCTTACAGAGAAAGGCCATGGCATGTGTTACTCAATTAGCTGGCCGCGCCACACCCAGACTGCTGCTCAACTCATACGCCGCCAATTCCGCCTGATGGGCCGCAAGAATCTCCGGCAACGAGCCACGCAAGTACTCCACCCAGGTCTTGATCTTCGCGTCCAGGTACTGGCGCGACGGGTAGATGGCGTACAGGTTCAGCTCCTGAGAGCGATAAGTGGGCATGAGCCGCACCAGCGAACCATTGCGCAGGCCTTCGATGGCCGCGTACACCGGCAACAGGCCGACGCCCATGCCGCTGATGATCGCGGTTTTCATTGCATCCGCCGAGTTCACCAGGAACGGCGAGGTGTTGATCGCCACGCTTTCCTGGCCTTCCGGGCCGTTGAACGACCATTTGTCCAGCTGAATCACCGGGCTTACCAGGCGCAGGCAGGCGTGATTGAGCAAGTCACTGGGCCGTTGTGCGCAGCCGTTGGCTTTGACGTAGGCGGGCGAGGCACAGACGATGCTGTAGGTGATCCCCAGGCGTTGGGACACAAACCCCGAATCCGGCAGTTCGCTGGCGAGCACGATGGACACGTCGTAGCCTTCGTCGAGCAGGTCCGGCACACGGTTGGCCAGGGTCAGGTCGAAGGTCACGTCCGGGTGGGTGCGGCGATAGCGGGCAATGGCGTCGATCACAAAATGCTGACCGATGCCGGTCATGGTGTGCACTTTCAACTGCCCGGCAGGCCGTGCATGGGCGTCGCTGGCCTCGGCCTCGGCTTCCTCGACATAGGCGAGGATCTGCTCGCAGCGCAATAAATAGCGCTTGCCGGCCTCGGTCAAGGCGATGCGGCGGGTGGTGCGGTTGAGCAAGCGGGTTTGCAGATGGGCTTCCAGATTGGAGACCGCGCGCGAGACGTTGGCGGTGGTGGTATCCAGCTGCACGGCGGCGGCGGTGAAGCTGCCGGCTTCGGCCACGCAACTGAAGGCGCGCATGTTTTGCAAAGTGTCCATGGGGTGCTCTCAAGGGAGATGACAAATTGTGACAGAAAGTTACGCCGACCAGTGATCCCTACCAATGGATTATCGCCTGAACGGTAACAAAGATTCACAGGAATCCCACCTTATCGCCGCTTGAACGGCCCCCTAGAATTGCGCCACCTTCCCCGCAAGACCACCTCAGGAATTCGCAGCAGTGCCGCGTCGCATCAGCAGAGAGCTGAAGACTCTCAGTGTTTGGGCCTTATCGTTAGCAATCAGCGGCTGCATCGGAACCGGAGGAATCGCCCCTCAAGGCACGACGCTCGCCGCCAATACCCTGGCCACCGACGCCGCGATAAAAAGCGCCGCCCAGGACGCCCATTGGCCTACCGCAAAATGGTGGCAAGCCTACGGGGACCCGCAACTCAATCATTGGATCGACCTCGCTTTACAAGGCAGCCCGAGCATGGCGATGGCCGCCGCACGGGTGCGCCAAGCACGGGCGATGGCCGGGATTGCCGAGTCTGCCGAGTCGGTACAGATCAGTGGCGACGCGACCCTCAAGCGCCACAACTGGCCCAGCGATCAGTTCTACGGCCCTGGCGAGCTGGATAATTCCACCACCTGGGACAACAACGCCTCCCTGGGCTTGAGCTATGCCCTCGACCTGTGGGGCCGGGAAAGCAACGCCACCGAACGTGCCGTGGACCTGGCCCATATGAGCGCTGCCGAGGCGCGTCAGGCTGAGCTGGAATTGCAGAACAACGTGGTACGCGCCTACATCCAGTTGTCCTTGCACTATGCCCAGCGCGATATCGTCGCGGCGACCCTGGCCCAGCAACAACAGATCCTCGACCTGGCGCAAAAGCGCCTTGCCGGTGGCATCGGCACCCACTTTGAAGTCAGCCAGGCTGAGACGCCGTTGCCGGAGACCCATCGGCAACTGGACGCTCTCGATGAAGAGATCGCCCTGAGCCGCAACCAGCTTGCGGCTTTAGCGGGCAAAGGTCCGGGGGAGGGCGCGACATTGCAGCGCCCGACCTTGTCCCTTGGGGCACCCCTGAAGTTGCCCTCGACCTTGCCCGCCGAACTGCTCGGCCAGCGTCCAGACGTGGTCGCCAGCCGCTGGCGCGTGACGGCCCAGGCCCGTGGCATCGACGTGGCGCATGCCGGCTTCTATCCCAACGTCAATCTGGTGGGCAGCCTCGGCTACGTTGCCACCGGCGGTGGAATGCTGGAGTTCCTGACCGGCAAGAAACTCAACTACACCGCTGGCCCGGCCATCTCCTTGCCGATCTTTGACGGCGGTCGCTTGCGCTCCCAGCTGGGGGAGGCCAGCGCCGGTTATGACATCGCGGTTGCCCAGTACAACCAGGCGCTGGTCAACGCGCTCAAGGGCATCAGTGACCAATTGATTCGCCGCGAATCCATGGACAAGCAACAGGCCTTCGCCGCCGAGTCGGTGGCCTCGGCGCAGAAAACCTATGACATCGCCATGATCGCCTACCAGCGCGGCCTTACCGATTACCTCAACGTGCTGAACGCCCAGAGTTTGCTGTTTCGTCAGCAGCAGGTTGAGCAGCAGGTCCAGGCTGCGCGCCTGAGTGCCCATGCCGAATTGGTGACGGCATTGGGCGGCGGCGTGGGTGCAGGCAATGATGTGCCGGCTGCCGACAAGGCGTTACCGAGCAAGACCCCGGCGGCCCTGGCCGTGTTCGATCACTGAGTAAGACATCATGACTCCCTTGCCTGCACCCCTGCGCTGGTTGCACTCCCTTGAGTGGCGCCGTGGTTTTTTTGACTGGGCACGCAGTGATGGCGTGACCTGGGTCTACATCTTCAAGGTGCTGATCGCCGCATTTCTGACCCTGTGGTTGGCCATGCGCCTGGAGCTGCCGCAACCACGCACGGCGATGATCACGGTCTTTATCGTCATGCAGCCGCAAAGTGGCCAGGTGTTTGCCAAGAGCTTCTATCGCTTCCTTGGCACCCTGGCCGGCTCGGCGGTGATGGTGTTCTTGATCGCCTTGTTTGCGCAGAACACTGAACTGTTCCTCGGCTCCCTGGCGATTTGGGTCGGCCTGTGCACGGCGGGGGCTGCGCGCTATCGCAACTTTCGCGCCTATGGGTTTGTGCTGGCCGGTTACACGGCAGCGATGGTCGGTTTGCCGGCCCTGGCCCATCCGGACGGTGCCTTTATGGCGGCAGTGTGGCGGGTGTTGGAAATCTCCCTGGGGATTTTGTGCGCTACGCTGGTCAGCGCCGCGATCCTGCCGCAAACCGCCAGCGCCGCCATGCGCAACGCCTTGTACCAGCGCTTTGGCACATTCGCGCTGTTTGTCACCGACGGCCTGCGGGGGCGCAGCCAGCGCGAAGGTTTTGAAAGCAGCAACGTGCGTTTTATCGCCGAAGCCGTGGGCCTGGAAGGGCTGCGCAGCGTCACCGTGTTTGAAGACCCGCATATGCGCCGGCGCAACGGGCGCCTGAGTCGGTTGAACAGTGAGTTCATGGGGATCACTACGCGCTTCAACGCGCTGCATCAGTTGCTTGAGCGCCTGCGCGGTCATGAGGCTGATCATGTGGTGGACGCCATCAAGCCGGGCCTGCAAGACCTGGCCGAGTTGCTCGATGGTTTCAGCAGCCGCGCCCTCACCAGCCCTGATGCCGCGCGCCTCGTTGTTCAACTGACGGCCTACAAGCAAGACTTGCCCGCCAAGGTGCGCAACCTGCGAGCGCAGCTCCAGGAAAGCAACCCGAGCGACGCCGAGCAGTTGGATTTTCATACGGCTTATGAGTTGCTGTACCGCTTTGTCGATGACCTGCACAGTTATGCACAGACCCACGCCTCCCTGGCCGACCACAGCCATGAGCGCGAACACTGGGACGAACCCTTTACCCCGAAAACCAACGGGCTGGCCTGTGCGGCCTCGGGCATTCGCGCCGCTTTCATCCTGGTGATTCTGGGCAGTTACTGGGTCGCGACGGCCTGGCCCAGTGGTGCCACCATGACCCTGATCGCGGCCGCCACGGTGGGTTTGTCCGCCGCCACGCCGAACCCCAAACGCATGGCGTTCCAGATGGCCTGCGGCACGTTGATCGGCGCGCTGGTGGGGTTTGTCGAGATGTTCTTCGTGTTCCCGTGGATCGACGGGTTTCCTTTGTTGTGTGTGATGCTCGCGCCGGTGATCGTATTGGGTGCGTTCCTCGCTTCGCG